>Ga0180437_10012045_pt1 | contig 10291 bp, 10 predicted proteins | sample SS_ome_4_FD_132410 | JGI IMG/M metagenome (GOLD analysis project Ga0180437, IMG submission 132410) | Hypersaline lake sediment archaeal communities from the Salton Sea, California, USA - SS_3_D_1 metaG | ecosystem: Environmental > Aquatic > Non-marine Saline and Alkaline > Hypersaline >... | reverse complement strand
TTTTGTCCACTTCCATGACGAAGCCGCCTTTAAATAATAAATGGTGTGTAGTTTATTATGTTGGCAGTTGATTTTGTGGATTTTCCGGAAGCGGGCATAGTGAATTTTTGGAACGAGACACATTACGTTCACGGGGGGTGGTTGGTTTAGGATGGGATTTTCCGACAAATCGGCGGGATTGGGGCAATTTGGATACGCTTCGTTTATAACCTGGGTAATTTGTTCCTCTTCTTTTTATCCTTTCTCCTCTTCCTCCATGTATAGTGGAAGGTCGAAGTGGGTGGTATTGAGGATAAAAATATGGTTGGTAATGGGCATGTGCAGGAAATGGATTATTTCCCCAATAAAAAGGCGGGAGTGTTTGAGGAAAATAAGTTTGTGGGTTGTGTGAGTATGATCCTCCATACGCTTGAAGTGGTGGGACCCAAACAGGTTGATGACATGCCTGTTGTCGCGAACGTGCCACACGTTTTTTTGGCAATTCGAACGCCGGCGCGTCCGAGTTCATCGTTGATATCCTTCCTTTTTTCTTTCCCTCGCTTTCCCCGCTTTCCCCATTTTCCCCATTTTCCCCATTTTTTCCATTTTGTCCACTTTGTCCGTTTTGTCGGTTTTGCCCGTTTTGATAATTCGTGACCGATGTAAAATGGACAGAACCATGTTTACCGGTTACTTTGTTATTTTTAGACCACACATTATGCCCGTTGACCTTATCCACCCCTCTTGGTTCCCGTTTCTCTTTCATGAGTCTCGTTCCACTTCGAAAGGGTTTATTTTGTGATTTTACGGGGGGTCCTCTTTTGGCTGATTTGACTGTTTTGCTGCGTCCTTCTGTGGGGTTTGCAGTTTTATCTGTTTTTAAAGGTGCGTCGAATGAAGTATGGCCATTCATTACTCTTAGTCTTCGTAATTGCGACGGGTCCATATCGAACAATGCACCTAATTCTTCGATTGTCCATGTTTCTACATGTGCGATGTCTTTGCTCGTTTTGATATTCCATATCACAAGGTGTTGAAGTTTTAAATCCAACACATCCTTCCATTCGTGCAATTGAATGTATTTCAGTATTGATAATTGGTTTCGGTCCAGTCCCATACAAGCCAATTGGTGGGCATCAATATCCAAATTTTTAAGCACACTTGCATCCAACCGCAATTCCTGTAACGTCTTAACTGTAAATCCAGGTGAAATACTACCAAATTCCCTTCTTAACAAATGCACATCCATCCCATACAATCCAATAACATCATTAATTTGGTGTGTCTTCATCGATATCAATGAACTCGGTGTAAATCCAATGTCAACCAATCGCTTCCAATCTTTAGCCACATAACGATATATCATTCCAACACTCCATCGCATCCCCAAAAGCTTCTCGAAATCAAGCTTGTACCGTTGTACCGTCATCAACCCTTCATCGCACCCTTCCTTCTCCCATTTCATCATCAGTCTATCCCCCCAATTCTCGCTTTCTTTCTTCGATCGCGATAGAAAGGTCTTCGAGGCTTTTTTATCTTTCTTAATAATATATTCAAACGCTTTGAATGCTGCCCGCCTTTCATCCGTAGAAATCGCATTTAACCTATCTTCCGCCTCTTTCTTCAATACGATACGCTTTTTATCTGCTTCATCCGGACACCCTCTCCTCGGATCAGTGCATTCCGGACAAATAATCGAGTTTCCTGTACATAACCTTATCTAAGCATAACGTCTCTTTCCACCACATTACCCCGCCATATAAAATCTTACCCGCTTTCACCCATAACATCCCATGTGGAAATAAACATCCAAAATGCATCAATGTGCGACAACAAGGCGCCAAAACACTCCAGTCTTCCGGATACACGCGATTGTTACACAACCGACACTTTTTACTGTAAATCCACAATTCATCGTGGTCTATTTTTGCAATTTCCGATAAACTAGACTCTTCGGGTTCTTTCGGAGGAACAGAAGAAGGAATTCCAACTAATTCTTCCTTTTCATCAACTTCTTTCACTTCTTTTATCTCTTCTTCTTTCGGTGAAATCAAAGAAAGACTTTCGGACAATCTTTCCTCTTTCTCAACCTCTTTTACCTCTTTTTCTTTGTGTCCGTTCCCGTTGCTTTCTGCAGCCATAATCGCCACTTGTTCAACTGTGATTTTTTTTATCCAGGAACCCTAAGTACTAGCACCCCCACCAACCCACAAATTATTTATATCCACGCTCATATCTTGCTCTCCTGAGAGGAACAAAAACAATTTCGACGGTTTTTCATTGAATATTCCTCCGAATTTTCTCTTCTCAACGTAATAACCGAAATACCGAAATACCGAAATACCGAAATACCGAAATACCGAAATACCGAAACAATAGTCAAAACTCGACCATTGCTACAATGGGCGGCGCACAAACGCCAACCATTGATGAAATGCAACATTGGGCAGCATACACACTGGTAATCATTTCAAGTGTCATGCTTTGGATGCGTATCATCGGTTTCTTTATTTCCGTCAAATTTAACGCAGTTGCGCGGAGTTGTTTTCCAATGCGTATTAGTAGACTTTCCCATTGTATAATGCTCTCCACACTTATTGGTGCCGATCTGTACCTTAATTACGCTTGGTCATTTCTCCACCATTCCGCCGCCCTACCACCAACCCTCACTTGGATCGTTATATGGGCCTGCGTAAATATCCTTGCTGATACTCTTCTGCTCATCGGTTTCCTCAGCCCAAGCCGGTGGCCGTTGTTTTGGCATACTTCTTGTTCCGCTTACACTTTGGCTCTTCTGTTCTACGTCATAGACCAAATATCACGTTACGATATTACAGCATCCATATTCTTTGCCATCCCCCCTCTCGTTATCGGTGCCTTTTCCATGGGATACGCCCCTGTCCATCTCAGCGTACCCGAGGATACCGTTTATCTATTGAATGCCGAAATGCGCGATGAAAAATCACACCGAAAACTAACACGAAAACGGAACGGAAACACTGTCATACCCAGTACCGTCGTTTCCACCGTTTCTCCTAGCCACAATGATACGGAATGGATCATGCATGTCTCCTCCCCATACCCCGATTCCCAAAATAGCGATGATAGCCCCATTTGATCTCTCTCATATTTCTAAAAACAAATCACAATCATCATTGCCAGTCCACTCAAAATAAAAAATATATATTCCATCAAAATGAAAGTATATCAATAGAACGTAAACATACTTTAACCCTTTTGCCCTTTTTTGAAAGCACCCCACATCCTATCAGTATACTTACCCATCACAATATTCATAATGAGCGGTTTGTCTGAATATCAAATGGGTGACCAACCCTTGTCTCATTATGATGAAGACATTCCTGATTATGGACAGGCTGTAATTGTTCCACAAAACACTGTAAGACTGGCAACATCAGCTGACGGCCGTTTTGACGGTAGAGTCGGGAATGGCGGTAGTGATATCGAGGAAAGCATCAGCAAGCTTTCTGAAGCTATGCAACAACTTTACCGAGCTGTCATGTACGGTGATGAGAGGGATATTGAAGAAGCAGCTGATGGTGTAGAGATTGCCGTTGATGACCTCGAAAATACCGCTAAGGAAGGAACTACGGAAGAGGCCGATGAAGCTGAAGATGCTTTAGACGACGCAGAGAATCAAATTATGACCTTTACAGAGGAAATTCGAAGATTCAACAAGAAAAACCTCAGAGAAACGCCAAAAGGAGCGAAAAACCTCAGATCAACGCCAAATGGAGCGAAATACATCGGCACTAAAGAAGACCGTGATGGTTGGCGGCAAGATATTGAACAAAGACAGGACGAGATAAATCAATGCAGAGCTAAAATAATGACGGCAAAACGGGAGATTTCGAGATTTAAAAGAATGATAACCAAAGATAAACGGATGGAAAGAAAGAAAACCATTAAAAAGGGTGCAAAAACTGCCTATGGGAGGTTTTATAAAGCTGTTAAACCTTCTGAAAGTAAGATTCCGTCTGTTGGGGGGACACTGAAGGCGGAGGGGACGCTTCCTGTGGGGGATCGGCTTAGCGACGGCTCGAAGGGGTCTGCGTTTTTCCATTCTATTATTGGATGCGAAGACAAGGAAGATTTCGAGCACGAATTCAACATTGCGAATCGGTTTTTCAAGAAGCAATATGGGTTGGATTTTTCGGACGAAAACCCTGAAGTTGTGAAAGATGGACTGAAGAGGACGATTGGAGACGTTGTGACTATGGAACCGTTTGGAATGAACCACAAAATTACGCACAAAGTGGAGACAGCGAACATGCACATTGGAGAACTTTCGCCTGCAGGAAGCGATGTGTACGATGGCGGATTCAAGGTTGAAGTGAAGCAACCGATTGAACTGGGTGGGAACTTTGAAAGAGAAGCGGAAGATGCTGTGGTTCCTGCTGGTACGAAGATGCTTCATGGATACATGGACTTGATGGATGCTTCTGGGGACAATTCTGCAGTTCGTATTGCGTACCGTACGAAGCAACCTATTGTTGCGAGTGGCGGCAATACTTATAGCATGGTTGGAAATCTTGTTTCACACGAAGCGCCAAAGTTTGCCATCAAACGCACCCTTTACGTCAACAAGAAGGGCGGTGACAATCACGTTGTCATGGCAACCGAATTTGGACATTGAATACGAGGAGGAAAAGGGAAAGGTTTCGGGAAAAAGGGGAAGGGAAAAGGGGGAAGGAAAAGGGAATATGTTTTATCACGATTCTTTCATGAATGTTCATTCTTTCTACATTTTTTTGTACAGACACACAGGACGGTCTGTCCTGCTTTCTGTATGAATTAATTCATTAATTCATTAAATCATCATCATCATCGTTGAATAGTGTCGGTAATTTTTTTATTTACACACCACTACGGGTTCCTCGATATTGCAGTTGTGGTACAGGAGGGTTGGAATAAGTGGTGATGATTTGTGTACCCGGGGGTATTTCATCGCCAAGAGTACTTCGTAAATTTCCAAAAGCACTTTTTGCCTTTGATCCAAAACGTTTCGCTCGTTTTCCTACAGCGCCTCCTGAAAAACGGAGTACGGCGTCTACAGCAGCGGCAAGAATACCGATTCCACCTATGATTGCATAGACGATACTCCATATGGCTTGAATATAGATCATCCAATTATTGTTATCACATTGGAGTTCTTCTGCGTCATCTAAAGAAAAGGCCGACGCGATACACCCGGACCACAATGTCCAGCTATAAATAGTGAAGAGAACGTTTAAGATTGTCCCGACGAACAATACTACTGTAGCGATGATTGCAATATCGAATAAGTTAGCATCTTTTTCTCCACCACTCAAAGCATTTGCAATGAACAAACCGACGCCTAGATAATATACAGTTGCCCATGTATTCATCCAAAACACGGTTGGTGGTAGAGAATAACTCAAGCCTATGAAAAAGGAGACTAGATATCCTACGAGTGTTAACAACATTAGTAAGGATATGATCCATAAGGCCACATTCAAGAGAATATTTCGTTTTTTCATTTTGAACGACAACCTAGGCGGTTGTTTAGGCCGTGTTTATAGATTATTATGTTTCGATTGTATAAAAGGCGAGATAATTTTTAAATTTCATTTATCAGTTTTTTGTTTTAGGAAAAAGCAAAAAACTACACGCTTAAAACACATTTGCTTTTCCCAACTACCTTTTCCCGAAAGACAGAAACTTATCGAATATCATAAGTTTTATTTATTAAATACGGTGTGGTGATCTCTACTAAAGCAACAGCAACGGTTTTAATATCTTATGATAAAGAGAAGGGTTCGGAAATGCATTCAGAAACGTCCAAACGGATCAGAGAAGTACAAAGAAAAGGACGAGAATTAGCCCGACAAATGGGAATCAAGTCGGCTTATTCCACAGGCAACCAGCAAGAATTTGGTTTACCGAAACAAAAATCAAAAAAACGCCGCAAAACCTTTTCAGCTTCCTTCCACACCTCAACCCAAGCCGACGACCCCATCTCTATACATGAATATTCAGAACGAGACACAAGTCAATGGGGTGAAGAGGAGGGGCGGGGTAGTTGGGGGGCGGGAGGGGATGGGGATTATGAGTCGATTATACCTCGGGCGGAGCCGATAGGGTTGGCTGATTTTGAGATACCTGAGGTTTCTGAGTCGTTACGTTCGGAGATTTCTGAAATTGGTTCTGGGTTTGCGGGTTCGGAAGAACCGGATAGCAATCTACGTGTAGGAAGTGGTGGCGGGATTTCAGAGAGTTTAGGTAATGATTTTAGTGATGATTATGAGGATGTTCCACGATGTCCTCTATGCGACGATTTCAGTCCAGATAGCGATTCACATGTGATACGTTCAATGTGGAATTTATTTTGGAGTAATTTTTGGGAACGCAGTCTTGAACATCTAGCTAAAATGTTACATCAAATGTGGCAAAAAGATATATATTTACCAGAGGTTATGTTCAATAACAACCAGAGGCAATTACCGGCGTATTCATGGCACGATTTTTATCAACACTTTATATCACCCTCTTGCATGGGTTGCCATCCGATGATTGTGATAAGGAAATTGATTGAAGAAACCAGAGAAAGCCTCGAAATGCAGCGCAGACAATCTTATTCGGTAGACGGTTTGGATTACCGAGCAATAGAGGGCGCTAGACGTGACAGAAAATTTCTACTTGATCTCTATTCGGTCACTCCAGAAAACATGCTTGGTTATAGTGATCGATGTAAAACCGGTGGTACACAAGGCTTTGGGGGGTTTGTAAGAGGAAAAGGTGGAAAATGACAGTACAAAAAAAGACAAATTTATTTATCAGTATGCATGTTGCAAGTGGTGTACCACCTCTCTCCTATTTGTGCTAAATGCAACATCAATCGATAAAAGAGTCGCGTAACTTGTCCATATCACATAGAAAGCATATAGAACACCGCTAGCTATAGTGTATCCATTTATCCCGTTAAGAAATAACAACACTTCAACGGCTATAGCAGTAGCGCTAATTGCCAACGCAATGAACGCCGCTATCCAAAAACGTAATGCGTCAAAGAAGGCCCCCATCCATAATTTGTTGACAATATAGTTTGCGAAATAAAGCGAGAAACATGCAATATACACGCCACCGCTTCGATTTGGTGCAAATGCAAAAAATAATATTCCACTAACTGCGACAATCACATAGAGAATAGGCCAAATGATTCCAAACGTCCAACTGGGTGGTTTCGGGATCACTGTGGTTTTTGTCTTTTTATATATCATACGAATACGCCGCATTGATATGCGCCCAAAAGGTTCCAGAAACCATAAAATGGGGAACGAAAATATATAAAGGATTTGGAGCTCGATCATTATCACCTAATTAATAATGACATACGCCTAACGCTTAATACCAAACTATTATAAAAGATATCTCAGGAATGTTCCTCAAAATTCGATTGGCTTTACTCCATATTTGAAATCCGCCAAATTCTTTTGTTGTAAAAACGAAAAATCCAATGAAGGGGGTTCAAACTGGTCAGAAATATTTTCAAGAAATGGCACGAAAGCAACCGATTTCAATCTCTTTGATTTATGCCGGCTTTTTCCAACCATCGGTCGTTTTGTTGTCGAGACAACCCGTGAATTACTCAAAACAAATTGTTCTATCGCGTGTAATGTCGAACTATCGGTTGCTCTTGGTTTTGATAACTTGACATGCGCATTGTGTGCACACAAATTACAGATAAGTTTGGGGCGTCCCGTTTCGAAATCGCTACTTTTTTTGGATAAATAAACCGGTTTCAGATAGTATCCAGCAATCGACGCCTGGGGTCGACCAATTCCGTTATGAAACCAAGCCTGTTTTCCCAAAGGAATAAGAATCATCGAACTGGGCTTTTCTAGACATTCGCTGCATTTTCCAAGCACATCGAAATATTTCAATGCTTTTGAATATTCACTTTTGATATTTTCCGGGAAATGGGATATTGCCGATCCAAACATTGACGTTATCGAACGAATGTCGATCTTTTTGAAACTTCTTATCATTTGGATTCTATCACCAACCAACATTTTTCGTTTTTCAACGTCTGTTTCCATCAAATGTAGAGAGTCCATTTCAATCTCTTTGTCTTTTACAGCTTTTTCTATCGATTTTCTTATCTTTTTCGATATTTTCTTAGATTCGTCCGTATATATCGACTCGAATACAGTTGCCATTGAAGCTAATTTTGATGCACACATTGATGAAAGTGTGGGGACATTGTATGGTTTCGGTTTTGAATAAAAATGACCTTCTGTCGGACCGTATTTCGAAATGGTCGGCTTATCAAACCGTAAGCAAAATCGTTTCTTTTGTTTAAGAAATTCGGCGTAAACGTCTTTTGCTGCGATATTAACAGCCTGTTCCCAGTTGTCGACGGATATAACTTTAACAGAACCATCATCATGATTGAATTCTATTTCGTCGAGAAACAATTCCGAACTGCATTCGTCTACATCTAATACCACACATTCTTCCGATACCAGATATTCTTCCGATACCAGATATTCTTCAGAATCGTTTGAGTCATAAGAATCGCCACCCCACCAACATCCAAATTTATCCACCGGTTGTCTTCGGCGCTGTCCGGTGCGCATGTTAACAATGAACGTGTGTTACGAAAATATCACAAAATATTTTTTTTATAAAAACAGCGTTTTGTCCATTTACCCATTTTTAGAGTTTTTTACTGACGTCGCATATTTTGACATTAACCTGCTAAGATTTCCTGAACTTGCCACACCCATAATTTCGATAATCTTTGATTGGTTGTATCGTACAATTGACATAATCGTTATGATGGTTATGCATATGATGAACCAAAGCAAAAGACATCCAGAAATAACCAGATATGATATATAGGCTAACGGGTCGTTTGCAAATACCAATTTCGATGCCAGATCTCCAAATTTCGCGGTAAATATCAAAAGTGCTATTGCACCAAATAGGTTATAAATAGCAAAATGTATGGAGATGAATGGTAATGCCAATTTATCTTCGAGGAGTCTTTCGTGGATAAATCCGACCGTTTTGATAATGGCAAGTAGCAAAAATAGTATGAATAACACTATATGGAAAATCAAAGGAATGATTGGCCGAAGAAAACCAACTGCTAACACGTCCAATGCAAAGAAACACGCAAGCACCGTATTTGCTACAATCAATAATCCAATGGCAATCCAAGACCAACTCAGACTTACTATTCCAAGTATCCGCGAACGAGCCACTGGCCCCCTTTTTAAAATATCGGGATTTTCGGGGAGCTTTGGTTCATTTTCACCTCCTCCAATATTAAGTGTATGATTGAATAAACCAAGCTGTTGTACGGGCGCGGGTTGTATAACCGTTGGTTGTTCTGATGGTACTTTTTCTTCCTCTTTTCCCGCATACGAAATCGGATGGATTGTGCGATAATCCATCTAAGCGCCCTTTCATTTATTTAATGTTATTCTGTATAATAAATCATATAAACTTTTATTTAATACGCTAGATTTAGCTTCTTATGATTATGAATGAATTGATAAGCTGCAAGTGGACAGAAATAAAACACAGAGATTTATTTTTCTTATAACCAACAAGCTCTTCTTTTTTCAAAGGAAATTTTCAAACCAGAATTACTAAAAATAATTTAATATTTGAAGTCACATTTAAAAGCAAGGAATACATATACACAAAGTATAAAGTTAATTTCTAAAACACCGGCGGGCCGGGGGGAAACTTTATGGGAACAGAAATGAGAATGTTTTCCCTTATTTTTGCATGTATCATTTTTTCCTCCATGTCTCTCGCAGAGAACGCACCCAAACGGGTATTCGTAGTACATTTAGTTGGAAATCAAGAACGTGATGTATCAGATAGCCCCGAAAGCGTTGCCGAACAACACGGAATGCATTACGTTGGTGTTGTCAATCCGATTTTAGACAATTATCATATTTTTCATAAAGTGGACCATGAACCACATAATCTCGAAACGAACCCAAACATTGATTGGTTTGAAGAGCAAGTAGCGGTCCAAAAATTCACTAGGCGTGCGAAAATCAACATAAATTCTTTGAAAAAAAATATCGTGGATCTTCGCACAAACAAAAACGACGTTGATTTGGCGGCATCCAGGCAGTCGTTTGAAGAATTGAGGTTGTCTGCGTCTGTCGATCAGCAAAAACAAAATACAGTTTTGGATGAAAACGAAGAAGCAAAACAAGTTGCAGAAGAATTCGATAGAATACGCGATTCTGTACCCGAGGATGTTGAAGAAAGTCCCAAAGAAGATTTGGTTTTTAGAGATCCC
>Ga0180437_10012044_pt1 | contig 10291 bp, 12 predicted proteins | sample SS_ome_4_FD_132410 | JGI IMG/M metagenome (GOLD analysis project Ga0180437, IMG submission 132410) | Hypersaline lake sediment archaeal communities from the Salton Sea, California, USA - SS_3_D_1 metaG | ecosystem: Environmental > Aquatic > Non-marine Saline and Alkaline > Hypersaline >... | reverse complement strand
CTTTCGGATGCCAAAAGAGCGGGTATTTCGATGGTTAAGGTTTACTATAACAACATGCGAAATGCCACTATGATTCGAGTGAAGTAGCAGGGAGAATATTATGAGTTTAAGACAAACAAATGCACTCCTAAGCGAAACAGTCGAGGGGCTGAATGAAAGAGCTGGTGCTACCAGGGTTTTTGTACTTGTTGAGCCTGGTTATATAGCTCTTGCTGGCCGCACTGTTGATGATGTTGAGAAAGGTATAAGTTACTATCATGACATGTGGACTATTTTTGAGCTAGATAATGTACCAAAGGAGTTGGCCAGGAAGATAAAAAGTCGTGGTGGGGATGCAATGAAACAATGGAGGTCTGTTAAGAGATATGTCAAACGTGCTGTTAGATGGGGTGAGGGTTTGGATAGCGCGAAAGATGCTATGAAGTTTCACAGGGTATACAAGTGATGAATCTTAGTAGGGTAAATATTCTGTTGAGCGAAGCCAGGGATGACATTCTCGATGAAGAGCTTATGTTGGGTAGTCCAAAGAAGAGGTTGAAAAAAGCCGGATATGAAATTGTAGATGGAAAGATGACAGCAAAGGCCAAGAGAATCATTAAGAAGATTACGGGCCAATTTGGTTATGAGGTGTTGAAACACCTTGGCCATACAATAGAGCCGATAGGAGCTGTTTGATGAGTATCCGAAATGCAAATAAGGTTTTGAATGAAGCAATCCATCAATTGGTTGAGGGTAAGGTGATGGATTCTGAACGATTTTGTAAGGCGTTAGAGCGTAAGGCGAAAATTGGAAACAAGCATTTGAATTGTGATTACTACAATCGGTTCAATCAGGCACACGATAATGTCATTATTACGTTTGTGAATCTTCCTAAAAATAAGCCGATGGGCGGGGCCGAAGAGATGAATAATCGTTATCAGATAACGGTAGACGGCTTCAGTCCGGAGCTTGGAAGTCCACCTCCGAGCGGCAAGGTGAAAGCCAAGACAATGACAGGTGCATTGGGTTTTAGTGAAGCTGGTTTGAAGATGCGAGGGAAAACAGCTACCCCAGAAAAAATGGTCGATTACATCGCTGCTTTTTTGGGCAAGCTTGCAAAGGTAAAAGCGAAAGTGCGATAGAGTTGTTTAAGGTGAAACCAAAAGGGCCTTGGTTGAATTCGACTAGATTGTTGAAAAACTATCCAGCTCGCATGAGGTATGTGCGCCGTCGAATAATGCAGGATATGGCGGAGGTCCTTTATTCTTACCTTATGATGACAATTCCGGATTCTGAGGAGTTCAGAACCTATAAAGAATCTATTAAGGTTGTGCAAATTAAAGGGTTAGAGAAATCGGTGGCTTTTGCAGTTGTATCAGATAGAAATGCGGTGAAGCTCGGTGATCTATCGGTTGATGAGGCCATGACAACAGTGGTGTACATCGACCATGCTGGAAGCACTGAACCACCTGCTTTGTTGGCGCTAGTAATGCAAACGAATCCGTGGCCTGTGGAGCTAGTACCTCACGGCTTGGATTCTAAGAACACAGTGATGGTTCATCGACGGGTATCCGATGCTGAATACAAGCATGTACGGCGAATTACTATGGAGTTCATATCGGCCAACAAAGACATAATAAAGGGTGCTGGCGGAAGTTGGGGACGTGCTGAGAAGGGCCAGCAAGAGAGTTCCCAAATGAAATCGCTTCCGGATTTTATGGCTTTGGCTTTGAGGTCTGAATTTGGAATCAATATGCAGGCAAAGCCGCATTGGAGAAAGAGTGTAAGAAAGGTTACAGGTGGCCTCTCAGAAATTATCAAGAATGACAATTTGATTAGGAAGGCGCTTTACGATTGGCTCTTCAAAGAGCATTTGGGTGCGCCCGTGCCGTATGATGACACGATGGAGCAAAAGGAATTTTTGAAAGAAGCTGGCGATTTCCAAAAGAAGATAGCCAGTGTGCTCGGAGGTAGATTGCAGTAATGCCGATAGTTGGTGACCAGCGTAAGGGTGATGTCTACATATGGGAGTTTGATAAGGGAATCTTTGATCAGCTCCAGGCCGTTCTTATTGGTGACTATGTGTACTTGCCTTTGAGCAAAGCAAAGGGAGTGAAGCCACCGTTGTTTAGTGAGGATCATGGAATACCGGAAGAGGTAGGCAAGGCGATGCCAGGGTTGCCCGTGATCTTTCAGAATCCGGATGACTCTGTACAGCGATACGATTTGCCTTGTTTAAGGATTGCTCGTGAAGATCCATCCCCGGCGCTTGAAAGATGGATGAGTATGCACTTGAAGTACAAAGCGCCAGCGCCAGGGGCACAACAGATCCAGGTCAAGTACAACGAGAGCATTACCTTAACGGGCTATGACAAATACGAAACGCAAGAGGGTGCATGGCCTTACGATGTTCCTTATACGGTAACGGTGGAAGCGGCTGGAATAGATGCTAGGACAGATGCTCAAACGATGCTTAAGCATGTGCATAAGAGGTTCCCACCGTATGCAAAAATTCCTGTAGTAGACTCATTGGGCGAAATCAGGAGCTATCATGTCTTTGTGGAGGGTCCGAGTGAGTTGACTCAGGTTGCTGATATTAGAGATAGGTCGGTTGTGTATGCATTGTCATTAAGGGTTGCGGCGGAGTACGATTTGGCAGACCCAATAGTCAAATCTGCTATTACTGCCAAGCCAACAATCAATACTCATCAACAGGAAGGTGATTGATGAAACGAAAATACAAAAATGTGAGAAACCGAGTATTGCCAGTGCCTGGTGTTGGGGCAGTTGGTGGTAGGGCAGAGTTTTGGGTTGAGCCTGAGCAAATGACATCTTATATCAGTCAATTGGAGCGTCAAAAGCGCATCAGATTGATAGAGCAGGTGACTGTTGTGAATGTGCCGGATGAACCCGAAGTTCCTGTGGAGGAGCCATCTGAGCCTACGGTAAACCAAGATGAAAATGAGGGCGACGGCTCGGATACAGAAAAAGATGACAATTTGTTGACAAATGACGAAGAAGTGGTGGAATCAGAAGAGGAAGTAAAAGAAGAAGAGGCTAACTTAGATGATTCGATTGCTACTCCGTCAAAACCGAAAAAAAAGTCTAAGAAGAAAAGACGGAAGGGCAAGCCATCTTCGGATAGAGCTTAGTGTGGCCCGGAGCTAAACCAAGGAGGTTCAGGAAATGCCAGTTTATGAGAGTGCCGGACTTTATCCGGAAGAGAGAAAGGCAAGCGCAGGGCCAGTAGCGGCTGTCTCGACATCGACTTATGCATCTGCGGGATGGCTGCGAAAAGGTCCAGTGAACCAAGCGCAACTTGTCATTGGGTTCGACAATTTTGTGGAGCAATTTGGCAGTTATTGGCGGAACAGCTTTGTGCCGTTCATGGTTGAGGCTTTCTTCAACAATGATGGTGCAAGGGCGTACATCACTCGTGTTGTTCCAGCGGATGCTACCAAGGCCGCAAATGCTTCGTGTTTGGACTCGGCTGCGACATCAGCCACGTTCTACACAAGGAAGCTGACCGACCCTGTGACAACCCTCGATGCAACCCATTACAACATCAAGGTACAGGTCGATCCTACGGGTACTCCCACGGAGATCGATGTCACTGGTGATAGTGGTGTTGCAGGCTCGTATGCTTTGAGTGCGTTAGTAACGAATATCGATACGGCGCTTGGTGCATTAACACCGCCAGGGAGTTGTGTGTTGGAAGCCACTTTAGGCGGGGGAAGCAGGCTCAAGATGACATCGGATTCATCGGGTGAAACTTCGACGCTGACATTTTCGGCTCCGGCTGCGAATGATTGCTCGAAAGAATTGCTTGGACTCGATGTATCAGGTGGTTCCTATTCCTATGCTGGAGAGGATGCGATTGATTGGAGTCTAGAGGCTGCATGGGAAGGTGCTTGGTACAACCAAGTGCGTATGTGCATCTCCGGAAATCAAGACTATCCGGATGGCAATGGTGGATGGACCGCATTCAATGTTGAGAATCAAGAAGAGTCGGAGCTTGGCGAAGCTGATTGGGATGTCAAAGAATCCTTTGAAGCGGTCGAGTTCACTGATGATACCAGTGATCAATTTGCTCCTACGGTAATCAATGATCAGACCAATTACTGCAAGATTACTGAGGGGGCGGATTTCGCAATTCCAAGAGAGTTGCAATCGTATGCCAGAAGTAATGAGTGTCTAGGAGAGGGTGATGGAGCGGTTGTAACGTTCTCAGGCGTCCTTCTCTTTCCCGAAGTGTTCGAGGATAGCTTGAGTATCGTGGCGGACACGATAACGGCTACAGACGACGGTGATGGCAATCTCACGGGTACTGGAGTAAGTAGCGGAACCATCGACTACGAGACGGGCGCATGGACAATTACGTATGATGTGGCCCCGGCAGCGGGTGTGCTGATTATGGCGGCTTACGATACGGTGCCAGCGGCAACAGAGGTATGCTGTCAGCTCACAGGCGGAACGGATGGAACCGGACCAATAACCCGTGCTCTGATTTCACAAGCATCTCTGGAAGCAGACAAAGAAGGTATCTATGCCTTCAATGCAGTCGATGAGATCTTGAATATGGACTTGCCTGATTTCTCAGGTGACACTTCCGTACAAGGTGATCTCATTGCATACTGCGAGAATCGCAAGGATCGCTTTGCTATTCTGGGAACGGCGGAGAGCCTCACACCATCGGCGGCAAAGAAGTGGATACAGAAGACTGCTCAGTACAACACGAGCTACGCAGCTCTGTACTATCCGTGGGTGACAATTGCAGATCCGTTGACCACGGACAGTCGACCTTTGAATGTACCGCCAGGCGGATTCATCGCGGGTGTGTTTGCGCGAACTGATAACCAGCGGAATGTTGGTAAGGCACCGGCTGGTATCAATGATGGTAAGCTACTCGGATGTATCGGTCTCGAAAGAGTACTGGAGAAGGGTGAGAGAGACATCTTGTACCCGGTACGAATCAATCCTCTTGTGGCATCGGCTCAAACGGGACGGGCTGTATGGGGCCAGAAGACATTGAGCTTGGATGCAGAGTGGGGTCGAGTCCAGGCAAGGCGTCTATTCATCTTCTTGGAGAAATCCATCGAGAATGCTTCCTACTGGGTTGTGTTCGAGAACAACGGACCTCCAACGTGGTCGAGGATGCTTTCGCAAGGAAACGGTTTCTTCTCGACGTTGTTCAGGGACGGTTACTTCAAGGGCACAACGCCTTCCGAGGCATTCAAGATTGTCATTGATGAAACCAACAATCCACCGGAGGTTATTGATCAGCACATCCTGATTGCTGATTACTATGCAGCGCCGAACAAAGCTGGCGAGTTTATTCGGTTGCGCTTCCAGCAAAAACTACAGTCCGCATAGTCGGAAGGAGGATTAGAAAATGTCAGTAAGACCACAATCAGATGACCTTCTTCAGTCATTTCGATTCCATGTTATGGAAGGTATTTCTGAACCTTTCTTGGAGTCTGCGGCGGGTTTCAACAATGTAACAACGCCAGAAGTGTCGGTTGAGGTAGCAGAGTACAGGGAAGGCAATCGTAGATACACCATAAAGCAACCTGGTGTTCCTACGGTCGAGGCCGCTACATTGTCACGAGGCATTGCTCAACAAGAGCGCAACTTTGCAGATTGGCTACTTGAGCAACTGTTAGGGGGAAATCCCTATCGAACTCTCTTGAACATTAATGTCTACGATCAGGCGGATGATGGGACTCTTGATACGAGTGAGGCCAAACGGTCTATCACGTGCAAAGAAGCATTTCCAAGCCGTGTGAAGCTCATCGGGGACCTGGACGCAACTTCGAGTGACATCAATCTTCAAGAGGTCGAGTGTGCCTGTGAAGAGGTTGTTCTGAGTAAGCCTGAATAAGATCTGCAATTAGATGCCACGTGGAATCTTCAATGATCGCCTTTCAGCTCATCAGTTTCATCTTTTAGATGTGGACTTTTCTCTAGCTGTACCTCCGTGGGTATTGTTACCTTCGGCGGGATTCAGTTCTATATCTGCGCCAGAAGTGACAATTGAAACGCACGAAATAAAAGAGGGTACGGACCCCTTTGTTCATCATACGCTTGGAAAAGCGAGCATGAATTCAATTACCTTGAGCAAAGGGGTTAGCGTATTCAATTCGGATTTTTGGCGTTGGACTATGGGGTGTTTGAAGGGCAACCCTACAAGCCAAGACAATTTGTTTCAATTTCTTGGACAGGTAGCTACGTTGCAAGCACCTCCAATACCAGGTAAGCGTCGGAATTTAATTTTGATGCATCTTACTGGTATCAGTCCAGGGGGGCTGGCACAGTCTGTGGTGTCTGCGGATGGTGTTGATGCGGTGAAGGCTGGTTTGTTCTTTGGTACGGCTGGCCTCGTTACTGGGTTAGCTCAGGGTATAGAAGCGGTGACAGGCGGTGTTGTAGATTTTGGTATTACCTCAGTGCCTGGCAAGGTGTTTATGCTGTTTGATTGCTTGCCAGTGAGGTACAAACCAGGTTCTGATTTTGATGCTAATGCTAGTGAGATCAGTCTCGAAGAGATTGAGATTCAATGTCACAGGATGGAAGAATTTGCATTATTGGCTTAGAAAATTTCAAGAGGCGATAGCTGAAATGACAACATCAGGTGCCATGCCAGATGTTGTGCGACCCTTTGCAATGATCAAGCGACCTTTCCCTCCAACATTATCCGGAGTTGTGGAAAAACTACGCAAACGAAAGAAACGTTTACTGAAGAAATCTTCCAAGAAGTTCAGTCCACCATTACCTCCAAGAGCAATTTAGAAAATTATTTGAAAAAATAATTGGAAAAATTTTGTCTTGCCATGACATTTCGGTATACTTCTATCGTACTTCTGATGTGGGCAAAGGAGGTTTTCAATGGAAGTAGACGGGGATGCTGGCAACAAGGCGAAGCGGAAGAAAAGCACACGCCTGAATATGTGGATGGATGCTTCTCATTACGATGAGTTGAAGATGCTTGCCGAGTTCGAAGGCAGGACAGTGAGTGATATTGTGAGACAAGTGATTAACATCTACCTTCGAGACAATTCTGAGTCCATTCAAAATCACAAAAAACGTAGAGAGAGGAGAATTGAACGATGAGCGGGATCGATGATGCAAAAAGTTCAGAAGATGTTTACCTGGTGCCAGGTGGCTGTCTGGCTTTAGAGAAGGATGAAGAGAGTGGTGATGAAGTGCAGGTCGTATATGATAAGGTGACCCTGCGAGAAATGACCGGCCATGAAGAGGATATTCTCTCTAATGACAATATGGACATCAATGAGAGGCTGTACAAGATTCTCGGTCGCTGCATTGAACAATTGGAGAGTAGTGAAACGGGCGAGGTGATAACCGATAAAAAGCGCCTATCCGAGTCCGTTAACAACATGCTCATGTCAGACAATATCACTTTGCTACTTCGGTTGAGGCAGGTGAGTATTGGCGATAAGATCACTTTCAAAATCAGGTGTCCAGAGTGCAAGGTTTCGCAATCGAAATCTTTTGATTTGAGAAAGCTTGAGCATGTGCCTATGAAGGGCGACAAGAAGGTTAGGCTGCGAGAATACAAAACCAAAAATGGTAATATTGTTCAGTGGCAAATGGTTGATGGTGCCAGACAAAGATCCATTGATGCATCCCAAGAACAAAAGTTTAAAAGAGACCGGGCAACCAAGGCATTGATGAGGCGAGTGCAAACCATTAATGGCGAGCCTGTGACGTTGGCAAATCTGAAGGATCTTCCAATGAAAGAGCGTATGGAAATACGCCGTCAGTTTGATGATGAAGGTGGTGTGGATACAACTATTAATGTGACATGTACAGCATGTGGCGTTGACTTCATTACGGATATGGAGGTGACCGGAAAAGGTTTTTTCACCCATTCGGAGTCATCGGAGAATTAGAGGATGAGCTGTTCTATTTGATGAGTGCGACCAATCAGTCGTATCTCAGTTTGATGAGCATGCCGGTGACTCGGAGAAATAGGTTCATGGCGTACCATCAGAAATATACGAAGGAGCTATCGAACCCAACTAAACCACGACCAGGAGGTTAAGATGTTACGGAGGAAATGGATGCTGCCTGTGGTGAGACATTGCTGTTCAGGGAGTTAGATGGCTTTACTATTTTTTCTTCTAGTTGGTTTCTCCATTACAAACGCAATAGTGTTTCTACACGTGTTTCATTGGTTCAGGAAATTGGTATCCGGATTAACTGATCGTCAGTTCTATTTGGCCACTGCATTTAAGCAGGGGCAACGGCTAGATGGGTTTAGAGAAGCTTATTTAGGAAGGTTGGTTCGATGTCATGCATGCATGGGATTTTGGGTAGGTTTACTTCTCTCTGTTTTGTACAAAGGATTTATCTGTAGATATTTAGATTTCTTGTCAGTATATGATACTGTAATAGCAGATGGTTTTTTGCTATCTGGGTTTAATTTTTGTGTTTGGGTCGTCCTACGGAAACTCGAAGCGGAGAGTCTATAAATGCTTAACTTTGGTGGATTAGGATTTGAATTTGAAGCCACCGATGATGGGGCTGAGAAGATTGCTGACAATATCAGCGATTCCGTAACGAAACTCTGGACTAATTTAAAGAGTGGAGTGCCGATAGTTGGGAAGGCCGGGCGTGCGATGTCTACCGGCTTTGCAAAGATGCGAGGTATCGGCTCAAGGGCAATGGGTGGCCTTGCGTTGGCAACGGCATCGGCAATAGAGCAAGCGACCGATCCGAAACTAAGTTCCAGTATCGATCAAATGATGGCCGGGTTTGGTAAATCGTTCAAGGCTATGACAGTCGGTATGAATATGACTTCCAAAGAAGCCAAGAAGATGCAAGGCGTGATTGGAAGTGCGGCATATTCGCTGAATGAAGATATGGATGGAGCTGCAAGAAGTTGGGCAGCATTTAGAAAGCAAAGTGTTGATCTGAATAAAGTTCTAGGGTCCAAGGGAACAGCGGGGGCGATTAAAGATCTTATCAAAGTAACCGCTGTTTACGAGGTAGAAGGCGAGCAGTTAAGCAATGTGATTTCTGGCCATATCAAGGGCTTTGGGTTTACCGAGGAAAGAGTGGGTGCCTTGGCAGACAAAATGGTGTTCCTTGGTAAGCAGTACGATATAGGTCGTGAGGCAATTCAGGCGTGGCCTGCTATTTTCGAATCGTTGAATCAAGAGCTGGCAGATTTCGGTCGCAATGCAACGCCAGAAGACATCGAACAGTTGACCACCTCTATCATTGGTCTTGGTGCAGGGTTAAAAGAGTCGCTTGGTATCTCTGGGCAAGAGGGTATCGAGATGGCCCGTAATGTTTTCACAACCATTATGGGCGAGCGTAAGAATATCCTGCAAATGGCTCGTGCGATGGGTGGTGAAATAGGTGACTTCGGAATGCAGTTGGCCGAAGCTGGTGGCAACGTTCAAGATATGTTCGCAATGATCCAGGCTGATCCGTTGCGGTTTATGTCATCTTTGAGAGAGCTGGCGAAACGAGCAGAATCGCATGGTGGTACGATGGGCGTGGCATTCCAGAGGTTGAGTGGTCAAATCAATGAATCGCTTGGGCCTGGAGTGACATTCGCTATGCGTGGCAACTGGGATAAATTTCAAGAGTCGCTATCGAAGATCCCTGGATACCTGGCTTCGCCAGAGGCACGAGGGGCTTTTACTAAGTTTGCCAAACATGCACATAGCACTGGTCGCACGATGCAAGATCAGTGGGAGTTGACTTTAGAAAATATGCGCCATCGTTTGATGAACATTTCTAAGCCACTCAAAAAAGAGTGGGTCAAAACCATGACAGGTGGATTCAAAACTACCATCGATGCCATCGAGGAGTTGGCAAAAGAAGATGGGCCAGCCGGAAGACTTACGAAGCGTTTGTTGCTGGTTAAAGATGTTGGTTTGAGTGGTCTGATTCCGGAGCTTGGAAAACTGGCTCCGTTGTTCGGTGGTGCGCTCAGTAGCTTAGTACCATTCATGACAGCGTTTGGTGCAATGGGATTGAGCTTTGCTAAGGTCGGTAAGATGGGGCTTGCTGGCGGCGGCATTTATGTGCTGTTCAAGATATTGAAAGAGGGTCCGGAAGAGGCATGGAGACAGTTTAAGGAACTTGGGGATTCTCTTCTCAAACTTGCTGATACGGTATTCCCCGGTGTGAGAGAACAGGTGCTTTCCTTATTTGGAGACATCGAGAAGGTAGGTGTTGGTGAGTTCGTAGGGAAGATGTTTAGGAATCTTGGAAAGAAGCTCGGTGAATATCTGAGGAGTGTTGACTGGGTTAAGGTAGGAAAAACGATTGCTAGTTT
>Ga0180437_10012043_pt1 | contig 10291 bp, 4 predicted proteins | sample SS_ome_4_FD_132410 | JGI IMG/M metagenome (GOLD analysis project Ga0180437, IMG submission 132410) | Hypersaline lake sediment archaeal communities from the Salton Sea, California, USA - SS_3_D_1 metaG | ecosystem: Environmental > Aquatic > Non-marine Saline and Alkaline > Hypersaline > Sediment... | reverse complement strand
TGGGGCCGGACACTATGGACTGCTCAACCTGCCGGTATCACTACCCCGGATCAGACAAGACAAGCCCTTGCAGAGAATGTATCCAGAAAGAAAGGGTCGGAGACCCTCCGTATACCCTATGGATGCAGGATCACAGAGGAGATGAATAAGCTAATCTGCCGTACGTAAATCTTTTTTAACGGGGTGGGTGATTATCCACCCCCATTTAACAGGAGGTGCTATTTATGGGATTCAGTACATATTGTTCGTGTGATCGGTGTCATACATATTCTGGCAGGCTAAGCCCCGGAGCTGTTATCCGACAAGACGTGCCGAGTGGTTGGTTAAAGATCGAGGAGCATAAAGTTCCAAAGGCTTTGTGCCCGGTGTGCAGTGATATTTATAAAGAAGCCTACGACAGGACAGAGAGGATATGGTTTGAGTTCTGGAGTATGGGTATCGAACCTTCGACGGATGGTGTAGTCGAACCGGTTGGTGATCTTAACGATGAATAGAAACAGAAAGCCCCCTTGGGAGTGATCCCTTGGGGGCTTTTTTATTGGTTAGATTTTATCGAAAGCTTTTAAGAGTCCGAGTACCAGACCACCAAATGATGGGACGGCAATTACTAAAGCCTTCCAAAATTTGTGAGCTGATTCCAGAGTGCAGATCCGGGTGTGTGAGTCCTGTGCAACCAAGGCCTCCACCTGTGTCTCTGTTCTGGTTGTCACTCGAAGCAGCTTATCAAGCTTCTCCTGTAACTGGGCATCATCCATTTCTATTTGCTCTCCTATCTATCTATCACCTTGTTGAATTTATCGTATATCTTCTGACGACGTAGCTCAAGGACTGCCAACCGACGTTCATCGGTCTTGGTAAAACGACCCTCCTCTTGCTTAGCCTCCAGTGCTTTAATCGACTTGTTGACTGCTGACAACTGCTTACGAGCAAAGTTGACACGAGACTTGGCTTTGTTGAAACCCTTGTAAGCACGGATATCTTTTTGAGCCTCTCGAATCATACCCTGATCACGAGCTTCTTTGGCAACCTTCAGGTTACGGTCAAGTTTATTTACCTCACCCCTGACCTCCTCAAACTTTCTCTGACCAGCAGGCTGGTGACTAACATCTCGAACATCGAGACCACCGGCACGTGCTATTGCAGGCAACCACTCACTCTCACGTTGGAAAATTTCAAGGAACTGACCAGCAAATATAGGCAAAGACTGTCTCAACCTGTACCCCAGTATCGAAGGTAGGGTAGACCAAGTGGATAGTCCTGAGACATCCTTGGCATACTTACCACCCTCTGCTGTAAAGGGAGGGGGCCAACCGGAGGTTACCAGCTCATCAATAGTAGTGAACCGAGATCCCTTCCAATCAGTGCCTGACCACAGTGATTCAAACGTTGAAGCAATCGGTGATACCTTATGTTTGATCAAGCTTCGTGGATCGGATATCTTGAGGATATCCTTGAAGTGACCCATAACAGATACTACCCGACGTTTCTCAGCCTTTTCTAATCCCAGTACTTCCCTCACTCGATTCCTGAGAGGGGTGATGTCGGCTGCAAGCCAACGTCCCTTTCCAATCTTGTCAAGGCTGGTCATGTTATTAACTAAGAAGTCTACATACTCCTCACGTTCATCGTCATCTGCCACGAGTGCATACATAAATGCATTAAAGGCTATGACAGACAGGGCACCACGGGCAGCAATGCCACCCCAGAACTTCTGGTAAACCTTAGTCATACCTTCAAGTTCTTTGTTATCACCAATGGTTTTATTAATAGCTGAGTTCAGCTTAGGTGCCATACCGGTCACCGTTCTCCAGTTAGATTCAGTCCAGTCAGGAGCCAGCAGCAGCATCTGAGCCACACGTTGCAGATCGGGGTTACGTCCCATACGACTGAGGTGTAGTCCACCAAAGTCAGCATTGATTAGAGCAGCAACCTGTTGTGCAATATGTTTAATCTCTGCATCTGTCAAAGCCTCACCCTTCTTAGCCTCGGCTTTCTCCAGCTTATGAACCAATTCCATAGCACCTGATTCAACCTTCAACCCGGCAAACAGTCTGCCGAATAGTCCGGTGGTCAGTGATCGTTTTAACCTTCGAGCTTTCTGCCAATTTTCCAGTGCAAATGCCGATGCCTTACCTTGCATACCAAGTAGCTTGTCTTCAAGGATAGAGTCCTGTATAGCAGCCTGATCCCAATCCTGTGTCCGGCCAACGGTCAACCCTTCTCTTACGAGCAGGTCGGCCACCGGGCCGAGATGTGCATACTTTGGATCGGTGAGACCTGTCTGCTTTTCCAGCTTCTCAAGTCCACGTCTGTATGCTTTGATAGGATTCCAGTTCTTCCAGTTCTCTGGCTTAAACAACGTGCCCTTACCACTCACACCAAAGATGTAGGATCTTAATCCAGCAAAATGGTGAAACAGAGATACCGATAAGATGGTACTCTTGAGCATGGCATTTACCTTACGTATACCTCTCAGTACAGGAGTATCCCACAGTTCATGGGTAGGTCTACGACCCAGCTTATTTATCTCAGTAGCAATTTGCTTACGGGCATACAGCTTATGAAACGGTTTAGCAAATCCCTGATCGGTAATTTGGATCATACCTGCCGGTGGTTTGAAACCTGGATTCTGTTTTACATTGACTTCGTGCATCAGAGCACCCGACTTAAACTGAATGAGTCCTCTCATGTACTCAGTGAAACGACGGTTGGCATATACATAACCGACTTCGTTTGCATATTCCTGCATGTTCTGGATAGCACCTGACCCCCGGAGATCCATACCTGCCTCCCAACCATCAATGATTGAGTCGAAAGATCTGGGCTTACCCGAGCTGGGTGTCAGTTTAAATCCACTGGTACCCGTGCCGTTCCAAGTTATATCAGCATCCTTTAATTCTTTAGGCATCTTCCACTGACGTTTGACATAGTTGTCAACATGACTGTCTATTATCTTATTCTCTTGAGCAAAGTCAAAGAAATTTTCATACTGGGTTCGGATGTTATCCTCAGCCCAAGCAATTTCTCTCTCATCCATTTTCATCATTCTCTTGATGATACGGGCATGTTCCAGCTCCCGGTTGGTGATATTCTTCTCACCTTTAGCCTGAAGCTTATTGAAGTATGCTTCGACCTTGGCACGATTCTTACCTGTGCCTGAGTCTACATAGAGGTTCATTGCCTTGTTTAGTTCCTCGGTCTTGGCAGTGTTGATGAGCCTGCCAGATCCAACCGTGCCTCGGATAAATCCAGCCACACGGTTCTTATCGTCACCAAACAGTTCTAAAAATTCCTGCTCTAACGAGTCAGCCATTCTATCAATGTTACGGGCACTCTGGTCTCTCCACTCATGGATCTTTCCAAGTACGGATGAACCATCGTTCCCAGTTCTAATTAAATCAGCATCACGGTTTTTCATATCTTCCTGAGACATGTGTGCTATGTCATCCAGATTCTTTCGGGCATCACGACTGAACCGGGCCACCTGAGTGTAGGTACCCGAGTATCCTCCGAGGTTCTCTCGGATTAGGTTCGGCTTCACGTTTCCCTTAGCATCTGAAAACAGATTCAACGGCTCACCGTAGAGCTGCATCAATACGACATCAGGTTTATCCTTCAGGAGAGGGGTTTTATCCCAGCCCTTGGGGGCAAACTTAGGATCAAACGTCCACCGGTCAACCTCTTTAAAGCCAAAGGTTTGCTTGTACCAGCTTGGTAAAAATCCATCATAGGCATCCAGAGATATACCACCGGCTGCAATAGCCTCGATCACCATCTGTGTACCCACACCTGATTTATCTGAATTACTGAAGACCATCTGGATATCACCGTCAGCATCAACCGACCATCCGGCTTTGCCGTCTGCCGTCATGTGTACCTGCCTCTTACCATTCTCTATCTCAGCCAAGAGTTTCTTGGGAGTTGATATGGTTAAGACCGGTGCATATTTGCTGGCTTTCTGGGCACGAATATATTTCTGTGCTCCGGCAAGATCTTTCACTGGTTTGGTTTTGACACCGGGTTCATTGCTCAGTTGCAGCAAACGTTTCTTAGCCAACGGGCTAACGGGTGCCATCGGTATTTCTTTTAAACCAATGTGATCGGACAACGGGCCGTCACTCATGTTAGGCACCAAAGTGTCTAACCATTCAAGTGGTGTCTTACCACCAAACTTCTGTGAGGGCTTGTTAAATCCTGACTGATAATCTGCCACCTCTGAGAACTCTATGCCGTTCGACTTGGCATTGATATGCACCCAGATAGCAGCCTGCACTTCACGTGGTGTCCAAACTTCACCGGTCTCCTCGGTCATCTGAGAAGCAAGATCATGGATCTTCTGTCTCATAGCAACAACTTGAGGGACAGAGTATGATTCATTCTCTTTATTGTAAACGGCATGGTCACCAAAGAAAGCCCGGTACATCCAGAGGTCACCCACGGTAGCTGATGCATCACCGGCCAAGGCACGGTTAAACTCAGTTACTTTAAATAAGGTTGACTCCAGATCCTTCAACATATTATCCGGGGAAGTCCAGTTCTGATCTATTCGTTTCTTCAGTTTATTTGCAAACAAGGCACCGGGCCTATGTGTCTTACCCAGCAGGTAAGCATAGGTCTGAGCAGCAAACACAACGTTGGTATTCACGTCAGCCTGTGGGCTGGTGACAGACAGCAGGATGTTGAATAGGTCAGCATCTTTACCGAATGTTTCCTTCAACGTGTCAGTGTGCTTCTGGTACCAGTGACGGATATCCGGGTTAGCTTTAGCCACTTCCTTCATCCAGTTCTTGTACGTTTTATCACTCTTGGCAAATGCCGGTAGAGTCTCCCAGCCTTTAAATTCAAACGTAGGCTTTCGAGCCTCCAGAGCTTTGTTCATAAGGTCACCAAACTGAGTGTCACCTGTGAGTACGTTTTCACGGGCAGCTTTCATTATGGTATCAATGTGAGCTTCTTTAAACTGAAACGTCTTGGGCTTACCAATGAAGTTCTTTGGCAACCACTTGGCAAGGAACTGTTTGAACTTAGCAACGATTCCCTTCCGGGCTTTAGGTTTCATTGACTCATACCTTCGAGCCAGTGTCTCCTCAACAGCCAAACGTTTCTCAGTCTTGGTCAGAGTTCTCTTTCCATTCTTCAGCTTACCAATATCATACAGCTCTATGATTTCGTTCATGAGATTCTGATCAACTACATTTTGGATCTGATCTAAGAATCTATTGAACAGAGCAGTATTGTCACCGAATACATTTCTGAGTCCCTGATGGGCAACCTGTTCGTGCATCCACTTTGCAGTGAGATGCTCCTGTGATTCTATGTTGTCAGCTATGATCACGACCTGAGCCGGTAGATTAGTTTTCTCTACACGTCCGGCTTTCGTACCAGTGAAGACTTTACGTTTCACCGTCCGGGCCGGTACCCAGATAGAAGACACACCCTTGTCAACCTCAAAGCCAACGAGGTCGGATGCAGCCTTGTGATCCTGTACAACCTGAGTGGGTATTGCATTGGCAGCTTTACTATCAAGATCCTTGGCCCAATTCTCAACCAGTCCCTTGTTAATGTTAGCACCAAAGTCAAAGTCCAGAGCTTCTTTCGAGAACCTTGCTCCGGGTTCGACCACATCACCCAGCTTCATTATATTATTAGCAACGGCAGTTATCTCAGAGAGGGCTGACCCTTTCTTTAACTTCTGTCCAAACTTAGCCAGCATATGATTCACCAGCCAATCCCAAAGGGTCTTGACTTTACTGGTTCTCATCTCACTGGGTAGCTTGATACCGTTTAAGTATTTAGCAACTGTCGGTGAGGTAAAGGCATACGTCAAACCTTCTTCCATTCCGATCAGGGCTTTGTCAAGATTCTGCAAACCAAAAGGTTTACCAGCTTCGAGAGCATCCTGTGTTGCCCGGACTCTTTCAGCAGCATGGTTCATCACAGCAACGAAACCTTTTACCCGGTCATCCCTGAGCTTCAGGTTGTCATCGTTGATCAAGGCAGACACGTTGTCCCACCAGTTTGCTACGTCCTTCATACCTTTCCGGTAACCGTCCTTACTTACGTTAGCCAATCCACGGAACAGCTCGGAGTGGATTGTTTCGTGAGCCATCACCTGTCTGATCTGAGAGGGGTTAAGGTCTCTCATCTGAAATGCATTTAAGTAGATCTTATTCTTCTTGGATCTAAATGCACCACGTGCAGATCGGAGCATGTCCTTACCACCCTGTGTCATATCCAAGTTGTTAATCTCACTGGGGTCAATTATCTCAGCCTGTGTCCCGGTGATCTTCTGGATCTTTCTGACAAACTTATTCAGGGGTGCATCTTCAACCAGTGCCTTTCTGATGGTAGCTTTCGATTCGGCTGATACAAAGTCAGCAGCCTTACTTCTACCCTTTGGGCCTTTGGCCTGTACGATACGTTCCTTCTTGAGTGGTTTGACATTCAGCTCATATTTACTCACAGTCTTCTGAAGATCAATCTTCTTACCCTTGGGCAAGGTGGTAGGCTTGCTAACCTTCTTTGCAAGCTGTGCCCTTTGCCTCTTGATTGTCTCCCGACGGGTCTTCCGGGTCTTTCGTGTAGACAAGGGGCCGGGTGTTGCCGTGGGTTTAGGTGTCTGTATTTTCCTGACAGCACCCAGTCTCTCAGCTAACTTAGTGGTCGGCTGCACAGCAGCCTGTTTAGCTTGCTCGGCTTTAGTGGCAACCTGTTCTTGAGCTGCCTTTGCCTGCTCAGCTTTCCTGTCGGCTGTGGACTTTACCCTCTCGACTGGAGGTTTGGTTCCAGTAACTTGCTCACTGGTTATCCTTCGATGTTTCTCTTGCAGGATCTTCTGTCTCTCTGCATTAATAGCTTCGAGATCTTTATTGGCATCATATATCGTCTTCTCCCGTATCTGTTCATTCACCCAACTGAGAGCAGCTTCATCGGTTGACTTGATGTCCGGGTCAACGGCACGATCAGAAGCCTCAGCTTTGATCTTCCGTTCCAGATCACCCTTCATCTTCACGAGCTTCTCAGGTTTCAGTGTCTTACCAGCATAATATTCATCGGTCACATTCTCTTTAAGTTCCTGCATGTCAGAGATTTCTCTGTACAGTTTCTTAGCAGAACCATCTTTAGTTGTTTCCTCAGCAGTCTGTATTGCCTGCTTGAATACTTTAGGATCGGACTGTTTAATCTCCTCGGCCTCCATGTTGACGATAGCTTCTTGGGCAGCAACGGCTTTCTGCTGTCCGGTCAGTAGCTCATCAGCTTTCTGGAGTAATGCCTGTGAGTATGTGCCTACCTCCTCGACCTCTTTAGGGTCGAGCATGTTATCATTATTCTCAACCTTAGCCTGTCTGTTGAGCATGAACTTCTCAACATTCTGGGCTATAGCACCGGCCACCTTCTGATAATTCTCAGCATACTGCAAGGCAGTCTGATGATCATCAAGGATCAGGGCTTCAGTCATTCCGTCTTCAAGGTTGTTTAATGTTTCCTGACCCTGTAGAATCTTCTCCCTCTGTTGATCCAAACCTTTGGATATAGTCATATCCTCAAGTATAGTGGTGATGGTGTCATTTGTATCGTGTTGAGTTTCTGCCTGAACAGGTGTAACATCCAACGTGGCACCGATCTCTATACCCTCTCCGGGTTCACCTATAGAGGACTCAGAGTCATTGATACCAGCATCTTCAATACCTAAAAGGTTTCTAACAGTCGGTGGATTAGATGAAGGATTATTATCAGCAGCTTCTTCAGCCTTTTCAAAATCAGCTACGTCATCAGCAATCTCATCTATGTCCCGAGCTATGTGTACACCTTCTTCAACTGTCCTGACATCCATTCCCGGTTTGGCAATTAGATCAGAAGCAGCAGCTTCAGGAGTTTCAATATTTGCTGTACTGTCTGGATTACTATTCAGAGCAGATGGGCCACCAAAGATACCTCCCCACAGAGATGCTATGGTAGCTTCTTTGGCTGCACCCTTAGTGTGTTCCAACGTGAGTGCTTTGTCCAGAAACATCTCCCACTTCTTTACACCTTCTTCAGTAGGATTCTTTGCCATAATCTCAGCAGCAGCATCAGGGTACGACTGACTAAATTCTGTTATCCACTCTGTACCCATAGCTTCACCGAGCTTCTTAATCTTACCAAGTACTCGGCCTTTGGCTTTCATAACTCCAGTTAATTTACCAAGAGCAAATGATTCCATCGGTGCCTGTGCAGCAGCATTAACCATACCCCACGTCAGGGCTTGCTCAGCATCAACACCTTCTTCCATAAGCTTCTCAGTTGTAGCACCCGAGATCTGTGCAAACATCAAGGCAGCAGATCCGGCACCACCGGTCAGTAGACCAGCAACTACCTGTGCACCAACCTGTGGCCCCATACGAATGAAGTCTTCAATCCAACCAGTGGACTGTAGATATTCTGGATCAGCCTTGAGCCTCTCCTGTATGTAGCCTCTAACCTTACGGGCTTGGTCGGCATACTCTGTATTATTCTCCACAATATAGTTCACACGAGCCTGTGCAAACTTTGCAGGGTCTTCAAGTATCTCTTTACGTTTGGCCGGATCTTTGGGCAGGGTTCTGAGAAACTCATCCCGTGCCTGTACTCCGGGGCCGAATGTACTGAAGGGTGTTTCACGTTCAGCAGCCAGTGTTTCCTCAGCCATATTTCTCATGGCTACAACCTCGGCTGATACCGACGTGAACGTTCCTATCTGACGAGCAATGTCTTTGGTACCCTCTTTAAGCTGAGGGAGTGTATCGACACCAGTCCGTCTGTTGACCTGCATGTTGGTAAGTTCTTCGGTCAGAGGTATCTCATCCGAGATAACCTCATCCGAATCTATAGCCAAACCTTGAGCACGTTTCCGTGCATTACGTATTGCTTCTAATGTTGACTCAGTAGCCGGGGCAGCTTCTTCCTCGGTTAGGGGGGCATCCAAACCCTCCCTCCTGAGTCTGATTCTTTCTAATGTAGATGCCATTTTAATTCCTTATTTTTTAGATCGTTCTAATACTTTATCGGAAACAACCTTTCCGGGGTTCGTTACTTTCTGTAGTAACTTCAGAGCTTCTTTGAGTAAGCTGGGTTTACGGGCTTCAGCTTCTTCTCTCTCGATCTCTCCGAGAGCTTCAGCCTCTGCCAGCATGTTGTCAAAGAACTGTACCGGGACATTATAATCCTCAGCAAGATCCCTGAACTCAGCCGGGGTCAGCTCACCAGTCTGTACCATCACGAGACCGTCAGCAATGTCACGTTGGGCCTCCTCATCACTTTGTAGCTGTGACATACGGTAGGCTTCTTGTACGGTGATGCCTTGGTATCCCTGTCCTTCAAAAGCTTTCTGGTTCTGAATAGCAATCTGCTTGTCAGCATCAGTAAGTTGCTCCGGCTTTCCACCGATACCCTTGATCTGGGTAACCGGGGCTTGTGAAGCAAGACCCTTACCTTTATCAGACTTGATACGTTGTGTCTCAGCCTTAGTCTTAGCTGTACGAGCTTTCATGTTTTCGATTTCCTGCCGGTGCTTCTCGATGAACCTCTGTCCCTCGGGTGTAGCTTCAACCTTGGCACGGTGCTCATCAGATACAGCAAGTTTCTCGACCATCAGCTTGATAGCTGAGTCTCTGAGAATCTCCTCTTTATTCTTCTGACGTTCCATTGCCAGTAAGAACTCAGGGTCAGCAGATTTGATTATGTGTTTATCAAGAGCAGCCTGATCATCAAAGGCCACCTCTCCAGCAGAGAGGGGCAACGGTTCGATCTCGGGCTTACCATCTTTCTGTTTCAGACCACCGTCGGCAGTTCTGATCCGGGTACCGATATCGTAAACGATCTTACCCTGCTCTTTAGACTTCATTGGATTATACTGATAGACCCGGCCAGTGTTACCATACTGACTCATGGCAGCACCCAGTGCTTGGGGGTCACCCTTAGCAGCAACATAAGCCTGCATCAACTGTTTGTTGTTGAAGATGGCTTTTTCCTGCTGGATCTTCAGTTCCTGCATTTCTTTTCGTTGCTTGGCATCCTGCTCCTGAATCTTGAGCTGCCTTTCCTTTCGTAAGGACTGCTCATCGAACCGACGTTTTTCTTCCTCTCGGATCTCCCGTTCAGTTTCTGCTCTGCCAAATGTTGCAAGCCCGGCACCGAGTGCCCGGCCTAATCTTGCACCTGTTCCCATTATGTTTACTCCTATGAGTTGTTATTTTTAAAACGGGCCTGATGTCCCAGCCGACGAACTTGATCGTCCTGTTGGCCCGGCATCTCGGTCAGCACCGACACCACC
>Ga0180437_10012040_pt1 | contig 10293 bp, 6 predicted proteins | sample SS_ome_4_FD_132410 | JGI IMG/M metagenome (GOLD analysis project Ga0180437, IMG submission 132410) | Hypersaline lake sediment archaeal communities from the Salton Sea, California, USA - SS_3_D_1 metaG | ecosystem: Environmental > Aquatic > Non-marine Saline and Alkaline > Hypersaline > Sediment... | reverse complement strand
TCGATGCAAAGTGCTGCCACAGTAAGAAATCAACGCTTTCATTACCTCTCAGAAATATTCCTGAAGGCAAAAAGGAATACTTATGGGGAATAGGATGGGGGCAGGGGCACGCACAGGGGCAGGGGTTTCAGCTACCTACGTGAACACGTACCTAGTATCTTCTATCCTTTGTTTTACAAAGCAGATCATTTGTTGAATCGTATCCTCGTGTGCTGCTCCTTTGTATATCCCTTCTAAAGTATGTTCAGGATATTCTCTATTATGCAAATGGTACAAATGCACAGAAGATAGAAATTGTTTATCATCCGCAACTCCTTCAAGAAATTTAAGAATAGCTTGGTAAGTTTTACAAGCTGTTGCTTCTTGCAGTTTTGGATGAATCTTGTCACCAAGGTCGGAAATTCTTAAATTAAAAGAATCTCCATTGCTTGATAAATATAACATCGCTGGATCAAACATCACGTTTTCCTTAATTTTAACATACGCAAGAAGCTTATTATAATTATGTTAAGATATCATTAAGACTCAGAAATCAACGGCGCCGCAGCCTTGGATCAATAGAATCTCGCAAAGCATCACCAACAAGGGCTATGGCAATGAGCAACGCTGTCAACAATATTGCTGGAGGCCAAAGAAGATAACTTTCTCCAGGAAAGGCGGTACGCCCTTCATCCATTAACACGCCCCAGGAGCATGATCCTTCTTCCCCCAAGCCTAGGAATGACAACCCTGCTTCACTAGTAATGGCTGCCATCACAGAGAAAGGGAGAAGAGTCAACAAAGGAGGAATGGCATTGGGAAGAATGTGGACGAAGATGATACGAGGATCGGCAAAGCCCAGACAATGACAAGCTTCAACGTAAGCAAGATTCCGCTGTTTAAAGACCTCTCCTCTGACAAACCGACTGAATGCTGTCCAGCCAAAGAGCCCAATGACACTGATCACAAGGAATATTGACTTGCTTTGCGTCACAGCCACGACTAGCAACAACATAAAAAATGTAGGCATCGACTCCCATATTTCCAAAAGACGACTCACAATAATATCGAACTTTCCTCCATAGTAACCTGCTAATGCCCCGATAGGTATTCCTATGACCAAAGCAAGGCTAACAGCCAGCAAACCTACCACTAAAGATACCCGTATCCCAAAGATCAATGCCGCTACCAAGTCTTTACGGTTAACACGGGTTCTCTCCAACCACCCGATGTATTGATTGAGACTTTGCTCACCACCAGCATCATCTTCCCAGTGAAAATGCCGCACCAAAGGCATCACACGATAGCGCAATCCGGCCGCTTGTTGCTCTAACCACTCCCTTCGATCTTGCAAATAACGCACCTTGTCACGTGCACTTTCATACTGCTCAACAATTTGCCTTTTTTCTGCAAGCCGTGCACGTTCCTTAGCAGCAGCCTTCTCTAAAGCTTCACACCGAGGATCTCCTGAAGAAGCTAGCTCTATCCTCAACTGAAAAAGCTTTGCTGACAATCTCTTACACGCCTCTATTAACAGTTCTAGCTCTTCCTTAGCAGCCGGATATTGATCTTCAAGATCTTCCATGATAGCCTGCTGTCGAGCAATCTCACGATTTTCATTGGCAAGCTCCACCTGCCATAACGTCGGCATCGCTGTAACCAGAGCCATCTCTTGCTGAGAAATCTCCTCCTGAACAATTCTTCCCAACTCTTCTGTTGAAGGCACCTCATCAAAAGGAGTTCCTGCAGCAATCAGCTCAGCACGCTTTTTGACGATAGCCTGAGCTAACCACCGCTTCTTAGCTTTATCGCTATAAGCTGTTTGATATTTCTTTAAACGTTTATGTTGCTCTCGCCGAAGTTGGTATCGCAAAATTTCATTGAGCTTTGCATAATTCGTCATATATCGAAGTTCAAATGCCCAATCGATGTTCTCTGGTAATGATGCCACCAAAGGATCCTCGCCCGTTTCTATTAAACGATGTTGAATAGCCATGTGACGCTGACGATTAAGAATAACATCGCTAGCAGGATTCTTCGAAGGGCCATAAGCAAACATCAGAAACGCACCCGCATGTCCTAAAACTACTGCCAATAGAGCGATGACCTTTATTTTCCGCGGAAATCTTAATGACAACACCAACAACGGCAAAGTGAGCATCAATACATTGTAGAAGATATCGAGACGTTTAGTAAAAAAACCTCGATAAAATAGATGAGTAAAAAGCGGGAAATAAAAATGTCCCTCATACCATACCATCAAGGGCTTACTCGATGCTAAAAGTGGGGCATAGATCCCCACAAACCCAAAAAACAGAACCACCCCCAAAGCACACATGCCAAGTCTATGGCTCCTGAACTGGTTCCAAACAACCTTCCAATATGTGCCTTGATGGTTCAGGGGCTTTTTTATCATGATTTTTAATCCAAAGTTACTCTGGGATCTAACAACGTATAAGCAATATCAGCAGCAAGGTAGCCCACCAACGTCAAAAATGATCCAGCAATCGCTGAAAACATGATCACGTTGTAATCACGATTGATGACAGCATCATAAAAGAATTTCCCAAAGCCATTGATATCAAACAACGTCTCCACAATCAACGAACCTCCTAAAACAATGCCTAGCGATCCCGCCAAAGACGTTACTATGGTAATCGCAGCATTGCGTCCCACATGTTTGACCATGATTGTCCATTGTCCTAAACCTTTAGACTTCGCAGTGCGAACATAATCCTGACGTAATACTTCTAGTACTGCCGTTCGCGACAAACGCGACTGCGATGCAAGTCCTCCATACATGATAGCCACCAACGGCAACATGATATGTCTTAAAACATCAACGAGTCTTTCTGCTGATGTCATCGCATTGTAGGCACTCTCTCGACTTGTAAAACCACTAATGGGTATCGGAATATCGCTAAAAGGAAAATTGCGATGCAAGGCAACATTTTCTATAAGAAATGGAGCCACAACAAAGATAGGTATTGCATAAAGAATCAGAAAAATGATGTTAAGGCTCATATCTTGCCAACCATTCTGCTTAAGAGCCATGGTAAAGCCAAAAATTTGACATAGCACAAAGGTTACACACATAGGCAAAATCGCTAATGTCAACGAATACTTGAAACGCTTGGCAACTTCTTTAGTGACGGTTTTGTTAGTATCGTTACGAAGCGTTCCGAAGTCAAAAGTGACCACTCGACTCATATATCGGAAAAAACGAGTTTCAAAGAAGAAAATCTTTATCTTCTGAAGGGAAGAAGGTTCATAGCGATAGACATTTTTGTTCTCATCATACCATCGCTTCAACAATGCCACACTATTCATCGCCTCTTGGAACCCCTTCGAAGCCTCCTTCTGCGTGCTTCTTAAAAAGTTATTATCTTTAGCGATTTGACGATTCCATTGTTTTTGTTGTTCCGTAATGCCAGGACCAAGATACGCTTGATGATAACCACCACGAACAAAAAAACGCATGGCCATCATACGGATATCATGTTCTGCATCAGGATCCTCCATTACAGTAAGAAGGTGATCCTGAATATAACGCGCTTGATCTCCAAAACGAATACGCAAAGCATTGTATTTTTTTACCTCCACCTCCTTCGTTGATGCTGGTGATTCTAAACGGTGCACTAACGTCCATAGCACCTTTTGAACCCTTTCTAAACGGATGTTTGGCCAAGTGTTGAAAATAATCGGCAATGTTAAGCCATAATGTTCTCGGAATTGTAAATATCTGTCATCACTGCCAAACGCCGTCGCACCATCTTCTCGCCGGCTAACTCCTCCCTCCGAGGATATTTCAGTCATAGAAACAGGATCACCAGGAGCCATATTGATGATGGTAAAGTTTACTAAAATAATGCAAAACAACGTAATCGGAAGTAAAAGAAGCCGCCTAATGATGTAGTTAAACATATTCACTTGCCCGGCTTTCTAAGCCAAAAAATATCGGGATCAGGCATTGCCACATCAGCACCTGGGATAAGGTCTGAACGCTCTGCAGGGATAAAAACATTCTGCACATAATCGCGATACAGAAGGATACTCTTCGGAGTATACATGAAAGTATAAGGTTGCTCTTCATGAAGGATTCGATGAAATCGATGATACAAACTCTTCCTTTCATTGAGATCATATTCGTATTCCAATTGTTCAATAATCCTATCAGCTTCATTATTGACAAATCCCACAATATTGGAAGATCCTTTCTCCTTAGCACCGGAAGAATGCCACAGTTGTTTGGGATTTTCAGGAGGCGTCCCTAAAGACCATCCCATGTAGATTGCATCGAAGCTTTTATCTTCAAGAGTTGCTGAAAGATCGGCAATATCAATACCATTAAGTCGACAATCAACGCCAATTTCCTTAAGAGCTGTCGCTACATATTCACAGATGGCTTTACCAGTAGTATCTTTCACATAATAGGTAAGACCAAACCTAAAAGGCTTTGTTTTGCCATCGATTATTTTATCGACAATACCATCGCCATCAGAATCATACCACCCCTCCTCTTCAAGAAGACGTCGAGCCTGCTGCGGATCGTAAGGATGTGAAGCAATACTCTTGTCATAAGAAGGAGAATTGAAAAAGAAATTCCCCGTAATTTCGACGCCCAAACCATTGAGATTTTGAGCTATAATACGATGACGATCGATAGCCATTGTCATCGCTCGTCGCACTTTCTTGCTCGCAAACAATGGTGTCGTTTGATTCCAGCCGATATACCGATATACCCGCGCTAAGTACTCGATACGATGAATTTTCAAACCTTGCTTCACCTGACGTTGATATTCATCACTCAACAGAAATTCTTCAAGTTCCACAAGTTGGTTCGGTTGTAGCACATAGGTATCGGTTTTTCCAGCTTTAAAATCCTGCCACAATGCATCCATACCCTCCTTAAATTCTATCTCCATGGCTTCAACCAATACCCGTAAAGGATGATAATGATTAGGATTACGCTTGAAGCGTATTTGTCGATCCGTCATCCCATCAAAGACCCAAGGGCCACAACTCACAATCACGTTACGAGCCCAATGCTCCGCAAAGTTTTGTGCCCATACCATGTTGGTTCTATAAATGTCCGATTCCTCATCTTCCACGATCTTTTTACCGTCAGGAAAATACTGATACACAAAGCGAGGCAAAGGGCGAAGAGCTCCCGTCCACGACTTAGCAATATATTTGACCTTAGGAATCATCTTCCCACTGGGAAGCTCGACATCCTCTGTCTTCCACCTAACAACAAACGTAAGATCATCAATAATCTTGATCTCTTCAATGTCACCGATGTAGTTACGCAAAGCAACAGCAGCATCCTCCTGATTGTAAGGATTCATGACTGCATCAAAGAAGAACTTAAAATCGTGAGCAGTGACTTTGTGCTTCCTCAGAAATTCCGGCGATAAATGAAGTTCTTCAGGAAAATGGCTGGGATTCAACGGTTGCCAATAGACGTTGTCACGCAAAAATACCCAATACTCGGGAGTATCAGTACCTGCAACCATGCGCTCTTCAATCTTGATCGCCATGTTCGGAGCCATGGTTTCGTATTTACCAAATTCCGAAGTCGCTACACTCACTAGACACATATCTTGCCAATCGCGAACTTGACTCCAAGGACTGAAAGGATGAAGATTTTCGGGCTTGCCAAGATCTGCGCCCTTACGTACCCCCCAGGGGCGAAACCCCGATCCCAACATCTTAGGTAATGTTACTGCATAGAAAAGGTCTTTTTTCAAAATATTTGGCTTGGCAGGGTCCACATGACGGTGCCCACGAAGAAGAAGGTCCGCTTCCATTAAAGATTCCTTCTTTTCCTTCTCGTCGAATCCTTCAGATTTACGTTCACCACCATGAAGGATTGTCTTGATGAGCTCATGCTGCCTCGCCTGATCGTCGATAATGACCTGGAGGACTTCTTGGTCGGAGACCCGTGCTTCCGTCCGTAGCTCGAAGATGTCATTCTTTAGTTGATCCAAATCTGATCGCAAAACTTTAAGATCGCCTTCAAGGAGCTGTGACGACCAGTACAGCATCGCCATGAAAGCAAATAACCCAAAGCTTATAATATAACGCAATAAATACAATCCTATCGGCTCTTTATTCATCACCTAATCCTTCGGAATTTCATGATTGCTTCAAGAGATAACAAATCACTCCTCCCGATGCCACCAAAAAAAATGTGATCCGAAAAAATGTCAGCTGTTAGAATTCAAAGGCGGGTTTAAATGTCTTAATACATCGACAATATTTTTCTTAATATCTTCGGGCAGCTTCACTTGCTCTGTTGTTGCATCAACGCGATGAGAGACTCTGTCAGCAACATATTCCGAATCCAATACATGGCCCATTGCTTTACAAATACTTTCCATTTTACAACACATTACATTCGAAAGATGATAATGACAGCGCTCCTCCTTTGAACACAGGAACAGAAAAAAAAGATCTCTGATACGTAAACGCAACTGGTGATACTCTTCAAGAGTCAGAGTCTCTCGTGTCGTATATGCTTCAATTTCAGCGATGATGCTGTAGTAATTTACAAGAAAAGCTTCAGGTGTCACCTGTCGGAAAATGGTGTTAATATGATCAAGCCTTCCCTCATCAAGCTTTTTAATTAATTGGGCTGCATACTCACGAACCGCTTTTCTCTCACCATGATTCATCGAATCACGCAGATTGCCCAATAGCGCAACGTAGTTGAAAAACGTAGGCTCTACATCAAAGCTTTTATCAAATAAATAAAAAACACTCCTACATTTATTACCCGCCTTCTTATATAACGTTAATTCATGAATCATATTGCAATTCATGTCATAATCATCCGAAAGGAACTGCGAAAAATAAGCTCTCCAATCAAATTTCTCATGTAGTTGTTTCCAGTGTTGATAGCTACTCCTAAAAATCTTCTCTCCAAGCATTGGATCAATGGTAGGAGAAACAAAAAAATCAGGATGATCATTAACAGCACGTTTCGAATAGTCAACGTCAGTTCCCGTGATGATTGTCAAAGGATGATCATCAAGTTCTCGAAAGACCTTTTTAATGGTATGCAAACTCCACGGTGTTGGGCGAAAATGCCCTGATTGATTAGAAATAAAATAAAGACGCCTGTTTTCTTTTGCATAAAACACAAAAAGACCCGCCGTCAGTACATTTTGATGAGCATTCCCCGACAAAATAGCGTGGTTAGGACATTTTTTATCATCTCTACTATAGAAAACTTCTCCCGATGGTAACAACACATAAGCATAAACTTGTCCAGGAAGAAGATTCGCCAATGCTTCTTTTGTTAGTAATTGAGGAATTTCTGTAGCTACACTAACATACTTCAAATACTCTTCCTCATATGCCTCTTCCCGTTCTTGCGCAGTTAATATTCTACCTGATTTAAAAGAGTCCATGAAAGAAATAGATGCAAGAGGATGACCCGGTTCTAACGCAAAAGTTTGCGTTAATCCCCATTTCGGTTGCTTGAGCTTCACACTATCAGCAAAAACATAATCGGAAAAACGATCGAATTTCTGGATTAATCCCTCCAGGTATTCTATTTCTTGCTCATATTGATCATCGCTTACATCACCTTCTAAATGAGCCAATAAAACATCCTGAAAACGACCCAAGATTAAACCCATCTTACCCAAATGAGCATCGCCATACTCTAACTCATGAACAAGTTGTTGTAGCTGTTTCTCGGCCTCTATAGGACAAACTTCTACAGAAGATAGCGTGTAATTTAAGCAAATTAATAAAGTAAAGATTATTAACACGGCGTTTTTAATTGTTGATAAAAACATTAACAGACCTAAATTTTTAAAATAAAGAGATTTAAAAACTAATAATCTCAAATAATACCATTAAAAATGGTAGCAGTCAAACAAATTGCTGTCACTTAGTAGCTGTTACCATGAATTTAAAAACCTAACAAAATGTCTATTAACAACTTGCAACTCTCTAAAATTTTCTTTCGTAAACAATATCAACGTATTATAGATTTAGGACATGAGCATGGTTCAAATGAAGGTAACAGCCTATGGGGAACGCATGAAGTGGTCAATCTTGCAAAATTCACGACGAAGGAATAGCCACAAGCTATTGCTGAGGAATGAACTTTGCAAGATTGACCACTTCATGTGTTAACCGGGCGTTACCTGAATTTGAACCATGCCAAGATATGTAAAAATGTGCCTGCGGGCGTAGCGTAACATTGAGGAGAAAGATGGTAGAGATCAACCTAGAAGTTCGGGCGGAATTGCTTGTTCAAAAAATCAGGCACTATCTCATCACCACGATGGGGCGCACTTCTAATGAAGCTAACACTGATGAATTTTATCGGGGCTTTTGTTACGCCTTTCGCGAAGAAGTCATGGTCAATTGGCTCGCTGACAGTAGGACATTCCGTAAAAACGATGTTCGCATGCTGTATTACCTGTCGCTGGAATATCTTCCTGGTCGGCTTCTGAGTAACAATCTGACAAATCTCCATGCTACTGATCTTATCAAGTTGGTATTAAAGAAGATGAATCGCAACTTTGACGAGGTCATTGCTAGAGAAAAAGATCCTGCTCTTGGTAACGGTGGTTTGGGAAGGCTGGCTTCGTGTTTTCTTGACTCATTAGCAACCAAGCATCTTCCTGCACAAGCTTATGGCTTGCGTTACCAGTATGGCATCTTTGAACAACAGATTTGGGACGGGATGCAGATAGAAAGGCCTGATATTTGGCTTATCAATGAGAATCCATGGGAATTCCGTAGAGACTTACGTCGTAAAGTCGTTAAGTACTGTGGACTGATGGATATCAGAAATAATGAACATGGAGAAGAAGTCTATGATCTCCATGACTATGAAGAAGTACGAGCACTCCCTTACGACGTTCCTATCATTGGTTACAGCAGAACTCACAACTTTTCAGTACGCACTCTCAGATTATGGACAACTAAGGAATCACCGCGAAATTTCCAACTGCAAAGGTATAACGCCGGTCGCCTTGATCAAGCTGCCGAGAATACAACGCTGACCGACGTTCTCTATCCTAGCGATCATCACGAAACCGGTAAACGCATCCGCCTCAAGCAAGAATTTCTGCTCGTATCAGCATCATTACAAGACATTCTTTACCACTATTTGGCCGATCATCCGAATCTAGATGTTTTTGCCGAAAAAGTACGCATTCAGATCAATGATACACACCCTGCTCTAGTCGTTGCCGAACTGATGCGACGCCTCACCAAACATTATGGCTATCCCTGGAAGAAAGCTTGGGAAATCACTCAACAGGTCACCAGTTATACCAATCATACCATTCTCAAAGAAGCCCTCGAAGAATGGGAGGTACCCCTTGTTCAGTATCTTTTACCTCGACAATACAAAATCATTGAACATCTTAACCAACAATTCTGCGATAGCATCCGTCATAAATATCCGTATGATGAAGGACGTGTTCAACGGATGTCTATCATTCAAAACGGGTTGATTCGTATGGCCCACCTTGCCATTTATGGTTCTTATCGCGTCAATGGTGTTGCCAACCTCCATACTCAAATTCTCAAGGATACTGTCTTCAAAGACTTTGCCGAAATGAATCCTGAAAAATTCATTAGTGTCACTAACGGAGTCACTCAACGTCGGTGGTTGCTGCACTGTAATCCTGCCCTTGCAACATTCATTACAGAACGTATCGGCGACGAATGGATCATCGACTTCCAACAAATTCAGAAATTAGCCGATTTTGCAGGTGATAAAAACAGTCAGAAAGAATTCTTTAAAGTTAAAATCCGGAACAAAAGAAAACTCATTGATTATATCAGCACAACTCATCCTTTCCGAGATCGAAACGGTAAATGTATCGAAGTGCCATGGTCCATTGACGAAACATCCCTTTTCGATGTTCAAGTCAAACGCATTCACGAGTATAAACGCCAGCTTCTCAATGCCCTGCATATCATCATGCTGTACCATGAACTACTTGATGATCCCAAAGCCAAAAGAATCAAAAGAACCGTTATCATCTCCGGAAAAGCTGCTGCCGGCTATGAAGCTGCCAAGAAGATTCTCTTATTGATTCACTGTCTAGCCCGAGCCATCAATAACCACCCTGAAATCAGCAAAACTCTTAAAGTTGTTCTTTTAGAGAACTACAATGTTTCTCAAGCAGAGGTCATCATTCCTGCAGCAGACTTATCAGAGCAAATTTCCACAGCAGGCACTGAAGCTTCCGGAACGGGAAATATGAAACTATCCATCAACGGAGCACTTACTATTGGAACTGATGATGGTGCTAATATTGAAATGCGTCAAAACAT
>Ga0180437_10012039_pt1 | contig 10293 bp, 15 predicted proteins | sample SS_ome_4_FD_132410 | JGI IMG/M metagenome (GOLD analysis project Ga0180437, IMG submission 132410) | Hypersaline lake sediment archaeal communities from the Salton Sea, California, USA - SS_3_D_1 metaG | ecosystem: Environmental > Aquatic > Non-marine Saline and Alkaline > Hypersaline >... | reverse complement strand
TAACAAAACGGGGCTCAGGCACGTAATTACCTCCCTGAAATACCAGCCCGACAGTCACAAAAGGGAGGATTAAGCTATGTTGTTTCAGAGAATCAATCGATCAGATCCGGAGAAAGTCTTTGTCGTGGTGAAGAACAGTTATTCCACCGCATCGCTGACCAATGGCCAGCCCGTGCGATGGGATTATACCACGGACAAAGATGGTGTCGGCGTTACGAAACCGACCGCAAATGCGGTATCTCACGGCGTATCAATCGCCGGGATTATCGCCGAGACAATTGCCCACGGGAGTTATGGGCTTTGCCAGGTCTACGGCTATCACAGCGCTGTCCGGGTGAGAACCATTTCGACCACGGGCAATGGCGACAATGGTTATGCAGCCATAGCCGTTGGGACCCCACTGGTCCAGGCAGTAACCGCTGTATTTGCCCTTGAAGGTAAGGATATCTCGGCAACCAATAACCTGCATGCATGCGGGTTTGCGCTTGCCGCCCAGGCATCCTACACCACCAAGGCGATTGCGGCTTTCATTAAATGCCTGTAATCACATTTTTCGGTTCGGGGCGGGGGATTTCCCCCGCTCCTACACGGAGCCAAACCATGTCGAAAGTAATTACGCTGGATACAACGAAGTACAGCAAAGATGGACCTTTCCGAGACCCTGTTGTGCGCTGCGATAGCTGCCAGAGGCTTCTTTTCAGAGAACAGGTCCAGAAATATGGGGGTTGTTTTTGCGGATCGAAACGAATTCGTAATGTTAGATCGTTTACCCCCGAAGAGCGGGAATTAATGATTCAGAAAAACGTAGACCCTGATTTTTTGGCCCTTTTCGAGGAGATAGACGAAAATGCCTGAAAAAGAACGAAATGAGCGCATCTGTATTGGAATTCCCTGTTATGCTTCGGTTAGTCCCGAAACGCTCATGGATTACATGAGGTTTACCTTTCATATCGGGCGGAGATTGCCGCAATATGACATATTTCTGGCAATCAAAACCAAATCAGAGCAGTTTCGGGCGCGCAATGGAATCGTGGAAGCGGCATTGCAGCAGGATTGCGATTGGCTTCTCATGCTCGATGACGACCACATCATCGATTGGGAAGACGTGCAAACGCCTACCGAACGCTACGATTTTGTTGACAAGCTGATCAAACACATGAGGGCAGATCCCAAGCTAAAAATCGTGGGGGCGCTTTATTACCATCGTGGGGGCCAATGTTCTCCAGTTATCCTGAAAGAGGGGAAAGATGGCGGATATTACTGGATCGGCGACAATGAGATCGAGGGCAAACTGCAAGAAGTGGCCGTCACGGGTGGTGGATGTATGATGATCGATATGGAAATTTTCAATGTCATCCCATCACCCTGGTTTCAGATAGAAAACACCTACGGGACTGATATCCAGATTTGCCAGCTTGCGCGGGACCATGGATTCAAGGTTGCTTGCGATACTTCTGTTGTAGTTGGCCACGTATTGAATCGGCGGGAGATAGTGACTCCCAAGAATCGATTGAGGATCACGCTCGACACGGCCAAAAACGTAACCGGAATCCGAAAGCAAATTGATTCCGATTGGATCAGCCAATCAGCGTTGCAACTTTACAAGGCAGATGCGATGGAATATGCAGGCTGGAAATCCTGGGATGAAATAGTAAAGCTGGCCGCAGAATATCAACCGGCAAGGAAAGAAATGGACAGCTATTCGAGCCTGGCCGAATATTATCGGTCGCGGGGTCCCAAACAACTCGCACGGCAAATATTTTTTCATTTTAAGATTGAGATGGTCAAAGCATTTGAGGGTTTTGCCAGCCTAATAGATGTCGGCAAAGCTGGATATGGACTTGATTTTTGCTGCGGCTCGGCCCCGCTTGGATTCGATTATGTAATGCGCGGCCAGAAGATGGATTTTGTCGATATCGACGGGGCCTATGCGTATGAGTTTACCAAGTGGAGGGCAAAACATAGAGGGGTTGAAGACCAATGTGGGTGGAAGCTCAAGGGGCCCTATGACTATATCCTCCTGATGGATGCCCTTGAACACCTGGGAGATGATTGGCGGGAGGTTTTAACCGATGTGCTTTCAAGGCTGAGAAATGGGGGGGCAGTCCTCACAAATTATTTCAATATTACCGATATTGACAACCCGGAGCACATTAATATCAGGCATGAAGAAGCGAGGAAATTCATCACGGAACATTCTATTTATCCCCTGAACCTGAATGTTTGGATTAAGCGCGAATGGGGGTGGCCGGAATGAGCGAAGGAGTTAAACCCCTCTATGCAGATTTGCCAATGATGGCCCCGGAGAAAATGGATAAGATTTATCCCCACAACACAATTTGCCAGATGATTAGAACCATTTATCAGAAGACGGATGACGAGGAAATCAAATTGTTGTGTCGGATTGCAGTTGCCATGGCGAAAAGAATGGATCATAAACTGAGAGAATATAACCAATCCCTTGGTGAGGAACTTTGGAAATGAACATCTGCGTGGCGGGATGGTATTTCGAACAATATGACGATTTTTATTTGGCCCTAATGAGGATTCACGAGAAACACCATGTTCATGTGATTGCAAACAGACATGATGATTATTTGGATATGATGGGATTGCCGTATACTACCAGGGAAAATACGGGCCTCGAATGGGGGGCATACGACCATTACCTGATGAATTTCTGGGATGGCAAGGAAAGCGTTCTTTTTTGCCATGATGATATCGTGCTTCACCCGTATGGGATCGGCCATGAAATTTACCCCGGAGAGAAAGTGTTCGAGAAAATTGCCGAACTCCCGCACGATCAAGCCTATATTTTCCAGGACCGGAGACAGGATGCCGTAAATCACAGTATGCACGGGCGTATGGTTTTTATGTCACCCAGATTGTTAGAGATATTCAGGGGCAACGGTGGATTTTGGTATGACGAGAAAAATAAGGGTTACGTCAGCGGAGATGATGAGCATTTGAAAAAAGAAATGAATTGCTATGGATATAATGCCGCAATCCTGAATTTTCATCACGGAATCGAGGATTTCCGTGGATTGGATGTTCACAACAGGGTTTATATGCCCAGCATTGAGTTGAGGAAACGTGGAAAAGAGAGAAGAGCTGCTTGAACAATGGAGGGTAGAATCCAAGCCGTCCGTGAACCTCGGATGTGGAGAGGTGCGATACGCGGATACTCTTAACTGCGATATGTACGGAAACGAACTTGATCTCATAATGGACGCTCGGAATTTGCCATTCAAGGATGGTTCGGTTGAGTTTCTCGAAGCTCACCACGTATTGGAGCATTTCGGACATCGTGAGACGATGGATGTTTTGAGTGAGTGGAAACGAGTTTTACAAGATCGCGGTCTTTTGGTGATCAGCGTACCCAACATGAAGGATATACCAAGCCTATTGACAAATAGTGCCATACCCAAGGTGAGATTGTGGGAGGCGGTAGTTCAATATATTTACGGAAATCAAAATCGGGATGGTGAATACCATAAAGCGGGCTTTATTCCTGAACAATTGATTGAAATGTTAATGAGACTTGGGTTTGCCGTCCTGTATTTCTGGGATAATTTCCCGAACAGGCCAACACCTTCATTTTGCGTGATTGCAAAGAAAAAATCAACCAAGGAGGAACGAAGATGGCAATCTTGAAACGCACGGTATTCATGGGGGCCGACAAGGACAATGGAATTGTTTATTATCGGCCGGTACATTGGGCCAGAGTCAACACTAGCCTTGGAACAATGCTCGAACCATTTTTGTGGCCGCAAATCGGTTTTGCCATGGGAACGCTCACCCAGGTCGACCACGAGGACGAAATAATGATGGTCAATCAAGTTGAGATCATCAACCTGGACAAAGTGACGAGCATACTCGGCGATAATACCCACGGATACTACACATTGGAATCAAGGGTAGGAAGGTAAAAAAATGATCGTCAGGTGTTCGGATTGCCTGTATTGGATTCGGGAAAAGAATAACAATTTCGGGCAATGCCGGAGAAAGGCCCCCCAACCTGTGTGCGGCCAGGCTGGGGTTTTTATTGGTCCGCATAATAACCGCGCGATCTGGCCGTATACGCGCGAAGTCGATAGCTGCGGTGAAGGCGTGTCCGTGGTGCGAGCTGTCACTGAGGAGACGCGGGATCAAACGATCGTGCGGGATACGAGACCTCCGACGTTAGCAGACTTCAACGCGAAAGTGGAGAAGGCCCGGAATGAATGATCTCGAAAAAGAAACGCTGAAACTCATCGGGGAAGACACCACTTCTCCCGATGTGTTCACGGACGATGCCACTGGGTTGGCACTGATCCGGGGAAGCATCAACGATGGGATCAAGCAGATGTGCATGGTGACGGGGAGCTATAAGAAGAAATACTTTCTCTCCCTGCGCTCGGATTGCCAGTTCTACCGCATGAACTGGGAGCAGGACTATTTCGGATACGTGGTTCAGGCATTTGACCGTATTCGGCACACGAAGCTAGACCAGACCGACGTAACCCGATTGAATGATGAGGACCCGTGGTGGATGAAGAGAACCGGATATCCCGAAAAGTATATGCACATCGGCTATCAATACCTCGGGATCTACATGAAACCTTCATCGAGTGACAATGTGCTGGAACTGGATTGCGTAGTAATCCCCAAGGCGTATACCTCCGACACCTCCCCGGTAAAGCTGAGAGAAGCATTCGAACGGGCCACGGTCCAGATGGCGGTGAGCGAATACTATTCGAGCAGAGGCGATGCGACCAGGGCCACGGAATGGCTGAACAAGTCGCTCGAAACAGCAGGATTGAAGCGACTTCACCCGGATGCGGCGGAACAGCAATATCAATGGGGCGGATACAGACCATATTCGGCGGCGACAGCGAGGCGATATGGCGACGTTTAACCAATCACTGACAAAAATGAGGCGATTTCTCAGGGACTCGGATGCAAATATCTGGGATTCCGAGCAGATCCGCCTCTACTGGAATCAAGCAGCCCTTGAAATCGCCGATAAAATTGGCTTCATCGAGCGATTGAGAGCCTACCCGTATCCTCCGATTTACATTCACAGCTTTATGTGGGATTGGGAGACAGCCAATATCGAAGGCGAAAATTACCAGTGCCTGAGCTATTGGCCGACGCGGGACATGGTGGGCTGCTACCCGTGGGAGCCGGGATACTATCTCGAGGATATGTCTCTCGGGGATGATGGCTACCGATTTATCCACCCGTGGGAATCGGAATATGGGGCGCCGGCAGATCCGGTTAGAATCAAGCTCCACGAGAAATTTCACGAGATGGTTTTCTGCGCCTTTGATGAAGAGCAAGTTTATCCGATAGCAGAGAGAGAATTAGCGGTTACAGACCGATACTACCGAACAACCGAAGGCCATACTACAAATTACTATCGAGCAGATGAGTACGAAAATACGATGATTCTCTATCCCCGGCCCGGAAGCGTGACATGGGATGAGGCTTTTTGGCTTTTGGACGACGCCTCCGAGAGCTTTGACGATGACGATGACAGCGGATCTCAAGGAATTCATACCTTCCGAGAGGACGGATTTGACGAGCAGGACACGGGAATTATCTGGGATATGGTAGATATTGACGGTCAGCTTTTTATGATTTTCCAGGCGTTACCCGATACTGTTGAGGATGATACCGAATCCTGGGATGATGAGTTAAGTTCCTGGCCGCCATACATGATACCCGTGGTTGAATATGCAACGCTTGAACGGTGCTACGGGGCAGATACCGATGGCTTTATTCCCTCTTTAAGGGATTACTGGGAACTGAGGAAGAAAATAGGAATTGAGGCAATTAAGCAATTTAAAATCAAACGATTGGCAGACCGGGATTACCGGATGGGTGGAAGGTTGAAACCCGTCAGATCAAGGCACCCCCGTTTGCCAAGTGGATATCCGGCCATATGGCCATAGAGGGGGTGTTATGAAAATTCCACCTAAAATCAAAATCGGGGGGCATCTTTTTGATGTTGAATACCAATCCGAAGAAGAAACAGGATATGAGCACAGTGGAAGCAAGCTTGGATGGAAGAATAAAATCTGGTTACAAAAAGATATGGTTCAATCCAAAAAGGAATCAGTATTATTCCATGAAATCTTAGAGGAATTAAATTACCAGCATGAATTTAAACTGGATCATCAAGTGCTTAGTAGTATAGCCGAGGGATTTTATCAGGTTTTGGTGGACAATAATTGGTTGAAATGAAATGGCCGTAAAATTCTCACCGAATGGATTTCTGGACATAGCGAGCGACCCGAGCGAGCTTCCCTCGGAGGTTGAGGGGAAAAACGAAATCTCCGGGGCGATGCGGAGGTGTACCAATTTGCAGCTCAATAAAGCCGGGATGGCCTCCACGCGCCACGGGTCGAGCAAGGTGAACTCTTCGGCCATGGACCAGACCACGGCATATACCATTATTGAGCTTGGTGGATTGCGTCACGTATTCGCCGGGACCAAAATCTACCAGGACGAGACAGCGATCGGGACCGGGATGTTCACCGAGAAATGGAGCGGGATAAAAACCAATCCCTATAACTCCAATGCTGTGAGCGTATTCGCGCTCAATGGAACCGATCGAAAAAGAATCGATGGAAATACGGTTTACGAATGGGGCATGGATGCGCCGGATGAAGTACCGGCGTTATTGGCAGCAGCCGAATTGACAGGGCTCACCGGGGATTACAATGCTAAATATACCCATGTGAGAAAAGAAGGGGATCTGGTGCTCTCCGAATCAGATCCCTCAGATGCGGCGGCAGCAGCCGTAACCCTTGCCGACCAGGGATTGAGGGTAATCTGTCACCACAATGTAGACGATAATCAAATGACTCATCTCCGGGTTTACCGGACACTGACGGGCGGGGCTGCATACTATAAGGACCAGGATATTCCCATGGCCCCATATGCCAGCTATGGCTATACCTATGATTGGGAATTTGATGATGAGTACATCTCGGGGGATGGTTACTGTATCACCGAGGAGATTACAACAAGCACTTATTACACCAAGGAACGCTACTATGACGATGGCATAAATGCTGCCTATCTTGGATATAACTACGAGAGATTGTATTTCATGCAGGGATTTAAGCCGGATTCAACCTTTGATTTAGCAGCAGCAGCCATTTATCTAAGGAAGATCGGGGTCCCGGCAGACGATATAACCGTATCTATTTATACTACTTGGACCGGCCATGGCAGTAGACCAGATCCAGATGGTTTGCTGGTTTCGGGAACGTTGCTCAAATCCCAGGTAGAAACCTCCTGGGCATGGAAAACGATTATTTTCCCGGATGAAGTGAGCCTAACAGCCGATACGCTTTACTGGCTCGTTATCAATGTGACTACGCCGAATTTGTATAACTATTATCAGGTTCTTGGATATTTCACGAATGGGTCAAACCAATTTGGTGATGCAAACGAGGAACGATTTGTTTGGGGTCAAACTATAGGGGGAGATGTAAACACCGAGAATCTCTATGATATGGATTTCCGGGCTTATTCCTATGCATCGGCATCCAACAGGACGATATTTGAGTGGGAGGCGGATACAACCACGGAAACCAATCAATATGCAGCTAAGAACTGTTTCAACTGGGAGCCCGGATTTCTCGTCACCAATACCGCCGATACCGCATTGGGAACGGAAGTTGCCACGGATCACGACCGACCCCCCCTTGGAAACTTCGCCTTTGGTCCATCGTTCAACGGGACGTGTTTCATTTTAATTGACAATCTTTTGCATTACTGTTTGCCGAAGGAGCCCGAGCACTGGCCACTTACTTATTACGTGGAAGTGGGGCCGGCCAACAAAGAATTGATCTCTGGATTGATATACGACGGACAGATTTATGTTGCCTCAGAGGACCAGATTTACCACATTCCCGGAACCGGGCACTCGTCGTTTGGTTTCCCGCTTGAGATGAGCGCGATCACGGGAACCGTATCCGCCCAATGTTTCCTCGCTATTCACGGACAGGGGATCTTCCATCTCGGCAACGACGGCCTCTACCTCCACTCTGGAACCAAAGATGAGAATATTACCAATGCGCGGTTCAAGCCGATATTCGAAGGCGATACCGTGGGGAGCATTCCGGGTATAGACCAGGACAATATTGCGAACTGCTGGATGTTACCGTTTCAGGGAAAGATTTATTTTGCGTATCCCGAGAGCGGCTCTACCTATCCGGATAATTTCATCGTGACGGATCTGGCCACGGGGAAATCGGTTCACTATGACTACAACGGAACCGCCTTTCCCTGTGCCTGTATCGACGAGCAAAACAACCGGATTCTGGCCGTGGATACCAGCGGCTACGTTTGGGAACTCGAAGATCCCGACGTAACAACCGACGATGAAACCGCCATTTCCTGGCAGATCGAAACGAAGCAATTTACGGACCAGTTGAGGAAGTATTTCCCAAGGGCGGCCCGCTATGACGTGACGCTCAACAATGGAGCGACCGCAACAGGATATGTACTCCTGGACGGGACCTCTATTCAATCACACACGCTTTCTACTTCAAGAGCCACGAAGAAACGGTTGGTTGATGGGAAAAATGGCGACCGGATGGCCCTGAGAATTACTGGGAGTGGTCCGGTGGATATTTACGCGGCGGAGGTAGAGTGAAACCCGTTATCTGGCCATATGCGAAACTCAGCGACGGAAGCTGGACAATACCGGAAGGAGTAATTCATAAGACCTGGGAGCGCCTTGTGGAGCTCAACAGAGTTGATGCCACATGGTATGACGGGAGCGTGCAGGACGAGAAGGATTTTATTGAATTTCTGCAAGATCCGTATATTTTCCCCGTGTTGGTGGTTGATGCAAACGAGTTAAGGCTATGGCTACTGGCCTGGTTGAGCGATATTCAAAGAGGATCGGCTCGGGGTCATTTTTGCTATCTTGATCGCTACAATATGAACGTGACGAAAATGCTCTTGAATTACTGGGCGAAAATAGCCTCTCTCCGGGTAATCATTGGGATTACTCCAGAGAGCTATCAGTTGGTTTTGAAGATTATACAAAAATCAGGGTTTCAGATACTCGGAACGATCCCCCAGATTTGCGATATGTACTACGAGGGACGGTTGGAGGGCGGGGTTATTTCCTACTACCTGACCAAGGAAGGAGACGACAATGGGGGGCAAGAGTACGGCTGAACATTGGGGTGAAATGGGCAAAATGGCCGATTGGTCCCGAATGCTACAGGCACAGGAACTTTATGATAGGACGCGTCCCGTAAGAGAACAATATCTCAGTGAATGGGCAAATTTGGGACAGGGGCAAATGCCCTTTGGTCAAACTGCATTTCCCGCAATGCTGAAGGCTGCCAAGGGACCGATTGAAGAGCAATATGGAATGGCCCGACAGAATATCATGGAATCCATACCCGAAGGTGGGCGGCTTGATGAAGCTCTGATGGGTGTTGAAACGGCAAGAGCCCAAGGATTACAAGATGTTATATCTAATTACCTCATGGATCAGATTAACAAAATGTATGGCACGGCATGGGGGATGCCCCAAATTTCAATTGGTGGAATGCAGGGTATAGGTCAGGGGGGAGTACAATCAAGAATCGCAATGTCACAAGCTGCGGCCCAGGGGGGGAGCGCTTGTTGCTTCAATTTCCTGGAGGCCGAGGGCGAAATCCATGCCACTGTCAGGCGATACCGTGATGATCATTACGAGAAAGATGGACCTGTTGGAAGAGGCTACTATTTCACGGCCAGATATTTTGTGCCATGGATGAGGAGATTTCCCCTATTCAAGAGATTCATTCAATACTCCATGACGAGGCCGCTCAAATCATATGCCCAGTGGTATTATGATCAAAACCGCTACGGGTTTCTCTTTTGCCCCTTCGCTAAAGCATGGGTAAGTTTCTGGCGATTGCTTGGAATGGGAGTAAATTAAATGTGGGGAGCAATATTAAGGGGATTGGGGCAGTTTGGAAAAGCCCGATTGATGCAATCGCCGGGATTGACGGGGAAATTGACAAATTTATATTGGGGACAGCCCCAAGAGTTAGAACAGCCGACAAATAGATTTTGGACATATGGCGAAGACGAAGGAATTCCTGGGATAGATTTTCCCGAACGGGGACAATTTTTGCCCTACGATCAGGCATACAGAAATAGTTTGTTAAATCAAAAACAATCACAATCATTCTTGGATCTGATTTTTAATGTTCTAATGAATAGCAGGAGATAAAAATGGCTATATTACCCATGCTTATTGAACACCTGATGACCAGGGGTCAGCGAGCG
>Ga0180437_10012037_pt1 | contig 10295 bp, 9 predicted proteins | sample SS_ome_4_FD_132410 | JGI IMG/M metagenome (GOLD analysis project Ga0180437, IMG submission 132410) | Hypersaline lake sediment archaeal communities from the Salton Sea, California, USA - SS_3_D_1 metaG | ecosystem: Environmental > Aquatic > Non-marine Saline and Alkaline > Hypersaline > Sediment... | reverse complement strand
ACCGGGCTCTATTCGCATCAGGCGGGCGTGGGCCACATGATGGGCGATCGCGGCTTCGACGGCTTCCGCGGCGACCTGAACGAGAACTGCGTGACCATCGCCCAGGCGATGAAGACGGCCGGCTACGCCACCTACATGGCCGGCAAGTGGCACGTCACCCGACACTGGAAACAGACCGATTCGAAGCACAACTGGCCGAGGCAGCGCGGCTTCGATCGCTACTTCGGTACGATCCAGGGGGCGGGCAGCTTCTTCGACCCCTACACCCTCACCCAAGGCAACACGTTTATCGTCCCCGACTCGGAAGACTTCTACTACACCGACGCCATCAGCGACAACGCGGCCAGGTTCATCCGCGAGCATAAGCAACAGCGGCCCTTCTTCATGTACGTCGCCTTCACGTCGCCCCATTGGCCGATGCACGCCAAGCCGCAGGACATCGCCAAGTACAAGGGACGCTACGACCAAGGCTGGGACGCATTGCGGGCCGAGCGGCACCGGCGGATGATCGAACTGGGTATCGTCGACTCGAAGTGGAAGCTCACACCCCGAGACGAACGGGCGCCGGCCTGGGAAGACGCCGAGCTGAAACCGTGGTACTGCCGCCGCATGGAAGTCTATGCGGCGATGGTCGACTGCATGGACCAGGGCATCGGGCGAATCGTCGACGTGCTGAAGCAGACCGGGCAGTACGACAACACGCTGTTGCTCTTCCTGGCCGACAACGGCGGCTGTGCGGAGGAATACGGCAGCGGCAGGGCGGTCAGGCCCGATCCCTCGAAGCCCGTTGAGTTGAAACCGATGGCGCCGGGCGAGTTGCAGACCCGGATGCAGCCTACGCACACCCGTGACGGCCGGCCGGTAAGCACCGGCCGCGGCGTGATGCCCGGCCCGGCCGACACGTATATCGCCTACGGCCTGCCCTGGGCCAACGCCAGCAACACGCCCTTCCGGCTCTACAAGCATTGGGAACATGAAGGCGGCATCTCGTCGCCGTTGGTGGTCCACTGGCCGCGCGGCATTCCGAGTTCCCGCCACGGGAAACTCTACGATGAGCCCGGCCACCTGATCGACCTAATGGCCACCTGCGTCGACCTCGGCGGGGCGACGTATCCGGAACAGTTCAACGGCCACGAGATCACGCCCATGCAGGGCGTGAGCCTGCGGCCGTCGTTTACCGGCGAGTCGCTGCAACGCACCAGGCCGCTCTTCTGGGAGCACGAAGGCAATCGGGCGATCCGCGAGGGCAAATGGAAGCTGGTGGCCAAGGGCGCCAAGGGTCCTTGGGAACTCTACGATCTGGAAGCCGACCGCACCGAACTGAACGACCTGTCCGAGAAGATGCCCGAGCGTGCCAAGGCGATGGCCGAGCGTTGGGAAGCGTGGGCGATCGAGGCGAAAGCCAAGCCGTGGCCTTACGGCAACGCGAGACGTTGACGAAGTGGGCCTTCGGACGTATGATGAATGTCTACTTGCAGACACCGGGGAACGTCGGATGAGCAATCCTCTGAAGTCAGCCAGAATGGACAAGACGGTCATCTCGGTGGCTTCGTTGGGCGAAGAGCCGAACGATCTGGCCTACTGGCTCTCCAAATCGCCGGCGGAACGGCTGGCAGCGGTCGAACTCCTGCGCACGGTCCACTATGGCTACGATGCAACTTCCGCCCGACTTCAAAGAGTTCTTACAGTTGTTGAACTCGGAGCGGATTGAGTACCTGTTGATTGGCGGACACGCAGTGGGGTATTACGGCCATCCCCGCGCAACCGGCGATATGGACATCTGGATCGGTTTTACTCCCGAGAACATCGCCGGTCTGCTGCGAGTGCTTCGAAAGTTCGGCTTTTCCTACGATTCCGTGTCCGAAGAACTCTTTCAGCAACAGGGGCGGATCGTTCGCATGGGCGTGCCTCCATTGCGGATCGACCTGCTCACAAACGTCTCGGGAATCGAGTTTGCGGAATCTTTTGCCTACCGCACACAGGCCGTGATCGACGGGGTGCAGGTGAATCTGATTAGTCTGGATCACTTAAAGCAGAACAAACGGGCCAGCGGCAGATCGAAGGATCTGGGCGACTTGGAGCACTTGCCGTAGCCCGCGGACTGGAACTTGAGATCACACCGCCCAAGAACGAGAGTTCACCCGAAAGGAGCGCCATGAGCAGTCAAGACGAAAATGCCGGAACCACGAAGCCCCGTCGCGAATTTCTGCAACGATCGGTCGGTGCGGTGGCCGCAACCACGACCGCCTCGATGGTCGTTCCCCGCGTCCACGCGGCCGAGGACAACACGATCAAGATCGCCCTGGTCGGCTGTGGCGGGCGCGGAACCGGTGCGGCCGTCAACGCCCTGAGCACTCAAGGGCCCACCAAGCTCTGGGCCCTGGCCGACGTGTTCGACAACCGGCTGCAAGCCAGCCTGGGCGGGCTGACGAAGCGGTTCGCCGAGAAAGTGGACGTCCCCAAGGAGCGGCAATTCCTCGGGCTCGACGCGTTTAAAAAGGCGATCGACGCACTGGACCCGGGCGACCTGGTCCTGCTGGCCACGCCGCCGGCCTTCCGGCCGATCCATCTCGAATACGCCGTCGAGCAGGGGGTCAACGTGTTCATGGAGAAGTCGTTCGCGGTCGACGGCCCGGGCGTGCGCCGGGTCCTGCGGGCCGGCCGCTTGGCCGCGGAGAAGAACGTCAAGGTCGCCTGCGGGCTGATGTGGCGTCACGACAAGCCGCGCGAGGAAGTGATCGCCCGGCTGCACGATGGCGCGATCGGTGAGATCCACACCCTGCGCACCTACCGCATGCACGGCCCGGTCGGCTACAAGCCCAAGCAACCCGGCATGAGCGAGTTGGCACATCAGATCAACAACTACTGCAACTTCACCTGGCTCAACGCGAGCTTTTTCGTCGACTGGCTGATTCACAACATCGACGTCTGCTGCTGGGCGAAGGACGCCTACCCGGTGTCGGCCCAGGGGCACGGCGGCCGGCAGGTCCGACGCAGCCGGACCAGATGTACGACCATTACGCGATCGAGTACTTCTTCGACGACGGGGCCCGGATGCTTGCCCAAGGGCGGCACATCAACAACTGCTGGGGGATCTTTTCCGATTTTGCCCACGGATCGAAGGGTTCGGCCGTGATCATGGAGAGCCTGGGCCGTCCGAATCCGCGGATCTACAACAGCCAGAAGCAGATCCCCGCCAACGAAACGTGGCGGTTCAAAGGCCCGGCCCTCAATCCGTATCAAACCGAGCACGATTTGCTATTCGACGCGATCCGCCGGGACCGGCCCTACAACGAGGCGGAGCGGGCGGCCAACGCCGTGATGGCCTCGATCCTGGGACGCATGGCGGCCTTCTCCGGGAAGATGGTCACCTGGCAGCAGGCGATGGCTTCGGAACTGGAGTTGGCCCCCAGGCTGGAAGAATGCACGCTGGAATCCGACGCGCCGGTGCAACCCGACGCCGACGGCCGCTATCCGGTGGCCATGCCGGGTGTGACCCAGGCGTTTTAGTGCTATAGCGCTGGGTCGAATCGGCTTGGGGCAAGGGTTCTCAGTGGTCAGTTTTCGGTTGTCAGTTCTTGTCTGGGTCTGTAGTGACCGAGAGTGCGTCACGTTCGTTGTTCGACGGCCTCGTAGGGGGCATGTCAGATGAACTGCAAAGCCGGCACTGATGACTGACAACCGATCACTGATAACGGACAACTGACGACTCAAGTTCGTAAACGTCTTGTGGCGATGACCATTTGCCGCGTCTGCCATTCGCACGACAGCAGTCCTGGTATTCGCTACGAACCGAAATGGCCGTGCGGATTCGGTTGACTTGATTCGGACGCTTGCGTATCATGCCCGCGATCAGGGCAGGATGCCTCCTTTCGGAAAGTCGCTCTCAGACGTGAAAAACGAAGGAAAATCGGGGCCCAAATCGGAACGTCTGCCGGCGTCGAGAGATCGTCGGCCGGGCCGGGCCCATCTGGTGGGCATCGCCGGCGCCGGGATGCGGGCGCTGGCCGATGTACTGGTGGGCCGGGGCTGGAGCCTCAGCGGGTCGGACGTGGCGGTCCGGTCGATCTGCCGGATGGCCGATGCCGGGGTGCGACTTCACGAAGGCCACGCGGCCGAAAATCTGCCGCCGGACACCGAACTGGTCGTCCATAGCGACGCGATCCCCCCGCACAACCCTGAACTCCGCCGGGCCACCGAGCTAGGTATCCCCACCTGCAGCTACTTCGAGATGGTCGGGCGACTGACCTCCGGCCGGCGCGGACTGGCCGTAGCCGGGACCCACGGCAAATCGACCGCCACGGCCATGGCCGCCCACGTGCTGGTCGAGGCCGGGCTGGATCCGACCGTCCTCTGCGGAGCCACCCCGTTGGGCCAGTCGAGCGGCGGACGTGCCGGACGCGGCGACCTGATGCTGGTCGAGGCCTGCGAATACCGAGCCAACTTTCTGCACCTGTATCCGCGGCAAGCGGTCATCCTGGGGATCGAGCCGGATCATTTCGATTACTACGACGCGCCGGCGAAGCTGGAGGCGGCCTTCGCCCGGTTTGCGCGGTCCGTCCGGCCCGACGGCCTGATCTTGGCCCGGCACGACTGTGCGACCACCCGGGCGGTCACCCGAGGCCTTCCCTGTCGGGTGACGACGTTCGGCATCGACGGCGAGGCTGATTGGTCGGCCCGTGGGCTGTCGCAGCGTCGGGGGAGGTACGCATTCTCGATCTTCCGCCACGATCGGCCCCTGTGCGAAGTCAGTTTGCAGGTGCCCGGCCGGCACAACGTGCTCAACGCCCTGGCCGCCGCGGCACTGACTTGGGAAAACGGCGTGCGGCCGAAGGAAATCGCCCGGGCGTTGGGTCGTTTCCAAGGGTTGCACCGGCGGTTGGAAAGTCTGGGAACGTGGCGGGGCGCGCTGCTGATCGACGACTATGCCCATCATCCGACCGAAGTGGCCGCGGCGCTGCAGGCCGTTCGCCTGATGGCGCCCGGTCGGCGGTTGCGGTGCGTGTTCCAACCCCACCAGGTGTCGCGAACCGAACGTTTGCTGGACGAGTTGGCCGAAAGCCTGCAAAATGCCGACACCGTGATGGTGGCGGAGATCTTTCGCGCCCGGGAAGGTCCCCCACGGCAAGGGGAGATTACCGCGGCCGACCTGGCCCGCCGGGTTCGCTGTGGCGGCGTCGAGGTGCCGGCGCGCCACCGCAGCGAATCCATCGCCCGCTGGCTGGAAACCCATTTGGCACCCGGCGACGTACTGGTTACCATGGGAGCCGGCGATATACGCAGAATCTGCGACGGCTACATCTGGCGGGTCGGGGCGAGCCGTGCGGCCGGATGAGCCGGCGGAGTGGATAGTGGTTAGTGGATAGCGCGCATTAGTTTGCAGCGGGATGTGACACGGTACACGCCTGATAACTGAGAACTTACTGCCCACTACCTACTACAGTTCCTCAGTTAAGGAGCAACACGCCACAATGACCTGGACGGCCGGCTTTGAAAAGATCGTGCGGCAGGACGAGCCGCTGGCTATGCACACCTGGTTCCAACTGGGTGGCCCGGCCGAGTATTTTGCCGAACCGAACGACTCCGACGAACTGATCGCACTGATCAAGCGTTGTCGCGAGGAGGAAGTCCCGGTGCGTCTGCTGGGCCGTGGGTCGAACGTGCTGGTTCGCGACGAGGGCGTATCCGGCCTGGTGGTGCGGCTGATTGCGCCCGCCTTCGACCGGATCGAGATCGCCGGGCAATCGATTGTGGCCGGCGGCGGGGCCCCGCTGGGACGCGTCATCACCACGGCCGTCCACCAGGGGCTGGCCGGGTTGGAGACCCTGATCGGCATTCCGGGCACGCTGGGCGGGGCATTGCACGGCAACGCGGGGACCCACGGCGGCGATATCGGACAATGGGCCCGCCGCGCCACCGTGATTACCCTGGCCGGCGAAGTGGCCGAGCGGCAACGCGACGACCTGCAGTTCGGTTACCGCCAGAGCAGCCTCGACGAACTGGTCATCCTGGAAGCCGCGTTCGAGCTGGAAGAAGACGACCCCCGCGAGTTGGCCCGGCGCATGCAGAAACACTGGATCGTCAAGAAGGCCAACCAACCGATGGGCCATCAGTGTGCCGGCTGCGTGTTCCGTAATCCCCGCGGGGCCAGCGCCGGGGAACTGATCGAAGAGGCCGGATTGAAGTCGACCCGCATCGGCGGCGCCGTGGTCAGCGACCGGCACGCCAACTTCATCATCGCCGAGCCCGAATGTACCAGCCAGGACGTGCTGCGGTTGATCGACCTGGTTCGCAGCCAGGTCCACGACCGCCTGGGCGTGGAACTGGAGCGTGAATTAGAGATTTGGTGACCCGACGGCAAGGAAGCCCCCATGTGCCCGGCAAAAAAGAAGCAAAAGACGGCGGCCCTGTTCCCCGCACTGGCCAGACTGCTGGCATTCGTGCGCGGCCAGGGCCGTCCGATCGTGTGGACGGTGCTGCTGGTCGTGGGCCTGGTGGGCGGGTGGTGCGGTGTGTGGTACGGGGCGGGCGTCCGCCAGTATGTCCTCTCGTCCGACGAGTACCTGGTCACCCCGCAGAGCGTGCAAATCCCGCCGCTGCCCGACTGGATCAACAACTCCCAAATCCGCAACGAAGTGTTTCGCGACGCCAGTCTGGACGGCCCGCTGTCGATCATGGACGACGACCTCACCGAGCGCATCGGCAACGCATTCTCTTTGCACCCTTGGATCGCCAAAGTGTGCTGGGTTCGAAAGCACCACCCGGCCCGCGTGGAGGTCGAACTGATCTACCGCCGTCCGGTGTGCATGGTGGAGGTGCCCGGCGGGCTGTTTCCGGTCGACTCCCAAGGCGTGTTGCTGCCGGCGGCCGACTTCTCGCCGATCGAAGCCAGTCGCTATCCGCGTCTGGTCAGTGTGGATACGCTGCCGATGGGAACGGCGGGCGAGTGTTGGGGCGATCCGCGCGTCGTCGGCGGCGCCGAGATCGCGACCGCATTGGGCGAGGCCTGGCAGGAGTTGAGACTGGCACAGATCCTGCCCTCCACGCGGCCGGCCGCGGGCGTCATGACGGAGCATACCTACACGCTCGTGACCCGGCGCGGAACGCAAATCTATTGGGGCCCCGCGCCCGGCAGCGGCGTACCCGGCGAATTGCCTGCCGCAGAAAAGGTGGCCTTGCTGCAAAAGTACGTGCAGGAGCACGGGACGCTGGAGGGCCACCATGGACCGCAAGAGTTGGACGTTCGGCGATTGCAGACGCCGCGGGTTTCTTCCCGATAGCCGCCTGAAGCCGCCTGGTGCGTCGACGCAGAAAAAGGGGCGCGAGCGTTTGCTATCGGGGGCGCCCGGCCGGTGCTCGATCGGGCGGACTCTCCTCGACCCGCCCTTTGATCTCTTCCCGGACAATGGGCAATTCGTCGGGCGCCTCGACGCCGATGCGGACGATCCCCTGAGCGATGCGGACCACGGTCACCGCGATCTTGTCCCCAATGAGGATCTTTTCGCCGACTTTTCGCGACAGAACGAGCATCATGCAGTCCTGATCCGAAGGAGGACTCTCCGGGCCTTGCGAGGCGACCCGTTCAGCCGGGCCAAGCGCGCACAAACTCGCTACCCCTTCAAACTACCCGGCAAGATAGCACCGCTAGCTTGGGGCCACAAGTGGGTAGACAGCGGAAATGGCGGTTTTTTTTCGCGCTCGCGTGAATCTGGCGCGATCGGGAAATCCGGGTAAAGCTGGCGGACGCGAATTCTCGAAAACTCGCTCGCAAACACACGCCAGATCCCGTGCCCACCGTTTTGTGGACGCGCTCAGGCCGGTCGACTATGATCGAGGGGTGGATATGTTCGAACGGGGGCTCTTCGCACGAGGAAGCAGGTCATGAGAGTAACACCACTGGCCATCACGGTTAGCTTGATTCAGCTGGCGTCGGTCGCTGCCGTTCTTGGGGCGGGACCGGCAAAAACCGTCCTGATCGAGGCGGAAGGGTTCGAGAATCCGGGCGGGTGGGTGGTCGACCAGCAGTTCATGGATCAGATGGGCTCGCCCATCTTGTTGGCCCACGGCATGGGCGTACCGGTCGAAGACGCGACGGCCCGAATCGAGTTGCCCGCCGCCGGCAGCTATCGCGTTCTGGTGCGGACCCGCGATTGGGTGGCGCCGTGGAAGGCCCCGGGAGCGCCGGGCAAGTTTCAGGTGCTGATCGACGGCCAACCGCTGGCGACGACGTTCGGAACCGAAGGGGCCCAGTGGCATTGGCAGGACGGGGGGACCGTCCAGATCACCGGCAAGCAGGCGACCATCGCCTTGCACGACCTGACCGGCTTCGACGGCCGTTGCGATGCGATCTTGCTGACGGCCGATCCCGATTTCATCCCGCCCAACGACCTGAAGCAACTGGCGGCGTTTCGCAAGGCGGCGCTCGGGCTGTCCGAGAAGCCGAAAGACGCCGGCCGGTTCGACCTGGTGGTGATCGGCGGCGGCATGGCGGGGACCTGTGCGGCCGTTTCCGCGGCTCGGCTGGGCCTCGAAGTGGCGCTGCTGCAGAACCGGCCGGTGCTCGGCGGAAACAACAGCTCGGAGGTCCGCGTCCACCTCGGCGGCAAGATCCATCTGCCGCCGTATCCAGCCTTGGGTGGAGTGGTTCGGGAACTCGACCCGGGGCCCGGCGGAAACGCGGAACCGGCGGCGAAATACGGCGATCAGCAGAAACTCGACATTGTCCGGGCCGAGAAGACGCTGCACCTGTTTCTCAATACGCACGCCTTTGCGGTCGAAAAGCAAGGCGACCGGATTGCGGCCGTGGTGGCCAAGAACACCCGCAGCAACGAGGAACTCCGCTTCACCGCCCGCGTGTTCGCCGACTGCACCGGCGACGGCACCATCGGCTACCTGGCCGGGGCCGACTATCGCTACGGCCGCGAAAGCCGGCAGGAAACCGGCGAGGAGATGGCCCCGGAAGAGGCCGATCGCCAAACGATGGGCACGTCGGTGATGTGGTATTCCGAGGAAACCGACGAGCCGACGGCGTTTCCCGAGTGTCCTTGGGCGATTCAGTTCAACGAGAAGAACTACCAGCAAGCCATCTCGGGAAACTGGAACTGGGAAACCGGCTTCCGCCACGACCAGATCGAACAGTTCGAGTTCATCCGCGATCACGGACTGCGGGCCGTTTACGGCAACTGGGCGTTCCAGAAGAACCGGGCCCCGGACCGCGAACGCTACGCCCGGCGAAAGCTCGGCTGGGTGGCCTACGTCGGCGGGAAACGCGAATCGCGCCGCCTGCTGGGCGACGTGATCCTCAAGCAGCAAGACGTCGACCAACAGCGGGAGTTTCCCGACGCCTGCGTGACCACCACCTGGTCGATCGACCTGCACTACCCGATCCAGTCGGACCAGTTCCCCGGCGAGGAGTTTCGCTCCCGGGCCGCGTTTCACCCGGTCAAACCGTATGCGATTCCGTACCGCTGCCTCTATTCGCGCAACGTGGACAACCTGCTGATGGCCGGCCGCCATATCAGCGTGACCCACGTGGCGCTGGGCACGATCCGCGTGATGCGAACCACGGGCATGATGGGCGAAGTGGTGGGCATGGCGGCGGCGGTCTGCAAGAAGTACGACGCCCGGCCCCGCGACGTCTACACCAACTACCTCGAGGATTTGCAGGGGTTGATGACCCGCGGCGTGGGCAAGCTGCCCTTGCCGGAGCCCTCCAAGCCGCCGAAACCGCCGGAGTGGCTCAACACGGCCGGGACGAACCTGGCCCGTTCGGCCGGCGTGAACGTTTCGAGCAACTACCAAACCGGCCAGTATCCGGCCGAGCACATCAACGACGGCCGGGTAAGCTACCGCGACAACGGCCTGCGTTGGGTCAGCGGCACGGAGCTGCCCGACCAGGTCACGCTCGCCTGGGATCGACCGCAGACCCTGAGCGCCGTGCGGATCGTGACCGGACAAGCCGGAGGCGAGGCTGGGCCCAAGACGCCGATCACCGATTTCGTGCTGCAGTACCACGACGGGACGAAATTCGTGGACGTGCCCGGCACCCAAGTCGCCGGCAACGCCCAATGCGACTGGCACGCGCGGTTCAAGCCCGTCACCACCTCGCAGGTCCGCCTGGTCGTCACCCGCACCCCCGGCGGCCTCACGCGGATCTGGGAATTGGAGCTGTATCACCCGCCGGCCGACGGCCCATGACCAACTAAGGATCGGTCAAGATATTACTGTCGCATATTGAGGGATAGCTCGATAGTTCCATTTTGGCAGCAGGTCGTCGAAGACGATTTTCAGGTTGT
>Ga0180437_10012036_pt1 | contig 10295 bp, 8 predicted proteins | sample SS_ome_4_FD_132410 | JGI IMG/M metagenome (GOLD analysis project Ga0180437, IMG submission 132410) | Hypersaline lake sediment archaeal communities from the Salton Sea, California, USA - SS_3_D_1 metaG | ecosystem: Environmental > Aquatic > Non-marine Saline and Alkaline > Hypersaline > Sediment... | reverse complement strand
GTGATTGACTTTCAAGGGCTGATGAAGAGCGCCGTCATGGTAGGGCTTTGCAGAGGGAAACGTAAGATCGGCTACAACAGGACCAGAGAATTAAGTTATCTTGCCCTTGACGAACGCATAGAGCCCTATGATAGAAATGCCCACGCGATTCATAGATACTTGAATCTGATAAGACACCTGAACGTCAAGACGTCGGAGATAGCGTTTGAGATCCCCTATGGGGAAAAGGAAGTGTTGCGTGCCAAAACCATGCTCCGCAAAGGAGGATGGAGCCATGGACAGCCCATTGTTGCCATGAACCCGGTGGCAAGGTGGGAGACGAAGCTCTGGGGCGCCTGGAATTTTGCTCGTCTGGCAGATAGGCTGATAGCAGATTCAGGATGTCTTGTGGTTTTTACCGGAAAGGGGGCCGACAGGAAAGAAATTGCGAAGATCAGGTCGATGATGAACTGTGGATGCATGGACCTGTCTGGAAGCACTGATCTGAGGCAATTGGCGGCCCTTTACGAGACATCTACCTGTGTGGTATCTACAGACACAGGGCCCATGCACCTGGCTGCGGCAATGGAAACCCCCGTGGTTGCCCTCTTTGGCCCCACTGCCCCATGGAGGACAGGCCCCTTTGGTGAAGGTCACCAGGCCTTGCGCTCAGATATATCTTGCAGCCCCTGTTTCAAAAGAAAATGTGACAGCCTGGCGTGCATGAGGGATATTTCCGTTTCCCAGGTCTTTGACTCTGTTGCAGCAATTCTGAAGAGGAGTTGACCTGTTCCAAGACTAACCGTACGGTCAAGCGATTGAGCAGGTGAGCAGGAAACCGTTTGACCGGTGAACCTTCAAGGTTGTGCAGTTTCTGAAAAGGGAGGTAAAGGGATGACGATTAGCCAGGAGTTATTGGATATTTTGGCTTGCCCCAAGTGCAAAGGGGACATCTATCTCAACAACACAAAAGACGGCCTGATTTGCAACAGGTGCAAACTCCTTTATGAAATCAAAGACGATATTCCCATCATGTTGATCGATGAGGCAAAACCCGTTGAAGCGTGAGGGGCGGGAAGTCTGTTTCCCAGAATGACACGGGAGTAGGCGTAGATGTTCGACTCTCTGAAACTGTCTGATTTGCCCGAAAGGAGCTGCGGAGTCCTGAGGCACCCCTCCAATACAAGGCCTGCCATGTGGGTGGTGGAGGAAAATGGTGTAAGGGCTGTTGTCAAGGACTTCAGTCAAGGCAAGCGGCTCTATGGAAGCATTATTGGCCGATTTCTCGTATGGCGGGAAAGCAAGGCCTACAGTAAACTCAGAGGCCTTAAGGGTGTCCCTGCCCTGTATGGGGTCATTGACGGGCAGGCCCTCGTAGTGGAGGAAATACCGGGAAGAGGTTTAAAGAAACATGAAAGGGAAATAGGGATTTCCGAGGCTTTTTTTGACGCCCTGAAAGGCCTCGTCGACAGCGTTCACAGACGGGGCCTTGCCCATTGTGATTTGAAGCATTCAGGCAACGTGGTGCTGGGTCGTGACGGGAGGCCCTACATCGTGGACTGGGCTGCTTCCATTTCCGACGAGGAATTCAGGTGGTTTCCTCTGAACCTCATTTTCAGGAGGTTCCTTCTGGACGATGAAATGGCTATCATCAAGTTGAAATTACAGCAGGTGCCAGAAAGCTTGACCCCTGAGGAGAGAAGCCGTTATGAGCGGCGGAGCGAGGCGGAGAAAACGGTGCGAGCCGTGAGAGACAGATTGCGGAAAAGGCTTCAGAAAATGGTGTGAGCCCTTCGGCCATGCTCCCGTTTTGAGGAGTCCATATGCATGGGGAGCGGGATTCCATAATCTTGTTGGGTCCTTGTTTCCCTGACCTTTCGGAGGCTGTATGCTCGACGGAGTAGTGAGTAGAACTCACGAGATTTTCAATAATAGGAGGCTGAGATCCCTTTGGCTGAGATTGCGTTATCCCCTTTTTTTGCTCGCCATCATCGTCCTGATAAGGCACATACAGCCCGCCTGGTTCTTGCCCGGACTCATTGTGTGTTTTTTCGGTGAATTGATACAGCTTTGGTGCTTCGCCTCCTTGGACAAGAATAGGAACCTGGCCATAAAGGGGCCTTATACGTTGATGAGAAATCCCATGTATATCGGCCGGTTCTTCTTGTTGCTGGGTTGTCTTCTTCTTGCTGGCAGCATATGGGTGGTATGCCCTTTTGTGGTGCTCTACTATTTCTACATGGTGAACCGGGTTAAACGGGAGGAAGGCAAGTTGCGGCGCGTCTTTGGAAAGGCATATGAGGATTATTGCCGAAAGGTAAACCGGTTCGTGCCGTCTTTTAAAGGCGTTGACCGGGGATCATTATGGTTCTTCAGGTGGGACCTTCTTTTGAAAAACAACGGACACTGGAATCTCGCGGCGGTGGCCCTCACTTTTGTGGTTTTCTACTTTTTTGCCGTTGCCTATTCCAGCCCTTAGGGCCTTAGATCCGGTAGCCGAGTCAGGAAGTTGGCTCCCCAACCCTTCTATGTGCTGGTATTCATTCCCAGGGTTCGTGAAGTGAAAAGGATTGTATCGTGAATCAGAGAGATAGGAAAGGATCCAGACGTCGCCGAATTATTCTGACTGTAATTGCGGTATTGCTTCTTGCCGCCCTATGCGGTGGCGCAGTTTATGGGTACTGGGCCGTTTTTGATCACCGTTTTTGGACGGTTTCCGAGGGGCAAGTCTACCGGTCTGCGGCCATGCCCCCTGAAAGGCTGGTGGACAGGGTCCGAGAATACGGTATCCGGACGGTCATTGACTTGCGCCGCGACCCTGATGAGGTGGTCCCGGAGCGCTCCGCACTGGCCGAGGTAGGCGTGAGGCATCTTCACGTGCCGTCCAAACAGGTGCCGACGGAGGAGACGGTCAAGGCATTTTTAGAGATCATGGACCACGAAGAATACCGACCGGTGCTCATCCACTGCGAGCATGGGGAGGGGCGGGCGCCCCTTTTCTCGGCCATTTATCGCATCGAATACGAGGGGTGGCCAAAGGATCGGGCGCGGCGCGCATCAAGCTTTCTTTCATTTCGAGGCAATTTCGCCCCTGATTCAAGAAAGGGGATGTTTTTGCGCAATTATGTCCCGCGACGGCAGATTGATGACCCAACTCCCTATTAAGACCGCCTTATCGTGCCACTCCGGCAAACGATGACCATCCGGTTGTGCTCCAAGGAAAGTAGGTCTGCACCTGGCTGAGACGCTGGACACTTCCCACATAGAGTGCTATAAGACGCCTCTCCATCGGGGCAAGTGTCGTTTATCCTGCATGGAGGCCACATAGGCAGGAACTCTCCTGGCCCCTTGGCGATTTTGGGGAGTTTGTTAAGGTACCCATAGAATCCCAGTATCAATGTGTTGGAGAAGTATTTTATGACATTATTCTCGCGATTGCCCAAGCGACTCAGATTCTCAGTCCTTGTCGTTGGTATTACCCTGATAGTCTTCACGGGGTTACGGATGGCTTTCTGGATGGCCTTTCACACAGCCAATGACCCACTTTCCATGGAGACTCTTCTGAAATCCTTTTTCATGGGATTTAAATTCGATTTGCGGCTTTCATTATTATTGGTTTTCCCGATGCTTGTCTTTTCGTGGGTTCCCGGAATCAACCCGGTCCGTTCAACGAGGGGGAGACGCTTTTGGGCAGGTCACTTCTCCATTCTCATCCCCCTCATCGTCCTGTTTTACTTCATTGATTTCGGACAATATGCCTATCTGGAGGAGCGGGTGGATGCTTCTGCTCTCAGATACATTCAGAACCCTCTCATTTCTCTCCAGATGGTCTGGGAGACCTACCCGGTGTTGTGGGGAATATCAGGCCTGCTGGCCTTCGGCGTCTTTCTTTACTGGGTGCTGAAATCACTCATGTCGAAATGCATGGCAGGTGAGAGTGCCCCCCTGAGCAAAGGTAAACAGGCGCTGGTTGTCTGCTTGAGCATCATCTTGTATCTCTTCGGAATATACGGGAAAATCTCCTTTTATCCCCTCCGTTGGAGTGATGCTTTTTTTACCACCCATCGCTTCAGTTCGGATTTGGCTTTAAATCCCGTGCTTTTTTTCCTTGATACCCTTTGCACGGCAGAGGAAAGCAAATACGATGAGCCGGGGGTAAAGAAGTGTTATGACAAAATGGCGACCTATCTGGGAGTAGACAACCCGGACCGCGAGAGACTTCTGTTTGCCAGAAGGATAAGTCCAACCCCCCTGGTTCAAGGTAAGCCTAATGTGGTAGTCATTCTTTTGGAGTCTTTCTCAGCGCACCTAACAGGAAGCTTCGGAAATCCTCTTAACCCTTCTCCCAATTTCGACGCCATTGCCCAAGAGTCTCTGTTTTTCAGGCGGTTTTACACCCCCAGACATGGGACTGCGCGAGCCGTCTTTGCAACCTTGACAGGAATTCCGGACGTCATCACCCATCGAACGGCATCCCGCAATCCTGTCATTGTCAGCCAGTACACCATCCTTTCCGCCTTTGAGGATTATGAGAAGTTCTATTTCCTGGGGGGAAGTGCCAATTGGGCAAATATCCGCGGCCTGTTTTCTCACAATGTTGGAGGGCTCCGCATTTATGAAGAAGGCGACTACCATTCACCACGGATTGACACATGGGGAATATCGGACTTGCATCTTTTTGAGGAGGCCAACCAAGTTTTGAGCAGTGGTCATGATAAGCCCTTTTTTGCCTTTATTCATACATCTGGGAACCACCGGCCCTGGAGCATTCCAGACGATAGCCGAGGTTTTAAGATGGCCTCGGAAGACGAAGATGACCTGACGAAATACGGTTTTGGCTCTCTTGAGGCCTTCAACTCCTTCCGCTTCCTTGATCATAGCCTTGGGTTTTTCATCCGTACTGCCAGTAAGGAAGAATATTTTGGCAACACCCTCTTTTTCGTCTTGGGAGATAATGGTACCCACGGCAAAATGCCCCATATGCCCAAGGCCGAAGAGGCGCTGAAGGTAGGGGGGTACCATGTCCCTTTTGTGGTCTACGGTCCTGGTTTGATTCCTGAAGGAAAGGTTTATGATAATATGGCAAGTCAGATAGACGTCTTGCCCACGATTGCCGGGATGATAGGGTTGCCTTGCCTGAATACAACCCTTGGGAGGAACCTGTTTGATACCCGGTTTGACTCCCAGCGATTTGCCTTTATTCAAACCAAGCGTGGGTCGGTACCTGAGATAGGGCTATTGAGCGACGCCTTTTATTCGGTCATGAACGCAGACGGGACGGACGTTAGGCTGCATGCCTGTGATTCAAAGATGCCCGCCCTGGATGTGGGGGGAGAGTTCCCCGAGCGACGAAGAGAGATGTCACAGCTATGCCTGGGGCTCTATCATACTGCCAAGTATCTCCTATACCATAACGCGCCTTCATCCTATGTTGAATATGAAGAGTAGCCAACAGGATACCCTTACGCTTGCGGGGGTTACGCCCCTCACGAGGGGCATATGCTCCTAGTAAAAAGAAGGATTACAGGGAAATGAAAAAGACATTCTACTCCGGATTTCTGAACTTCATTTTTGTCTTTATGCTCAGCATGCTCATGTCTGCCATGACTTTTTGTCTTGCAGGATTGCTGGAGTGCACCATATCTGGATGATGCACCAACAGATCAGACCGTTGGGCAGCGCCGTTATGCCGGCGCGCGGCATCCTCGATTCCCCATTACTTTTACAGATGGTCACAGAAATAGGTGAGGCCGACAAACCCGCCAACTGCATTTAACCCGTGGTTTCTGTCCGACAGGCCTGCATTGGAAATGTGCTGAAAAGTGGCCTCTGCGTCGATGGCCCAATCCTCATGGATAAGGTAATGGAGCCCCATACCGGCCTGTGCGGAAAACTCGACGGCCTGTCCGATGACCCTTTGGGAGTGATCCTTGTAAGCATCTGCATACACGATTCCGGCCCCAGTCTGAATATAGGGGACAAGGTTCGCGTCCGGTAGTGGACAGTTGTAGCGAAGAAGCGCTGTAAAACCTCCGATATAGTTGCCGGGCCCCTTATAGATGACTGAGTTGGAGAGTTCTAATAGGCCCTCAAAATGCCCCCCCAATACAGACTCTGGCCCTGTGGGGCGATTCAACATCCGTCCTATGCGCAGGTTCGTCTGAGCATAGTCGAAGACCGGATGTGCGGAGGTAAGACAAAACGGAGAAAACAAAACTCCTGAGACAACTTGAAGAGATAGGCGCTCTTTGGAGGAAACCTCTGATCGGGCGGTGGCCCTTTGGCTCATGGCGTGGACACCATCGGACCCGGCCTCACAGGTAGGATGAACCAGGGCTAGGCTGCAGAGAAGATGCAGTGTAATAACCCATGCTTTTTCAGGCAGGCTCATTTCCCATTCCCCTTCTTTGCTGACAAGGCCAAAGGGACAAAGAGGGCGGCCCACAGCAGACCGGCCTCAGGCGAAGAAGTGACGCGGCTTCGAATCAGATCGTCAGTGAAACGGATATCCCCCCTGTGCACTAGAGTTCGTTGTCTTCAGTCGTAAAGTAGTCGGAAATGACACCCATGAAGGGATTATACTTTATGGCATAGTGGCTCACTCCCCGTTTCACAAAGTTGTCGGATATGGACTTGTCCTCATGCACGACACCAGGTGCGCGCTGCTCCCACTCCCGTGAATTCAGCGAAAGCATTTCATCCAGCTTTTTCCTGTAGAAGTCTGCCACAGGAAGGTCTGAATAGGCGTTCACAAACCAGGGCATAAGGCTTCCCACCTTTTTGAGAAAAAGATTATGTTCTTCTCCGAAGTCAAGGCAAGAGCGTTCTGTGAAGTTTTCCAGTTGCCCCATTTTTTCGTAATCAATGTGACTGAATTTGGCACTCAGTTCATGGGCCTTGGTCCCGGGAAAAGGGTAGAAGAACGACCAGCGATAGCGGCCGGGCTTGGCGGCTGCCATGAGCCTGATAGTGGCCATGAGATCCTCATACGTCTCGCCAGGGAGCCCAATCATCAAAAAAACAGAGGTGTGCAGTCCAAAGGCATGGGCAGTCTGGATTGATTTGGTAATCTTGTCATTTGTCATGTGGCGATTTAGAATCTGACGACGAATCCTCGCGCTTCCGCTTTCTACTCCAAACTTGACGATCTTGCAGTTGGCCTCAGCCAGAGAACGTGCACGTTCTGCGTCAAAGAAACCGACATGGGCGTTTACCACAAAAGGGATGGAACAGACTTTCCTATAAGCCTGACAAAAGGCCGACACGTAGGGTCGATAAAAGGTGAAAAGATCGTCATCAAAGATGAACATGTTGATGTTCCTATAATGGCTAAGAAGATAGTCAATCTCAGCAATCATTTGTTCAATATCGAAGTGTCTTATGTAGTTGAGTTGCTTAAAGCTACAATGAAGATCTTTGCGATAATACTTTACCATCTGGTGGTTGAAGCAGTACGTGCAGGAAAAGGGGCACCCCCTAGAGGCCATCAAGCCGACCCAACCATTTTTGGCATCAATGATTTTCTGGAAATCGAAAATATCATAGTCCTTGGGAGGCAACTCCTTAAGCTCCGGCAGCGGCCTTACCGGATTAATCTGGATCTCGCCGTTTTGAATGTGTCCCAGATTTCGGATTTCCGAGACATCCTCCTGTCTGGACCATTTTTCTACGAATTCTAGAAAAGCCTCCTCAGCCTCTCCCCGAAAAACATAGTCAAATAAACCTGTTCGCAAAATCTCTTCTGGCGCAGCCAAGGCATGAATGCCGCCACATACGAGGGGAGCAGAAGTGGCTTCACGAGCCCATTTAGCAAGCTCCTGGGCATAAGCCCATTGATTCGTCACCACAGAAAAGCCTACCACGTCTGGAGCCATTTGGCTTAGTCGGGCAATGAATTCAGATTTAGAAGGCAGAGGGCCGATGTCTTCGCAAAGCTGCCACAAGTCCACCGTGTGCCCTACCTGTTTCAAGACCGAAGACATATGGGCAATGCCGTAGGCAAACCCGAGTTGTGAGTTGGCGTTAGGATAGATGAAAAGAACCTTCATGTCTTATGTAACACCTTACGTTTGACCGACTCGTAAAGAGTCGTGACGTTACTTACCAGCTATTTTCTCATTTGGTCCGGGCTTGCCCTGTTCACCTATTAGCATAAGTTCCCCTTGCGTGTTCAACACGGGTAATAATATCATCCACATCAATGGACGAAGGATCTGTGAGGGTGTCTACGTGAACAATATGGCAGCTTTTTCGGCCATAGGCACTCCAACGGCGGATAAAACGCATATTATTGGAGCCTGCGAAGATGGTCAAGCATGGCGTTTCCAAAGCCGCGGCAATGTGTTGGCAGGCAGAGTCATAGCCTATGAATTCGTCGCTATTTGCTATGAGGGCTGCAATCTCGCCAATTTTGGTCTGAACGCCAACAACTCCCCAGGCCATTTTCTCATTGCCTGACGAGTCAAATACCCTGTGAGATACTTGATATCCTTGTTGGTTAATGGCCTCAAGGAGGGTGTCTGTGTGCGCCCGTTCTTCATCACCAAAGCCTTTGTCCAGCAATATCACAGTATTTGGCTCCTGCAAGAGATGCAACAAGAGCTTTTCCTCTAAAGCGATTCCCACTCTCTTGCGGGGATTGCCGCCGACGCCGAAGTTGACAGCAATGATCCTACGGGCACCATGCTCTCGAATCCCCTCGCAAAGTGGTTTTGCAGTGGCAAGATAGGACGGGGGGAGCCACACTTTGGGATAACAGAAGCTTTCTTCACCGAGGAGTTTGTCTAGCCATGAATTGGTCAATTCCGCCATGGACATGTTGCTGTCAAAAGAAGTATCAGAGCGACTATCAAAGAAGAAATAGTAGTCAAGGGGAATCAAAGGCAGGATGCCCAGCTGAGAAAGACGGGAATCCGGGTCAACGAGAACGGTCTCTTCCAGGGGGCAAGATGCTGTCTCCTCTTTGATGATTTGGAGCACTTGATGCCATATGGACAAGCGGGGCAGGAGGCCCCCTTTCTTGAAATAGGCTACTCCTCTTATTCTTATTCTGGGGTTTCCGCCGTAGACTTCTCCCATTCTACTGTCGCCAATAACCACAAGTTCCGCGTCAGAAAAGATCTTGACGAGCCGCTGAATGATGATGCTTGTGATGGCCACGTCTGCGCCCACAGTCACGCGAGATAGAAGCAGGATCTTTCTTAAGGATTTGTCAGCCGACATGGGATTGTTATTAGCACGCACGCTCTTGATACGCTCCAAGAGATGTTCAGAAGAATGGATCTGAAAGACCTTCAAGGTGCGATCCAGGTCCTTGCCGGCCGGGATCTTTCGGCAATACGAAATGACCTGGGCCATGACCCTGTTGTAGGTGTCTGTCTGCAATTCTTCAAAATCGTCACAAAGCGTCTCTACGATGATCCCGAATAATGCCTGGGCGCCGGGGCTGTCAAGTTGGGGGTCTTGTGAGAAGGTTGTCATCTCACAAAGTAACTCAATGTACTCTTCTTCGTAACGACAATCCTTTAGATAATAATCCAGGAAGGAGTGGGCGATCTGGCGTGCCAATCGGCCAAATTCTTGCTGGTCCGGTGGTCGCCGCTTTAAGGCGGACCATTTATCTCTGTAAAAAGCAGAGTTCATGAGTCACAGGATGTCCCGCAATAGGTCCTCGCTTCCATGAAACACAGCCTCGGGGCTAATCATGCGCATGCACTCGTGATTGCGGGGACATACTTTCTGATGACAGGGAGAACAGTCCAATTCCTTGCGCAAAACCAGGGTCTTTCCCAGATTAGCGGCCGTATAGCGAGGGTCCGTCGGCCCCATAAGCACTATGACAGGGATGTCAAAGGCAACGGCATAGTGCCTCGGGCCGGTATCATTGGTGACTAAAAGGGCGCATCTCTTGACCAATGGTTTTAGAAGCGCCAAATCAACCTTGTCAGGACCGGTGTTGATAACAGGGGCTCCACTTCCATGAATGATGGACTGGGCGATATCGTCTTCGCCAGGACCTACAAACAAGAGAATCTTGCAGTCCCATTTCTGTGTAAACAGTTCGGCAAGTTTGGCAAAATACTCGGGCGGCCAGCACTTGGATGACCCGAATTTCGCTCCGGGATTCATGCCGATGACCATGTCGCCGGGTTCGATTCCGTAACTGGCCAGAAGACGATTTCCCTTTTCCCGGAGTGCGTCAGATAGAAAAAGAGAAGGCTTCACCGTCTGAGGGGGTTTCAGATCAAGCCAGCGACAGATTTCCATGTAGTAATCCACCATGGGCATAGGTACAATGCCGTTTTCTGAACGCACTG
>Ga0180437_10012032_pt1 | contig 10298 bp, 10 predicted proteins | sample SS_ome_4_FD_132410 | JGI IMG/M metagenome (GOLD analysis project Ga0180437, IMG submission 132410) | Hypersaline lake sediment archaeal communities from the Salton Sea, California, USA - SS_3_D_1 metaG | ecosystem: Environmental > Aquatic > Non-marine Saline and Alkaline > Hypersaline >... | reverse complement strand
CTTCTGGTACGTCACCTTTCCCTTTATTTTGACCGTTCTTATCGTCGCCCTTTTGTTCTCCTTTGTCCGCACGATGGGTGATTTTCAGATCGTATGGATCTTGACCAACGGGGGTCCTTTCGACTCGACGCAGTTGATCGCTACGCGCGCCTATCAGGTGGCCATTCAGGGGGCAAAAGAAATGGGGCTGGGAGCTGCCGTCGCCGTCTCTCTGTTCCCCTTCTTGCTGCCCCTCATTATCCTGCAGTTGCGCTACTTGCGCCGGGAGGAGTAGGTATGACTGCAATCAACAAAGCCGACCAAAGGTTAACTCAGTTCGGCGGTTTTCGCCGGCGCGTGGGCGCCTACATCAACGTGAGAAACCTGGTCTTGGGTGCGTCCTTGCTGTTCTTCCTTTTATTCACACTGTTCCCTGTCCTGTGGATGGTCTTGACTTCTTTCAGGGAAGATGCAGCGATAGATCGGGATCCTTTCGACATTCGTCTCCAGGATCTCTCGCTTCAGCAATACACCAGGCTTTTCACAGACCCATATTTCCCGTTCCCAAGATGGATGCTCAACAGTGCTATCGTCTCCACGGTTTCTTCAGTGATTGCCATCGTTGTGGGGGGAATAGCGGCCTACAGCTTGGGGCGATTGAAGTACAAAGGCGGCGCTTTCATCGGCCTGACCATTTTTGCCACCTACCTTCTCCCACCGGTGTTGCTTTTCATCCCTCTGCGCGTCCTGGCAGCGCGATTGAGCCTGCCTTCCAATTCCCTATGGGTGTTGGTGCTCACCTATCTCTCCTTCATGGTTCCTTTCATTGCCTGGACACTCTCCAGTTATTTTCAAGGCATACCCATCGAATTGGTGGAGGCCGCCCGCATTGACGGGGCCAGCCGGCTGCGGGCTATGGTGGAGATCGACATGCCCCTCGTCCTGCCCGGCGTGGTCTCGATGTTCTTTTTCGCCTTCACGCTCGCCTGGGGTGAATACATGTATGCACTGACCTTCATGAGTCAAAAACTTATGTACACAGTTCCCCTGGGTATGGTCAATGAGGCGCATGTTGGGGACCTCTATTACTGGGGCAAGCTGATGGCCGGGGCCGTGCTGGGTTCAGTCCCGGTGGTCATCATCTACTCGTTCTTGATGGATTTCTATCTCTCCGGCATGACTGCGGGAGCTGTCAAAGGCTAATAGTCTGTTCCTTGCAGGTGTCTGCATCAACTCCCCCCAAGACATTGACTATTGGGTTAAAGAGATGCGGGCGCGCGGCATTAAACCCGACATCCACAAGTACTGTGAGGGGTCTTTACCCCGTGCGAGCAGCTTTACTGGAAACTGAGGGGCGCATGGCGATGGTCGGAGCCGAAATGCCGACCATCCAAAGCGCCGATCAAATCTTGATACAGGTGAGAACCGTAGGCGTGTGCGGCTCGGAGGTACACGCTTTCCATGGGACTCATCCCTACCGCAAAGCGCCGGTCATCCTTGGACATGAGGTGGGCGGGGAAGTCGTGTCCGTTGGCGAGGCGGTGACCGAGTTCAAAGCGGGTGATAGAGTGATCGTGGACCCACAATGGGTGTGCGGCCGGTGTGCCTATTGCCGCAGCGGGGACCTCAATCTGTGCCCCTCCAAGAAGGTGCTGGGCACACCTCCCTGGCCTGGCGCGTTCGGTGAATATATCATCGCGCCGGAGGAGGCCGTTTTCCACCTGCCAGATAATCTGTCTTATGTGCAGGGCAGTCTGATTGAGCCCTTGACCATAGCCGTTCACGTCGCCCGGCAGGCCAATTTGGCGGCCGGCGAGTCGGTAGCCATATTGGGGACGGGCTCCATCGGCGGACTGTTGGCGGGCGTTTGCCGCGTCCAGGGGGCCGAGCCGATCATCGCCGCCGATATCCGTCAGCATTGTCTGGACGCTGCGCGCGAACGGCTGGGTGCCACCCACGACATCCTCCTGCCGGACGAGGACCTGGTGGCTAGGGTCAAAGAACTGACTGGAGGCGAAGGTGTAGACGTGGTCTTTGTCACCGCCGACGACGTTTCGCTGGTCAGCCAGGGGGTAGAGATGGCGAGGCGGCGGGGGCGAATCGTGTTGGTCGCCCTGCTGACCGATGCCCCCCTCCAGTTGATGGCCTATGAGATAATCAGGAAAGAATTGCACATCGTCGGCAGTATCATGAGCAACCATAAAGATGTGCGAAGGGCCATCGAATTGGCTGCCTCCGGTCAGGTAGACGTCGAGGGTATCCTCACCCACGTGCTCCCCATCGAGGAGGCCCAGAGGGGAATGGAGTTGGCCCGGACCAAGGATGACGGCGCGGTCAAGGTCATTTTCTCTTTTGCCCCGGTGTAAGGGATCCTGGCCGGGCGTTTGAACCTTTCAGAGATCACTGCTACTATGATCACCCGCGCGGAACAAGAGTCAGCCCGGAAACGGGCCAGAGAGCTGTTGAAGCAGGCAGGCATCGTGGCCCGCCAGGATGAGCTTGAACAGATCGAGGTTGCAGATTTCGGGTTGGGGGAGCTAGAGCAGAGTGGTGTGCAGATCCTGACCTTGGTTGACACGGAACAGACCGCCGCGAAAGTGTTGGTCTTGTTCCCCTATCAAACAGAGCCCGAGCACACCCATCCACCCTTGGGTGATTATCCGGGCAAGGAAGAAACTCTCCGCTGCGAATGGGGCGAACTTTACCTGTATACGCCAGGCGAGCCCACCCCAAAGCCCATCGCTTCTCCGCCAGCGCACCGCAGGCACACATACACCGTTTGGCACGAGCACGTATTACGTCCCGGCGAGCAGATCACTTTGCAACCGAATAGCCCCCACTGGTTCCAAGGTGGGCCAGAGGGTGCCGTGGTCTGGACCTTCTCGACGAAAGCTATTGACGTTGAGGACGTATTTACTGACCCAGACGTGCGCCGTAAGACAGTGGTTGTGGATTAGGTACAGAAGAAAGAAGGAGTGTAAAAAAACAAAATGGAAACACCGCGGCCCTCGATGTCAATTGAAGAACTCAAGCAGATGGCCGCCACCATCCGCTGTGACATCATCGAGATGATCTGCACAGCCAAGGCTGGCCATCCGGGCGGGTCCCTCTCAGCAGCCGACATTGTCACCGCCCTCTACTTTCGGATAATGAACATTGATCCCAGGAACCCAGAGTGGCCCGACCGGGATCGCTTCATCCTCTCCAAGGGTCACGCCTGTCCGGTCTGGTACGCTGCCCTGGCCGAGCGTGGCTACTTCGACAAGTCGCATCTGGGCACCCTGCGCCAGATCAACAGCATCCTTCAGGGGCATCCAGACATGCACAAAACGCCTGGTGTTGATATGACCGCCGGGTCGCTGGGGCAGGGGATGTCGGCGGGGCTAGGGATGGCCCTCAGCGGCAAAATGCGCAAGAAAGACTATCACGTGTGGGTGATCATCGGTGACGGCGAAATGCAGGAGGGCGCGGTCTGGGAGTCAGCCATGTCTGCCGCCAAGTGGAAGGTGGACAACCTGACGTACATTCTGGACCGCAACCACTTGCAAAACGACTACTGCGTGGACACCGAGATGCCCATCGAGCCGGTGGCCGACAAGTGGCGGGCCTTTGGCTGGCACGTCATGGAAATAGATGGCCACAACATGAAGGAGATCGTGGAGGCGCTGGAGACGGCCAAGACGGTTAAAGGACAACCAACGATTATTATCGCTGAAACGGTCAAGGGTAAAGGCGTCTCGTATATGGAGAATGTGGCCGAGTGGCATGGCAAAGCCCCTTGCGAGGAAGAGGCGGAGATCGCTTTGAAGGAGATCCGGGAGTGTGCCCCATGAGTGAAAACAAGTATCATCACGTCCGTCCCGAGGTTATCCCGTTGCTGGCCTCCGGCGAGTTGTTCACTTCCGCCGAGCGGCAGGCCACGCGTTACTCCTATGCCGAGGCCATCCTCGAATTGGGGGAAAGGAACCCCGACGTCGTGGTGCTCGACGCCGATGTTTCCAAGTCGGTGGGCACCAACAAATTCGCCGAGAAATTCCCGGATCGGTCCTTCAACTTTGGCGTCGCCGAGCAGAATATGATGGCTGCCGCGGCGGGTATGGCGACGACCGGACTCATCCCCTACGCCACGACGTACGCTGTCTTTGCCAGCATGCGCGCGCTGGACCAGGTGCGCAACAGCATTCACTACCCGCGCCTGAATGTCAAGATCGCCGCCAGCCACGGGGGGATCACGCCGGGGCCGGATGGACCGACCCACCAGGGGCAGGAGGACCTGTCTCTCATACGGGCCATCGCCCATTCCACGATTGTCGCCGGGGCGGATTCGCCCACGGTCAAGCTGGCTACGTGGGCGGCCGCGGAGTGGGAGGGGCCGGTCTATCTTAGCTTCACCCGCGACCCTGTGCCGATCCTCTTCGACCTGGACTACCCGTTCGAGATCGGCAAGGCGGTGACAATACGCGATGGCACCGACGCCACCATCATCGCCATCCGCGACATGGTATCCCAGTCATTGGTCGCCGCCGAGCGACTGGCGGCGGAGGGCGTGAGCGTGCGCGTCATTGACTGCCACACTCTCAAGCCCCTCGACGTCGAGACGGTTCTCCAGGCGGCCGAGGAGACCGGTGCCATTGTCACCGCCGAGAGCAACATCATCCTTGGCGGCCTGGGCAGCGCCGTGGCCGAGGTGCTGGTAGAGAACCATCCCATACCGATGAAGCGCATCGGTATGCGCAACGGCTTTGCCGAATCCGGCCCATACCTGGAGATAGTCAAAAAGTACGGTATGTCGGCGGAGCACATCGCTGACGCTGTGGAAGAGGTAATCGCTCGCAGGAACCAATCGCGTTAGTGGGTGGTTTCCTTTACCGCCACTATCCTGTGGCTGGTCACGAGTTCAGAGAGGAGAAGGCTATGAAATTTAAAAAGGTCATTGATCTGTCGCACCCTCTGCGGCCAGGTCGCGAGGCGCGGCGACTGGAAATCGAGAAACTGTCCGCCACGGACATCACCGGTGCCTCGCCTGAGGAAGAGTGGTATATTATGCATTGGGTGGGCATGGACAACCACCTCGGGACCCATATAGAAGTGCCCTATCACGCCTTAAAGGATGGGGCTGACCTGGCTCAGGTTCCAGTCGAGCAGCTTGTCGGTGAAGCAGTCATCCTGGATCTGCGGGGATATTCTCCCAACACAGGCATTCCCCTGGAGGACGTGCAGCGTGCAGCCGAGAAAGCTGGCGGTGTCAACCAGGGCGACATCGTCTTCTGTATGACCGGCTGGTCACAATATTACGATACTGAGCGATATTCTGAACCTTCATTCCTGACAGGGGAGGCAGTGCGTTGGCTGGTGGATCGTGGTATCAAGATGTTGGGTGTAGACACCAGAGGCAGTATGGACCCGGCCTTCCCCGACCGCCAGAACCACCTTCCTCTCTTCGAGGCGGGTATCGTCTACATCGAGAACCTCACCAACCTCGAGGCGGTGCCAGAGAGCCGGGTCACGGTAGCTGCCTTGACGCCGGCTGTCGAAGGGCTGGAGGGCCTGCCTGTAAGAGTCGTTGCGCTTCTGTGAGGGTTCAGCCCTTAGCGTGAGCTCGAAGATGCTAAGAGCCGCCGGACTAGAGAAAAGAGTTAGAAAAGCAAAGCTTCTGTCGTCTCTACCTCCTGAATGGGGAGAGAAGAGCTTGCTGAGAAGAATCCGGGATAAAATCCAGGTCTCGGGGCGAAAGGTTGTCGTCCTCGACGATGACCCTACCGGAACGCAAACGGTCAACAACGTGCTCGTGCTGACCGAATGGTCTGTGGAAGCGCTGCAAAGTGCCTTGGCCCGCGATGAGACCGTCTTCTACATTCTCACCAACTCTCGGAGCTGTCCTGCAGAACAAGCGGTGGCCATGAATCGAGAGATCGCGGAGAACCTGGCCGTAGCAGCGCAAAGGCTCAACCGGGATTTCGATGTGGTCAGCCGAAGCGATTCGACGCTCCGAGGCCACTACCCCAGAGAGGTCCAGGCCCTGAGGTTGGCTTTGGAGAATCGCCTGGGGATCACTTATGACGGTGAGGTTATCGCCCCGTTCTTTCTTGAGGGAGGGCGGTTCACCGCCTACGATATCCACTGGGTTCAAGAAGGTGACTGGCTGATCCCAGCAGCGCAGACTGAATACGCTCAAGATCCCATTTTCGGCTACCACCATTCCAACTTGCGCCAGTGGGTGGAAGAAAAAACCGCCGGACAGGTTACAGCGGATTCTGTTGTGTCTGTCACCCTGGATCTGATTCGAGTTGAGGGACCGTCGGCGGTCGCTGCGATCCTGGGAGCTGTTACCGGGGGTCGAAGCGTGATCGTCAACGCGGTCACTTATCCCGATATGGAGGTCTTTGTACTTGGCTTGCTCGAGGCTGAGGGGGAGGGCAGGCGATTCCTTTTCCGAACCGCCGCCTCCTTTGTCAAAATCCGTGGCGGGGTTAAAGATCGTGGACTGTTGACGAGCCGTGAACTGTTCCCCCACGGAGCACCAGTTGGCGTGGGCGGATTGATCGTAGTCGGCTCTCACGTGCAAAGAAGTACCGAGCAGCTCCAACTCGCTCGCAAACTGGACAAGCTGGTCAGCCTCGAACTGAGCGTTCCGAGCATATTGGACTCTCAAACGCGCCAGACGGAAATCAACAGTGTCTCCAGCCAAGCTGAAAAAGCTCTCCTGGCAGGCCATGATGTCATGGTCTTCACAAGTCGGCGCCTTGTGACCGGCACGAGCGATGAGGGAAATGTTCAAATCGGTCAGCAGGTGTCCGATGCCCTTGTGCAAGTGGTCAGAGGGCTGGGGGTCAAGCCACGATTCGTTGTGGCCAAGGGAGGGATCACCTCCAGTGACATCGGAACAAAGGCCCTAAATGTCACTAGGGCAATGGTACCGGGCCAAATTCTGCCCGGGATTCCAGTATGGCTGTTGGGTAAAGACAGCCGGTTCTCTGGTATCCCGTTTGTGATCTTTCCAGGTAACGTAGGCACCCCGGATTCTCTTGCTCAGGTGATCACTATCCTGAGAGACAACCGTTAAAAGGAGTTACTCAGTTCGCCAATATCATAGATAGTAAGGAGGTTTTCAAATGAAAGGCAGAGGGTACTTCAAAGGTGAAGAACTAGGTTTTGACCTTCCAGACGATTGGAACCTGCTGGCGATGGCCGAGCCCCGCGAAGTGGACGCCGTCCAAGACATCGAGGCCGAAGTCGAGCGTGCCCTGAACAATCCCATCGGCATGGAACCGTTGTCCAAGATCGTCCCCAACTTGGAGGACAAAAAGACAGTCATCCTCAGCGAGGACCAGACCCGTCCCACGCCAGTGGGGTTGATTGCCGTGCCGCTGATGAACGAGTTGAACCGCCTGGGCATCCCGGACGACGACATCCAGGTCATCATCGCCCGTGGCACCCACCGGCATCCGACGGAGGATGAGATCAGGGACAAGCTGGGCGAGGAGGTCCTGAAGCGGGTCAAGGTCAGCGTTCACGACGCCGACGATCAGGACAACCTGGTGCTGATGGGCACTACCAGCCGGGGCACGCCCTGTTGGGCCAACCGACTGGTCGCTGAAGCGGGCCTGAAGATTGGCATCGGCACCTCCAATCCCCACTACTTTGCCGGTTACGGCGGTGGTCCCAAGATGGTCCTGCCTGGTATCTCCGGGCGGGAGACGATCAAGAGAAATCACGTCTGGATCAGGGAACCCAATTCCATGCAAGGCATCCGGGAGGGCAATCCCCTCTGGGAGGACATGCTGGAGATGGCCCGCATCGTCGGCCTGGACATGAAGATTGACACTGTCTTGAATTCTCAGAAGAAAGTGTACAGGGTTTTCGCTGGCGACGTGGAGGCAGAGCAGAAGGAAGCCATTGAGGCTCTTCTCGACATCTATGGTGTCACGGTGCCCAAGATGGCCGATGTGACCATCACCTCGGGCTATCCGTTGGAGACCAATCTCATCCAGTCGGGCAAAGCCATCCTGCTGGCCGATGCTGTCACTAAGCCGGGCGGGACCATCGTGCTCATCTCGGCCTGCGCTGATGGTGCCGGGCCGTTGATGTACGAGACCCTGAGCGAGAAGCCGCAATCGGAGCAGGTGATTGACTGGATTGCCGAGGGCAAGGCTTCCACCACCGGTGGGCCCATGGCTTCGCGGTTGAGGCGCTTGTTGGAAACCAAAACCTTGATCGTGGTGACGGATGGGTTGACGGCTCAGCAGTTGCAAGACATGGACATGGAGCACGCTGTCTCTGTTGAGGAGGCCATCCGCCGGGTCAGCGGTCGGTACAAGGGGCCTGATGTCATCGTGTTGCCCGTAGGCAGTTCGACCTTCCCCTACGTGGAGAAGGAAGCAGACCTAGCAAAGGTCGCTTGAAGACATGCGATCACAGGGAGTATACACCGGCAAAAATCCTAACGCTCAACTGGAATACCGCGCACACCTGATATTACAGCCATGTGGAGGAGAATATGTTTGGACTGCAAGGAATAGGTCTGCCTGAACTGTTGGTCGTGCTGGTCATTGTCCTGCTTATCTTTGGCGCCAGCCGACTGCGTGAGATCGGTGGGGCTTTGGGGGGAGCGATCAGCGAGTTCCGCCGCTCTGTGTCTGAACAGGACGAAGAGGATCGGGAGCGAGCGGTGAGCAAAACAGAAGCCTGATTGAGCATCGCCTCATCGCCCTGCTTTCTCCTTGCCCGGCCGTCCTCACGCACTAGAGCAAAAGCAAAGCCACCCAGATTTCAAGGGTGGCTTTCGTTATCAAGATCTCAGTGGACAAGGTGCATGATGCGATTGGCTTATAGAAGGATGAGGGGGGTCTTTTTAGCAACAATAAGCGCGTCCAAGGCGCCTATTATCCAACAGGATTACAGAGAAAAGCAACCCAGTCAAACCAGCTTGTCTTTTAGGACACGGTAGGATATAATGATGGAGCAATGAAAGCATTCCGTCTTTCTCTTGGCCTCAGTCTGGTAGCAGCCCTTGGGACAAGCTGTGGGCGTCCCTCACCTGTACCCGCGCCCTCTGTCGAGCCGCCGCCTCAAATCTCCCCGGTGAGGGCCTCGTCCACGCCAGAACCCTCGCACCTGGTGCTGTGGGAAAGCTTTGACCCTGCCCAGGAAGAGTGGCTGAAGGAAGAGGTTGCCGCTTTCCAAGAGGCTGACCCCATCGTCAAGGTCGAGGTCCTGCATTATGCTGGCGGTGATGAATTGATCGAGAGGGTCAAAGGGGGAGAGGCGGAATTCGATCTGGCCCTCGGCCCCGCGGCTCTGGTCGAGTCGCTGCGGGCGGAAGGGCTTATCCGCCCGTTGGGGGATGTCTTCGAGGGAGATTTCCTCGATGGGTTCGCTCAACCCTGCGTGGAGGGCGTCAGCCGGGGTGATGAAATCTGGGGTGTGCCCTTCTCTGCCGGCCTGCATCTCCTGCTCTACTACAACAAGGAACTGGTCGAGGAACCGCCCCAGGACACGGCGGCCCTGGTCGTGGTGGCCCAAGAGTTGACGGGCGGGGAACGCTATGGCCTGGTCATGAACTACCGGGATCCCCTGTGGCTGGTGCCCTGGCTTTCCGGCTTTGGGGGCTGGCTGGCCGACGAAGAGGGCCAGCCCACCCTGGATACGGCGGCTATGGTCGAGGCCCTGAGCTTCTTGCACGAGCTCAAGTTCGAGTATGGGGTCCTGCCGCCTGAAGCGGACTATGACCTGGCCGATGGGCTCTTCCGGGCGGGCAAAGCAGCCCTGCTGGTCAACGGCCACTGGGCCCTGGCTGGCTACCGGGAGATGGAGGATCTGGAGTGGGGCGTGGCCCTTCTGCCGACGGTGACCGAGACCGGCCTGGCCCCCAGCCCGCTGGTGATGGGGCAGTATTTCGTCATCAGGTCCGATGTCTCTGAGCAAAAGCTGGAGGCGGCGCGGTCATTGGTAGCCTACATAACCTCCAGCCAGAGGCAGTTGGAACGGATGCGTCAATTTGGGACCGCTCCCACCAATAGAGAAACCCTAGACGACGAGTCCGTCCAGAGCGATCCCCTGTGGCAGGTGTCCGTGGCCCAAATGCTGGCCGGCCGGGGGGCAAGCCTGGGGTCGAATCCAACGATACTTTTGGAGGCCATGCGCGAACCCCTGGCAGCGGTCATGGCCGACCAGATGACGCCCACTGAGGCCGCCCGGCAGATGCAGGAGAGGGCGGAGGCGATGTTACGAAAGTAACTATCACGGTCTACCCTTGCGAAGGTTTTATTCGCAACCTTCGCAAGGGTTTCGCCGCACCCACCCCATCCTCGACACCACAG
>Ga0180437_10012031_pt1 | contig 10299 bp, 6 predicted proteins | sample SS_ome_4_FD_132410 | JGI IMG/M metagenome (GOLD analysis project Ga0180437, IMG submission 132410) | Hypersaline lake sediment archaeal communities from the Salton Sea, California, USA - SS_3_D_1 metaG | ecosystem: Environmental > Aquatic > Non-marine Saline and Alkaline > Hypersaline > Sediment... | reverse complement strand
GGGGAATGGTAGTCAAAACTAAGACGCCACAGGTACAGGAACTCCGACGGAAGAAGTTGCTTGCCATTTTGGCCAGACAGCCGGCAGACATCTGTCTTGATAGGAAAGAATGCGAGCTTCACAAAGTTATCGACTACATCGGTTTAAGTGAGATGCCTGTCCATGTATCCAGGTCCTTGCCTCCGCTGGAAGATAACCCCTTTTTCGTGCGCGATTCCAGTTTCTGCATTTTGTGTAATCGCTGTCTTCGAGTCTGTGACGAAATAAGGGGCAACGGCGTAATTGAAAATGCCTTTCCATGCCACAAAGCTTGTCCTGCTGGTATAGATATTCCTCGTTATGTTCGTCTTATTGCTACAGGGAGACCGAGCGCGTCCTTGGCAGTGATAAGAGAGAGGGTCCCCTTTCCTGCCGTATTAGGTAGAGTGTGTGCGGCCCCGTGCCAGAAAGAGTGTCGGCGCGGCCTGGATGTGGATGAGACAATAAAGATAAGAATGCTCAAGCGGTTTGCTGCTGACAATGGCGACGATAGCTGGAGAAAACAGGCCAGATTTCTGCCGTCGACAGGCAAAAGCGTAGCGGTAGTGGGGGCAGGGCCAGCTGGGCTCACCTGTGCTTACTACGTGGCCAAGCTGGGGCACAGAGTAACCGTATTTGAAGCTCTGCCCGAACCCGGCGGAATGATGAGAGTAGGAATTCCGGCCTATCGTCTACCTCGAGATATCCTTGCTGATGAACTTAGAGAAATCGAGAAGGCAGGCGTGGAAATCAAGCTGAATGCTCGTGTCGAGTCTTTGGACTCGCTTTCTGAGCAAGGATATCAGGCGATTTTCCTTGCCATCGGTGCTCACAAAGAAATGAAGCTGGGGGTTGAAGGGGAGGACTTGCCCGGGGTAATCGGGTGTGTGGAATTCCTTCGTCGGTTCAATCTCGGTGAGAAGGTGCAGGTCGGAAATAGGGTAGGGGTGATTGGTGGAGGGAATGTCGCCATAGATTCTGCACGTGCTGCATTGCGACTCGGTGCCAAGACAGTAACCATCTTCTACCGGAGGACGAAGAGCGAGATGCCGGCGCAGTCAGAAGAAGTTGAACAAGCATTAGAGGAAGGAATTGAGATCATCTTTCTGGTGGCTCCTTCCAGGGTTTTTGAAGATGATAGTAACCTAGAACTAGAGCTAATCCGGATGGAGTTAGGAGAGCCTGATTCAAGCGGGAGGCGCCGTCCGGTTCCCATTAAGGGAAGCGAGTTCGTGGCTGAGCTTGATACGTTGGTTGCGGCCATCGGCGAGCAACCCGATGTTCCTGCGGGTTTGGGAGTTGAGGTAGGACGGGGAAACGCAGTGAAGGTCAACGAAGACTTAGAGACCAATCGGGCAGGCGTTTTTGCCGGCGGCGATTGTCAGAGTGGCCCGGCCCTGGTTATCAATGCCATTGCCGCAGGAAGGCAGGCGGCTCAGTCAATTGACCGTTATCTTGGGGGCAAGGGAGACATTACAGAGCATCTCGTTCCTGCCGAGGAGGCTACGGAATGGTTGGAAGAAGTACCTGTAGGAGAGAGATTAGCTGCCATTTCACATCTTGCACCCCAGACTCGTATCAAGGGTCTTTCGGAGATAGAACAGGCAATGGACTGGGATACGGCAGTTGCTGAAGCTCGACGCTGCCTCCAGTGCCATGCTATTGCCCCCTTGCAGGGCCGGACGCTTCACGAGGTTGGCTGTGAGTTCTGCGGTGCCTGCGTTGATTCCTGCCCGACTGGTGCGCTCACTGATTTGGCTACCCGCGGAATTGCCAAGGCTGACCGTGTGGTTACTACAATCTGTCCCTATTGTGGTGTTGGTTGTCAACTGAAGCTTGAGGTCAAGGATGAGAAGATAATAGCTTCCAAGCCTGATCCGGATGGTCCAGCTAATTATGGGCAGGCATGTGTCAAGGGACGGTACGGAATCGCTGAGTTTGTCCATCACTCTGAGAGGCTGACTACTCCCTTAATAAGAAAAGATGGAGAGCTGAAGCAGGCATCCTGGGACGAGGCGCTGCAGCTAATAGCCACGAATTTACGAAAATATGCTCCTGAACAAGTGGGCTTCATCGCCTCAGCCAAGTGTACCAATGAGGAAAACTATGTCATGCAGAAATTCGCCCGGGCAGTGTTGGGTACCAACAATATCGACCACTGTGCCCGTTTGTGTCATGCCCCCACTGTAGCTGGCTTGGTACAAAGCTTCGGTAGTGGTGCTATGACCAACTCTATCGAGGAGATCGAGGACGCCGCTTGCGTACTTGCTATAGGTACCAATACCACAGTAAGCCACCCTGTAATCGGGTTAAGGGTTAAGAAGGCGGTTCAAAACGGAGCTAAGGTTATCGTGGCCAACCCCAGGAGAATTGACCTTTGCCGTTTTGCGGACCTCTGGCTTCGATTGCGTCCCGGCACCGATGTCGCCCTGCTGATGGGAATGATGAGAGTCATAGTTGATGAGGGACTACTTGACTCATCGTTTATCGAGCAGCGCTGTCAGGATTTCGATGTCTTCAAGGACTCGCTTTCAGACTTCGGCCTTGATTTTGTGGAACAGATCACAGGTGTACCCCCGAAGAAGATAGCAGAAGCGGCGCGTCTCTACGCCACTAACAAGCCGGCAACCATCATCCTCTACTCCATGGGCATCACACAGCATTCTCACGGCACCGACAATGTGCTGGCCACCGCTAACCTGGCAATGCTGACCGGCAATGTAGGCAAACGCTGCACCGGGGTCGATCCACTAAGAGGTCAGAACAATGTGCAGGGTGCTTGCGACATGGGTGCTTTGCCTAACGTCTATCCCGGCTATCAGGCTGTAGCCGATCCAGCTATTAGAGAAAAGTTCGAGACTGCCTGGGGATGCTCATTACCTCCGACCCTTAAAGAGAAGTTCGGAATTGCCTGGTCATGTTCGTTGCCCTCGTCTCCAGGGTTGAGCCTGGTTGAGATATTTGGAGCCGCCCACCGTAGGGAAATCAAGGCACTATACTTGGTCGGTGAGAACCCGGCATTAAGCGATCCTGATTTGCAGCATATTTGGGAGGCTCTGACTCGGCTTGAATTTCTTGTGGTGCAGGATATATTCCTCTCTGAGACAGCAAAGTTTGCCAATGTCGTCTTGCCGGCGGCAAGCTTTGCTGAGAAGGATGGTACCTTCACTAATACTGAGCGCCGCGTGCAGCGAGTAAGGAAGGCTATTGAGCCAATTGGCGATTCCAAGCCCGATTGGTGGATTGTCTGTCAGGTAGCCAAGAAGCTAGAGGCCAAAGGTTTTGACTATGGCCACCCGTTCGACATAATGGAAGAAATCCGTAATCTTACTCCTAGCTACGGTGGCATATCCTACGAAAGGTTAGAAAATGGAGGACTGCAATGGCCTTGTCCTTTTGAAGACCACCCAGGTACATGTATATTACATACGAACATTTTTGTTAGAGGAAAAGGCCGATTTATCCCGCTGAAATACATCCCTCCGGCAGAAATGCCTGATCAAGACTATCCTCTGATCCTCAGCACCGGGCGTAGCCTGTATCATTTCCATACGGGGACGATGACCCGCAAGGTGGCCGGGCTTAATATCATAGAGCCTGAAGCTGTAGTGGAAATAAACCCGGAGGATGCTTCGCGGCTAGGCATAGCTCAGGGTGACAAGGTTAAGATCAGCTCGCGGCGCGGTGAAGTTGTCGTTAAGGCCAAAGTAACTGATTCGTTTCCACCTGGAGTGGTGTTCATGACTTTTCACTTCGCCGAGAGTGCCGCTAATATTGTTACTAATCCCAAGTTAGATCCGGTGTCCAAGATTCCTGAACTCAAAGTGGCAGCCGTAAGAGTGGAGAAACTCTGACCACGTTACTAGAAATGATATCGCCGTGAGCTGAAAATCACGGCATTTGTCCTCCGCAATCATGAACCTGTGGTCCTATGTCATCTGAGCCGAGGGCAAAGAACTTGACAACAAGAGGGACTTTGTAGAGAGCATCACCTTCGCCGTGGCAAATGTTGTGAAGGATGAACAACAAGGAATATTGCGTCGACCAGAAGGAGACAATTCCCTAGGTTTCTCTAGCTATTGGTGCCACCATGAAGCTCCGTCGGGACTCTGACCACTATCACGGTCCCTTTCTCTTCCCAAGAAATGACTTCGAGCTTTCCGCCTATCAATTGAACTCGCTCCTCCATGCCGGTAAGCCCCAACTTGCCCTGACCGGCAAACTCGTTCAACTGCCGAGGGACGTTAAAGCCCTTGCCGTTGTCGTTGACGGTCACCCTGATCTCATCTCCCTGACACTCCAGTTTAATGCTCGCTTCAGAGGCTCCGGAATGTCGCTGGACATTGTTCAAGGATTCCTGAACAATACGGAACAGGACTAACTGCGTTTCTGGGGGGAGTGGTGGTATGGTATCTGTCTTTACTGTAACGTCAATTCCGCTAAGGTTATGTGTTTCCTCAGCCAGCCATTTGATAGCTGCCACCAAGCCTAGGTCATCCAGAATACTTGGCCTCAGGGCCTGAGCGTAGTGCTTGATACCTTGGTAGGTCTGCTGGGACAACTCATAGAGTCTTCCCAGTTCATTTCTCAGCTCTTGAGATGAGTATTTCTCAGCTTTATAGGCGACGTTGTCTATACCATGAGTCAGAAGCAGTATTTGCTGAGAAGTATCGTCATGGAGTTCACGGGCAAGACGTTTGCGCTCCTCCTCTTGAGCTTGCAGAACCTGCCTGAGGTAGAACTGCAAATTATCCTGTAGTCTTCTCTCCTCGGTTGCGTCACGAGCCATGTTGTGAAAAGCCTGTGGTTTGCCATCGCTAACAATGAGACGGGTGGTTAGCTGCATGATTGCTTGGGAGCCGTCTTTCTTCACTAGCCGCTGCTCATAGCGCTGTTCCATAGTCTGGCCTCTGAGTAGCTTGTCCTTCACCTGTCTGGCTATGAACAGCGTCTCAGGAGTAAGGAACTCGCTGACATTCTTGCCGGGTAATTCCGAAACCGGATATCCAGTGAGCTTTTCACAGGCTTTGTTGACCAGAGTGATAACACCCTCCAGGTTGTGGACCCAGATAGCATCGCTGGCGTTGGTAAACAACTCTTCATAGTCTTGTCTCGCCAGTTTCATATCCTTCACAGTCTTTCTTATCTTCTCTCGTTGCCGTCTAGTCTGACGATAGGTTGCGATAAGTACAATGGCCAGAGCACCGATAACAATGGCGAAGAGACTTTCCAGCAGCGCGTCTCTGAAATCACTGGAAATCAAGAAGGCACGAAGTAGCATTGCCGCGGCCCCTGATGCCCACACTGCGGCACCCCCGACTATTCCCAGCGTCCAGCCTGCGTACAGCATCACCAACAGATAGAGAAATCGCTCCAAACTGTGTCGCGAAAGCTCTAGAACTGCAGGAAGTGAGATTTCTGTAAACAAAGGGATTCGAGATAAGATCTCGGTGAAATGAGATACAGTTAGGAAAGCGAATAAGACGATTATTATCCAGAGGTGCGGGCTTCTTAATCCTGGAGCTTGCCCTCGGTGTCTTCTAAAGTAACTAATCGCCACTGTAATCCTTTTACTATTGCCTCGCTGCGTGAGGCGACATTCAACTTGTTGAAGATATTGGTCAGGTGAGCTTTGATTGTGCGCTCACTTAGGAACAGTTTCTCAGCTATCTCCCTATTGCTCATCCCCATAGCAACCAACTTGAGTGTCTCTGATTCTCGCTCACTCAATATTTCAGATGCTTTGTGTTCCTCAACCGGTGCTACCATGGCTCGCTTCAGGAGCTTGGCGATGATTTTCGGATGCAGCACTGATTCGCCTGACTTTATGGCCCGAATAGCTCCGGCTAAATCACGTCCCCTGGCACTCTTGAGAAGATAACCAGCGGCACCGGCGTCAAGTAACCCCAATACATACTCATCGTCATCATAAGCGGTCAGGATTAGGATGGCTATGTCGGGGGCAATCTCCTTAATCTTTCTGGTGGCTCCAATCCCATTGAGTTTCGGCATAACGATGTCCATCACTGCTACGTCGGGCCTCAACTCTGAGGCAAGCTTGACTGCCTCCTCACCGTCGCTGGCCTCAGCAACAATCTCCATGTCCTCCTCACCATCCAGTGCCTGACGCAGCGCTTCGCGCACCAAAGGGTGATCATCGGCGATCAGGACTGTCAGTCTGTCTCTCTTGTTCAATGGTCGAGATTCCGAAGTAATTATAAGTCGGTGTCCATATTTGGGCAAGCTACCTGCCCTTTTGGACATAACTAAAGTGCTACTACAGATTACAACTAATGGACGATGGCGGGCGAATAGGCAATTGTTAGACTGTGATTGAAATCAGAGAAAGGAGGAACCAAAAATGACTAAGGTCTTTACGGAACAAAAAGAAAAGTTTGGTGGAGAAGTGGTGGCAGGGAGACAGGAGCTAGTTGCTGTCTTGAGAAGAGCGGCTAGAGAATCGGATTTCCTGGCACGATTAGCTGAGAATCCTCACGAAGCTCTCAAAGAATATTACTCGTTGAATTCTGACGAAGTGGCGGCCCTGGCAAGCGGGGACATCAAGAGAATAGAATCTTGGGTCGGTAAGCTTGACGAGGAGCTGGCTACTTGGCTTTGGTGCCGGCTGGCCCAGGAAAAATGGTGAACGCAAGGAGTTAGGACAATGGCGCAAACTAAGTTAACGACCAAATTAACAAGCGTGCCTCAAATAGCAGATTTGCCTGGATTTGAAGTCATTGCCGAGAAGTTGGATAGACTGGTGCCCGACGCCTACCAGCCGGCGCAAATGGTTTGCAGGCTCGAAGATGCCTGTACCGCCAAAACCTCACGAGATACTCTGAGTATGGTTCTGTTGGGGCTATTGGCGGGGTTCTTCATTGGGCTTGGGGCGATTTTCTGCATCTTGGTCACTACTGATATCGGCCTCGGATTTGGACTGGGGAAGCTACTAGGAGGACTGGCTTTCTCTTTGGGCCTCATTCTTGTTGTGGTCGCTGGAGCGGAGCTGTTCACTGGCAACTCTCTTATAGTTGCCCCATGGCTGAGCACCCGCGTGAGTGGGTCCGCACTGCTGCGCAACTGGGGGATAGTCTATTTCGCCAATTTTGCCGGCGCACTGATCTTGGTGGCCATACTCTTTGGTACTCGGTTCTGGGCTCTTAGTGGGTATGAAGTCGGAGCTAATGCTTTGGTGGTCGCGGCTGGCAAGGCGAGCTTAGGCTTCTGGCCGGCCTTGTGCCGAGGCATAATGTGCAACATCCTGGTGTGCCTGGCCGTCTGGATGTGCTTGGCTGGCCGCTCGGTTACAGAGAAGATACTGGCCATCGTCTTTCCGATAACCGCTTTTGTTGCCTGCGGTTTCGAGCACAGTATTGCTAATATGTTCTTCATTCCTATGGGTATCGCCATGGCGGGCCAAGCTGAAGTTGTCCAGGCCGCCGGAGTCACAGCAGCCCAGATAGCAAATGTCAATGTGCTTGGCCTCTTTAATAACCTAGTTCCGGTGACAATAGGAAATGTGATCGGCGGCACATCAGTGGGCATAGTCTACTGGCTGATACTACTTCGCAAACAGAGGGCTGCTGAGATTCTTGCTACGAGGCCCTGGCTGGGGAGGTTTGTTACGACCCAAGCCCAACCCCAAGCACAACCCTCAACGACGGATGTTCTGGATGGAGAAACCAAAGCCCTGATAGGGGTGTTGGCCAAAGCCAGAGACGACAATGCCTTCTTGGCTCAACTGTCTGAGAACCCAGATAAAGCTCTCGAAGGTTATGACTTGAGCAACGAAGCAAAGGCTGCTCTAGCTAGTGGAGACCTCCATTGGTTGGAGTCTAGGATGGGCTTCCTGGACGAACCTTTGCGCACGTGGGTTAGCTCACGACTATCTCAGGAGAAATGGTAGATTGCAGTCAGGGAATGCTTCTGAGAGCTTGCACATCGACGGAGGACGAATTCCTCAGTTACTTAAGGGCGAGGGTAGAGGCTGGCGGCGCTGCAGATCTTGGGAACAAGTTCCTCCCGCTGTAGAGTCATGATGTGGACGCCAGCCACTCCTTCGGTTTGCTTCAACTGGCCTATTGTCTCCACGGCAATCTTTATGCCTTCTTCTGCTGCTTCCTCTTTGTTACGAACGTTTCTGAGGCGTTCGAGGATTCTATCAGGAATATCCATATCGGGCACTTTTGTCTTCATATACCTTGCTGCTGCCAGGGACATCAGGGGAGTAATGCCCCCAATGATCTTCACCTGTCTGTGTAGACCTCTTTCTCGAACCAGTTCCATCCATTTCTTGAATCGCTCGGTGTTATATATGGGCTGAGTCTGGACAAAGTCGGCCCCAGCACCAACCTTGTCTCTAAGCCGATCTACCGTGGCCTCTAGCGGTTGGGTAGAGGGGTTTATGGCTGCGCCGATAAAAAGCCTAGGCTCTGCTCCCACTATGACCTGCCCATTATCGAATTTCCTTTCATCTCGTAATTGCTTGACCATCCTGATAAGCTGGATTGAATCGAGGTCAAAGACAGGCTTAGCTTTGGGATGATTGCCAAAGTGGATAGGATCCCCGGATAGACAGAGCACATTGTTAACGCCAAAGGCGGAGATTGCCAGGATATTCATCTGCAGCGCAATCCGGTTCTGGTCTCGACACGTCATATGGACTATGGCGTCAAGCCCCTCTTGCATCCCGACCAGACAGACTGCCCAGCTTGGCATGGCTACCACTGCTGCCTGCCCATCGGGGACATTAAAGGCATCGACGTAACCTTTGATGAAGTTGACATTCTTCCTGACTGTATCGAACTCCGTATTTTGAGGAGCGCTGATTTCGGCAGTGACCGCAAACTGTCCACTATCCAGTATCCTGGCTAGATTACTCTTCGTCTTCATTTGTGAACTCCCGGCGTGATTTTAGCACAGTATGCCAGAATGTCCCATTTAGGGCAACACTTAGACGCCAATCTGTCTTCAACCTTTTGCAATAATCTCGAAAAGCGTTTATAATGTCAGGCGGTCAATGAACGCAACAACCGAACGAAACTCAATCAAAGAAGCACTTAAATCCTCGGAGATATTCCAGGGCTTGACCGACGAAGAGCTGGATAAGCTGCTCCCCCTTTGCCAGGAACAGCGCTATGAGGCAGGGGCAGTAATGTTTTGCGAAGGTGCGCAGTGTAACTATGTCCAAACTCTGAAATCAGGTAAGGTAGCTTTGGAAACAGAGCTTACCATAAGCCGTAGCGCGGCCGAAAGGGCCACAATTGACGTCCTATCCGGCGGTAGCAGTTTTTGCTGGTCGGCGCTGATGGAACCCCATATACTTACCTCTTCGGGCCGATGTTTGGAGAAGACGGAGATTCTCGCCTTGGACGGAGAGAAGCTCAAGGCGCTGCTGGATGAAAATCCCCAAATGGGCTACAAGGTGGCAAATAACCTTGTAAAGGTGGTTGCTTCCAGGCTGCAGCATACTAAGAAAACGATGGAGCACATTCTGTCCGTCATTTTCCACGACCTGAAGGCGCCTTTGGCTGCCGCCGAAAGCTACAATCGGCTTTTGCTTGATGGCTTCGTTGGAGAACTAACAGAAGAACAGAAGAACATAGTGCAGAGGAGCAGTAAGAGACTCTCTGACCTGCTCAATTTAATAAGCAACATGATTGATTTCTCCCGCGTTGATGTCGGCGAATTCGGGACTGAGGAAGTCTTTCTGCTGAAGGTGATAGAAGATTGCACTGAGACCATGCGTCCCTTAGCTGTGGAAAAGGGATTGCAGCTGGAGGTCGTGCTCCCCAGGCAGCTTCCTGTAGTGCTGGGAAACACCGGTCGGCTCAAACAAGTTATGACAAACCTGTTATCGAATGCTATCAAGTTCACTACCTCCGGCGGAATAACAGTTAGGGCAAAAGACTACAAGGATCATCTGCAGGTTGATGTTATAGACACAGGTGTGGGAATACCTTCCGAAGACTTGCCCAAGGTGTTTGATGGTTTCTATAAGGGGCTGGACATGGAAAAGAGGGGAGCTGGTCTAGGGCTTTCTATATGTAAGAGGATAATTGAGGGTCATGGGGGCAAAATATCGGCGACCAGTCCCTGCCCTGAGACGGGCAAGGGAACGAGGTTCACATTTGTTTTACCCAAGACTCCCAAACAAGCGGAGTAGAGTAGATGGCGAGAGTCTTGATAGTAGATGATGACCCCGATATGCGACTGGCAATTGCCAGTGTGCTGAAGTCGCGTTCTTATCAGGTAATCGAGGCTTGTGATGGATTTGAAGCG
>Ga0180437_10012030_pt1 | contig 10299 bp, 8 predicted proteins | sample SS_ome_4_FD_132410 | JGI IMG/M metagenome (GOLD analysis project Ga0180437, IMG submission 132410) | Hypersaline lake sediment archaeal communities from the Salton Sea, California, USA - SS_3_D_1 metaG | ecosystem: Environmental > Aquatic > Non-marine Saline and Alkaline > Hypersaline > Sediment... | reverse complement strand
CGCAGGTTCAGCAACCGCCGGAATCCCCTGTAGGCGTCGATAAACGCATCATAGTCGTGGGGCTTGATGCCGCCGTGCCCCCGGACCGTGATCGCCTTCAATTTTTTCGCGCCCATGACCTCCCCGCCGCCGGCGCGACCGCCCGTAGAATCACGACCGCTGAAAACCATGGCTGCGTGCACCAAGTTTTCCCCGGCCGGGCCGATGTACAGAAACTGGGTATCCGGATCGGCCAGCTCCTCACGCAACAGATCGTCGGTTTGGTAGGTGGTTTTCCCCCACAGATGGCCCGCGTCCCGAATCTCGACGCGATCGTCCTCTATAAACAGATAAACCGGCTTGTCCGAACAACCGCTCACGGCGATGTACTCGTAGCCGGCACGGCGTAGTTCCGGCCCCAGGTAGCCTCCGACGCTGCCCTCACCGATGCAGCGGCGCGGAGATTTGGTGGCGATAGACAGTCGCCCCATACCCACGGGCAGCCCATCCATAGGCCCGGTACCGATGTAGAGTACGTTTTCCGGTCCATAGGGATCGATTCCCCGTTGGACCTCGTTGTACAGGAGTCTGCTCGTGACTCCCCGTGCTCCCAGATACTTGCCCGTCCACTCTCGGGGAAGATCCTCCACCTCGACGGCTCTCGTTGACAGATCGACCCGCAGCACCCGTTGTTGTGCGTTGTCCCGAACCTTCACACCACTTCTCCTTCCGCAGATCGCGCTCGCTTCTCACCGGGTCTCCGCCAGGGAAAGGGCCAAATCCAGGGGGCTACTACCTTGAAAAGGCTGTGCACTCTGCGCGCGGCCTCGTACTCCTGTCGGACCTGGACAGCCCGTTCATGCTCGGCGAAGATCAAAGCGCCCGTGGGACAGACGCGCACGCAGGTGGGAGAACCGTCCTCGTAGATTGGACGCACACAGCGGCCATCGCAGTGGACCATGGGCACCGATTTCTCACCCCCGGGGACTTTGAGCACCCGTATCCGACCGGACTGGGGACTGAAAATCCCTTTTGACAGGGAACCGCAGAATGATTCACAGAGGCGGCAGCCGTTGCACAGTTCCTCGACCACGTAGATACGTTTCACGGTGGATTCCTCATTCAGCTTTCAGTTATAGATCTACCTGTATCGTATCAGGATAGTAGTGGCATGCAATCGAACAAATGACATCTTTATTCGAAATATGGACAAATTTGTGACTACCCCGTACAATAAGGGGCGTGGAAAAAAAGAAAAGCCCTGCGATGCTGCAGCATCGGGATGATTTTGGCATAGACCAACGCCTCATCTCCGCCTTTTCCCGCAGCGGGTTGTGGGACCACGATCCGACTGCCCACCTGAACATCCACTCCTCCCACCAGATCATCGCCGTTATAAGCGGAATGATCCTGATCGAAGATGGGACGGAGAAACGTCCGCTGTACCGGAGGATGGCGGCCTTCATTCCCGGCGGCAAGCCGCATCGGGCTACTACGCTGCAGGAGAGCATCGGCGTTCTCTGCCACTCGCTTTTCATCAATCCGGCTCTGATCCCATGGGCGGATGATCGAATTCACCTCTTCGAGACCAGCGAACTGTGTCAGGCCCTGCTCAAGAAGATGAACGAGCACAACCTGAAGGATATCTCCGGAGGAATCATGGGTAGCTGCCTGAATCTGTTTCTCACCCTCCTTCCGAGCGAGCTGGCCAACCATGCCGACAAGATTCGCCTGCCGGAAGCCAAAAGCGAGCGTAACCGTCGCATCGTCGGCTTTCTTCAGGCCAACTACATGAACAAAATCAGACTGGATCATCTCACCCACGCGCTTCCCCTGTCGGTGCGGCAGATCTGCCGCTGTTTCAAGGCCGAGATGAAGATGAGCGTCATGGAGTACCTGAGAATTCTCCGGCTGCTGCACGCCTCTCACCACCTCTTCGATCAGCAGAAAAAAGTTATCGACGTGGCCTACGACTGCGGGTATGATTCGGTTTCGACGTTCTACCAGGAGTTCAAGCGATACTTCGGGCTGTCCCCCAATCAATTTCGAGATCGAACCGTGGTAGAGCCGGTTTGAAGTGAATGTGACGACGGCGAATCGACAGGACGTGGCTGTCTACAACGAGCCTAGTGCGAAGCCGAGCGCAGCTCCCGGTGCCAGCTCAGAGCGCCTACGGCACCGGCCACGCCGATGAGGCCGACGAAGAGGAATCCGAAGGAATAGGTCCCGGTTGCATCGAGTAAAATTCCAAATACCCAGGGGCTGGGAAATCCCCCCAGCACCCAGGCCAGGCAGTTGATTACCCCCATGGCTGCCCCGGTATGCTCCTTGCGCACCAGGGTGGGCAGCATGGACATCCCGGAGCCCCACCAGAACATCGAGGACCAGCCCACCAGAACCATGAGCACAAATGCAGTCGGAACGGAGGTGGCGAAGATGAATAGGGGCGGTACAATCACGCAACCGATCATCGAGACGGCAACCACGGGGAACTTGCCGAAGCGGGCCCCGATGGCGCCACCCGTTATAGAGGCCGTACCGGCGGATAGGCCCAGTACGACAGGAATCATGGTGACCAGAACCGTTACCGACATCCGGCCGGATTGGAGAAAGGCCGGGATCCAGGTAACCAGCCCGATCTGTACCGCAAGGGTCGTGGTCAGGATGAGGATCAGCCAGATCGCCCCTCTGTTTGTCAAAAGGGCGCCCAAAGCTCGGGGATTCCAGCGCGGGGCGCCGGAAAAACGGCGCGCGGGAGGAACAGTGCCGGTCAGGCTAAAAAGGATGAGTAGGGTCATCACGGCACCGAATCCGGCCACCACACCCATGGTGGAGCGCCAGCCCACCGCAGCCAGAACCGGAGACAGCACCACGAAGGGCAGGGCTGCCCCGACCGACCACCCGGATCCGAACACGGCCATGCCGACGGGCAGACGTTTCTCGCTCATCCCCTCTGAGAGAAGATTGGATATGGCGGGAACGCTGAAGCCGGCGGCGATGCCGGTCACCGCCCGGGAAACGAGCAGTCCGGGGTAAGAGCGCAGGAGGGAGAACATCAGCGCGCCCACGGCCATCACCAAAGCAGAACCGACCAGCAGCAGCCCCTTGTTCACCCTGAGACAGAGAAGCCCCACCGGGATCTGCATGGCCGCATAGGTGATCGAGGCTATGGACATGAGCAAACCCATCTGGGCGCCTGTCAGGTTCAAATCGGCGCGGATGGCCACTGCCACCACGGCGTAAACGTTGAAGGCTACGCCGGCCAGGAAGAAGTGGGCTGTCCCGCCTACCACCAGGCGGATATCCCGTCTTCGCACAACTTGAGCGTTATCCATGCTTGCCCCCTTGTCGGCTCTGGTTGCCCCTAGGTTCCTGCCACCCTTCGCTAAAAAACGAATGCCCGAAAGCTGTACATTTTGTACGTTTCGTTCCGTACACCTTTCGGGGCAATAAGAAATCCGCAACTGCGCACTAGGCCAATCTCTTCACGACCGCTTCAGCCAGCTGCTGCGGAGCCAGCCCGAAGCGGATCAACAGCTGCTCGTAGGTAGCGGAGTGCACGAACAGGTAACGCCCATCCGGATAGCTCGCATTGACGGCCAGGCATCTGTCCAGGCTGATGGGATTGCGAAGCATCAACTGCCCGACTTCGTGCCAGATGAAGCCGTTGTTCTGTTCGGCCACCACGGTCAGAGCATCCTGAGCCAGGAGCTCCAGGATCGTCTCCCGATCGAAGGAGGGCATATCGTACACCCCGGCAGCGATGCCCTTTTCCTCCAGAATCTTGGCGGCGGCCAAAATCTCGTGAACTCCCCGTCCGCTGGACACGAAGTTCACAGCGTTCTTTTCCTTGCCGAACAGGCGATAGGCCTTGCCGAACTGGAAAGCCACGCCAGGCTCGTACACGACTCCCGAAGCGGCGCGCATGATGCGCACGTAACACAGTCCCCGGTTTCCCTCCATGATCCAGCGCAGGATGCTGACCAGCTGGTTCGGACAGGAAACATCGATGATCTTCAAGCCGGCGATGCCGCTGAACACCACGATGTCGTCGTTTCCCATGTGGGTGGCGCCGTTGACCTTGGTTTCGAAGTTGGGAGCGGTGGCCAGGAAGGTCAGGTCCAGGCCGTGACCTTTGGACAGCCAGCCGTCGGCCGCCTCGATGGACTCGATCCTTTCCTGGGCTCCGACCGCGATTCGCCGCAGCACCTTCCAGTCGAAGAAGGGACAGAAGGTGCTTACCCAGGCGTTGTAGCCCAAAGCCGCATAGGCCTCGCCGATGCACATCATGTTTGATTCGGCCACTCCCACGTTGATTCCCCGCTGCTGGTCCACCGCGCCGATCCCGCCCTCCAGGCCGCTGGTGGTTCCCAGGTCCGCATCCACGGACACGACCCTCTGATCCCGGGCGAAGACCGACATGCAGGACTTGACAACATCATTGGCGGCAACCACGGCATCCAGAGGATAGGAGGGCAGCGCCTCGGGATCGTAGGATATCCGCTTGTCCCGCGCAGGCACCCGCCCCGATCTAGGCTTGGCCGGCACCGTCAAGATCCGCTTGGCCGCCCCCTCGACGGCAAGATTCATGGTCTTGGCCCGCTCTCGCAGCTCCTCGGCGATCTCCTCCTGTCCCCCCGCTACCAATCGCCTGTGAAAAGCCCGGTACTCCTCCACCCTGGCCTCACGCCTGGCTGTCTGCAGGGCAAGTTCCTGCTCGTAGATCTCCGTGGACAGGGTGGTCTTGTGTTTGTTCAGGCCGAAAGAGAAGGCACCGTACCCCTTCTTGGTGTTACAGACGATGGCCGTGGGCCGGCCGTCCCGGGGGAGCCTCACAAAGGCTTCCAAAGCATCGACCACGGCACTGTAGCTGGTGCCGTCGATGTTGAACACCCGCCAGCCGAAAGATTCGATCTGCCAGGGCAGATTCTCCATGGAGAAGATCAGCTGGGCCGAATTGTCCAGCTGTCCCTCGTTCTTGTCCACCAACATGCAGAGGTTGTCGAGCCGCTTTTGGGGGGCGAACATGATCGCCTCCCAGGCAACCCCTTCCTGCAGCTCTCCGTCACCGGTCACGCAGAACACGTTGAACTCAGGGTCCCGTTTGCCGGCCATGGCGAAACCCTGGGATACGGCCACTCCCTGGGCCAGAGGACCGGTGGCCACCTGGACACCGGGTAACAGGGGACCGGGATGTCCGTTGAGAATGCTCTCTACGGATCTGGAGTTGACCAGCAGTGTTGGATCGATGTAGCCGAGATCTGCATATACCGAAGCCATGGTAGCCACCGCGTGTCCCTTGCTCAACACGAAGATATCCTGACCCGGGCGGGTCGGATCGGCGATGTCCAGATCCATGAATCCGCCGTAAAACACAGCCACCAGCGGCACGGTCGCGGAGAAGGCCCCGCCGATGTGGATACCCTTATCCACCGCCTCATAGCCCTGCTTCAGGGTCGCTATGCGAATATCCGAATCCTTGATCTTGAGAAGCTTGTTCAAGCCGTTTCTCAGCAGCTGCTCCCGCGATTTGTTCATAGACCTCTAGCCCCTCTCTTTCCTAGTGTTTAACGCGCTCCAGATTCGCTCCGGTGTGAGCGGCAGATCCCGTATCCTGACACCGATGGCCTCTTCCACCGCTCCCCCTATGGCCGGAGCGGTGGCCAGGATCCCGCCTTCGGCCACGCCCTTGGCGCCGTACGGTCCCGGTCCATCGGCGTTTTCGATGTGGATGGACACGAACCGTTCAGGGACATCCTTGGTCGTGGGAATCCGATAATCCAAGGCCCCGAGGTTCAGGACGCGACCGGATGAGTCCATCACGTAGTGCTCCATGAGCGAGTGACCCAGTGCCTGGATCGCGGCTCCTTCATCCTGCATGGAAACGTGTTGCGGGTTGATAGCCTTGCCCACATCTCCCACAACGACCAGCTTGTGAACCCCGGTTTCCCCGGTTTCCCGATCCACCTCTACCTCCGCACCAACGGCCACCACCTCGTAGAAGGCGGGTTGACCCCCGAGGGGATGGCCCTTCAGGTATTCATAGCGGGCCGAGCCTACACCGATCACCTCTCCTTTGACTCTGCCGAATCGATCCTTTAGCAGTTCTAAAAAAGAGCGATCCCCCTCGGGCAGATGAACCGCACCTGGAGAAACCTGAATCGCTTCCGCCCTAACACCGTAGCATTCCGCCGCCAGGTCCTTGAGCTGCCGCTTGATATCGTCGCAGGCCTTGACGATGGCGCTTCCCATCACCACCGTGGAGCGGCTGGCCGAGGTCTGAAGATCGAAAGGAACGGCGCCGGTATCGCCCATGGTTACGACGATCCTGTCCGCCGGAATGCCCAGCTCCTCCGAGATGATCTGGGTAAACACCGTGCGGGCGCCCTGACCCATGTCAGAGGTACCCGAGTATACCGTCACACTTCCGTCCAGATGCAGACGGACTATCGAGTAGGAGGCCGCCGTGGTGGGACCGGCTTTCAAGCCCATGGCGATACCCCGCCCGCGACCTTTGGGCAGGGGAGTACCCCATCCCACCGCCTCTGCCGCCCGCCTGAGAGCTTCAGCCCAGTCGCCGTCGGCCGGAGGATCCTCGGGCATGAACACCTCCCCCTTCTTGGGAAGATTCTTCAGTCGGATGGCTATTCTGTCCATTCCCAGCTTCAGGGCAATCGCATCCAGCTGGGATTCGACGGCCCAGTTCTCCTGGGGAGCGCCGAATCCCCTGAACGCTGTGCTCGGGGTGGTATGAGAAAAAATAGCCCGGGCCACGATACGTACGTTCGGCACCCTGTAAGGACCTGCAGCCACGTAGCTGGCCTTGCTCACCACCCGCCCGGCGATGTCCGCATAGGCGCCGATCAGGTAGTTGGACTCGATATCCTGAAACACCAGCGTGCCGTCCGATCGAAAGCCGCTGCGCACCCGCACCTCCGCAGAAGCTCTTCTGACCGCCTGGAAGGACTCCTCCAGGGTGAGCTCCAAACGGAGGGGCCTTCCCAAATGCAGGGCGATATAGGCCAGCAGGGGCTCGAACTTGGGATGCTGTTTTCCGCCGAAGGCGCCCCCCGGATCCGGGGCGATGATCCGCACCCGGGACAGAGGCAGATTGAGAACCGCAGCGATGGTACGCTGCAGCCCGTAGGGAATCTGGATGGCGCTGTACACGGTGATCCCATCCATGGTGGGCTCTGCCAGAAAGGTGAACGGTTCGATGGCAAACTGGGTCACGATGGGAAACACGTAGTTTTCTTCGATCACCTCTTCGGCTCGACAACTGTCCACATCCCCCCAGCCGAAGATCCACTCATCCATTACGTTCGTGTTTTTGAAAGGGCCGTCGGCTCGCAATTCCGGATCCTGAACCAACTCCGCCGCGGGGTCCAGGGCCTGAGCGACACTGCAGATCGCCGGCAGCTCCTCGTAGTCCACCTTCACCCGGGAGGCCCCCACAGCCGCGGCGTGCTCGCTCTCCGCCGCCACGATGGCCACGGGTTCGCCCTGGAACTGGGTCGTACCTACCGCCAACAGGGGCCTGTCCTGGTAGGCCGGGCCGAAGCGGGGAACAGGCTTGGGCAGATCTTCGGCGGTGAGCACCGCTCTGACCCCTTCGACTTTCAAGGCCTCGGAAACGTCGATCCCCCGGATCCGCGCATGGGTGCAGTCCAGGTGAACCAGCTTGGCGTGCAGCATGTTCGGCAGTTTCACGTCCGCCACGTACACTTGAGTTCCCAGCACGCGGGGAAGGCCTCCTACCCGGTTGATCGATCTGCCGATTATGGGCTCTTTCATTTTTCCGCCTCCCCGGCCGCCGCTGCGGCCGCCTGCACCGCCTCCACGATCTTTCCGTAGCCGGTGCAGCGGCACAGATTTCCCGAAAGGCCCTCCCTGATCTCTTCCTCAGTCGGATGTGGATTGTTCTCGAGCAGATAATGGGCGGCCATGATCATACCGGGGGTGCAGAACCCGCACTGTACGGCGCCCTTGTCCAGGAACGCCTGCTGAAGAGCGCCCGGTTTGCCCTCTTCGGCCAGACCCTCGATGGTTAGCACCTCACCGCCATCAGCCTCCGCGGCCAGGATGATACAGGAGTTCACCGCCCGGCCGTCCAGAATCACGGTGCAGGCGCCGCATTCCCCCTCTCCGCAGCATTTCTTGGTCCCGGTCAGATCCAGGCGATTGCGGATCATCTCCAACAACGTCTCGTGGGCATCGACCTCCAGCCGGTGAGGCTGCCCATTGACCGTGACGGTTATCTTGATTGTGTTTTCTGTCATGTTCTTCATCCTGCCTGTACCTGCCGGCGCGCTTGAGCCTGCCGCAGCACCCTGCGCGCGATGGTGAGCAGCATGGCCTGCCGGTACTCTCTTCCGGAGCGTACGTCCGAAATGGGGCTGGTTTTTTCGATCAGCGATTGAAGCAGCCCATCCTGCCTGGATTGCGGCAGATCCGCATCTGCCAACTCCCCGCTTTCATCCCCGACTAGGATGGGTGTAGGCCCGGCCGCTCCGAAAACGAAGGTCGTGAGGCCGTCTGCATCGATGGAGCAGGCCATGTTGATGGTGGCCAGGTCCACACCTCTTCGCCGGGTGAGTCGCCCGAAGGCCGAGCCGAAGGGCGGTTGGGGGACCGGTATATGTACCGCCACGACCAATTCAGAGGGACCGCAGACGGTTTTCCCCGGTCCGAGAAAGAAATCCCGGAGAGGAACCCGGCGTTGGCCGGCTTCACCGTGTCCTCCACCACTCGAACCGGCCACAACAACCGACGCTCCATAGATCATCAACGGCGGGACGGTATCCGCCGCCGGGGAGGCGTTGCAGATATTGCCCACCAGGGTAGCCCGGTTTCGAATCTGGATCGAGCCCACGATCGAGGCGGCTTCGACCAGGGCGGGATAGGTTGTCCGGATTCGGTCGTGCCGCACCAGATCGGACAGCACCACCCGGGCGCCGATTTGCGTCATTCCTTCTTCGAAGTCAATCCGGGCTTCTATATCCCGCACCCGCTTCAGATCCACCACCGCTGCCGGTTCCGCCTGCCCTTTCTGGATGCGAACCATAAGATCCGTGCCGCCGAGCAGTGGCCTGGCTTGCGCCCCGAATTGCTCCATGATGGACAGAGCCTCGTCCAATGTTTCCGGACGCAGATATTTGTAGTTTCTCAATCTTTGAGTCCCTTTACTTTCCGGCTCTGAAGGATAAATAGCTCGCCGTTTTCGTAGGCCCATTCGATGTCTTGGGGATACTGAAAGACGGCTTCGATTTTCACACCCAATTCCGCAAGCTCAAAAAGCTGCTCGTCATTCAGGGTGCAGTCGGTCACCATGCTGCCGGTAAGCTCGTACTTCTTGCGACCTATCCCCTTTTCCCTGTCTATGGTCACCATGATGTTCTTGTTCTGAATCCGCTTCTCCTTGATCTGCGGTGGTGAGTCCCGACTGACTATGAAGTAATCAACGATAGCCTCCCCGGAAACCAAAGATTCCCCCAGGCCCCAGTTCGATTCGATCATGATTTCATCCCGGGCGTTGGTAATCGGATTGGCTGTAAACATCACCCCGGCGACATCCGCATTGACCATTCTCTGGACGACCGGGGCGATTACCCCCTTGTCGTGAGGGATGTTCTGCTGATGTCGCCGGTATACAGCGCGGGCGGTGAACAGGGAAGCCCAACAGCGGCGGATATTCTCGATGATCTGTTCCTCCCCTTTTATGAAGTGGTAGGTATCCATCATCCCGGGAAAAGATGAGATAGCGCTGTCTTTTACGGCCACGGATGAACGCACCGCGACAAAGGGATCCGCGCCCGCAGCGTCCTTTAATCCGCGGATCTGTTCACTGATCTCCTCGAGCAAATCCCCCGGAATTTCAGCGCCCGTGATCATCTGCCGAATCGCCGCAGACTTTGTTTCCACGTCGTTGTACTCGTCGAAGTTCATAGTTTCCGCAAGTTCCATAATCTTCGGCATGATATCGCGAACTTCAAGCAGGTAGTCCAGCGATTTGCCGGTGACACAAAAACCCCCCGGCACATTGAAGCCCCCCCGGATCATTTCCCCCAAGTTGGCCGCTTTCCCGCCGGCCTCCTGGTACTCCTCCTTCGTCATTTCGTCCAGACGCTTGACATACTGCATCGTTTCCTCCAACCGTTCTATTGCTATTTTATCTAAAGGGTTTCGCTCGCACCGGATTCAGCAGACTTGCTTTTTCATAACGCAAACGTTAAATTATCGATAATCGATAGCGTACCATCGATGTATTTCCGTGTCAACCAGCACGCCGAAAAGGAAATTGTTTTACCAGAATAAAACCCT
>Ga0180437_10012029_pt1 | contig 10300 bp, 8 predicted proteins | sample SS_ome_4_FD_132410 | JGI IMG/M metagenome (GOLD analysis project Ga0180437, IMG submission 132410) | Hypersaline lake sediment archaeal communities from the Salton Sea, California, USA - SS_3_D_1 metaG | ecosystem: Environmental > Aquatic > Non-marine Saline and Alkaline > Hypersaline > Sediment... | reverse complement strand
TGTGACGGGAGATCTGACCGGTAATGCAGATACGGCAACAAATGCAACGACAGCAGTTAACTTTACTGGAGCTTTATCGGGAGATGTAATCGGTAATCAAAACAGTACGCAAGTAAGTACAGTAGGAGGACAAACGGCAGCAAATGTTGCATCGGGAGTAACAGCAGCAAATGCAGCGACAGATAGTAATAGTCCGAGCACTATTGTAAAACGGGATGGATCAGGCAACTTTAGCGCAGGAACTATTATTGCAGCTTTAACTGGTGCAGCCTCTGCCAATGTTCTCAAGGCTGGCGACACGATGACTGGAGCGCTTACAATGCCTGCAGGAAGTGTTATCAGTCCATCAATCAAATTCTCTGGAAGTACCAACACCGGTATCTCTGCTGCGGTTGCTAACAAACTTTCTTTTGATACGAATGGTGCTGAACGTATGACAATAAGTGATACAGAAGTTATGGCATTGATTGCATTAATTGCAAAAAATGTTCTTTGCGTGCAAGGGTTCCAAGAAGTAACGATTTTTTCTGGTTCTGTGGTAGCAGCAAGTAGTACCACCGCAACGTTGTTATTAAAACATTCCCTATCATATAATTTTTCAATTACGGTACGATTCCCGCCATCTCCAATTGACGGGCAATTATTTACTATAGTATTGGGGAATGAAAATGATTGGAATGTTACTATAAGCAATTTACCAGCTTCTGGCTCTTCTTCTGATATTATTAATCCTGTTACCCGATTAAATGCAATGAATAGGCCTCAAGCTTCTCTTAATGGAGCATCGGTGACCTATATTTATCATGCCTCAGATGATGCGTGGTATAGATATAGACGGGGCTAACAAAATTAATTTAAATATGCTAGATTAGTAATCAAGTTGGATTTATAATACATAGTAGTGACTTTTTTGTGGAGCAAAAGCTAGCATGTCTAAAGTGAGCCTTAAAAAATTAAATCTTAAGAAACTAAGTTTGAAACTATTTCAGAACCTGCCGAAAGAAGAAAAGAGAATAACTGTATCAACTTTATTTACAATTTCTCGAATACTGTTAACTCCGTTTATTGTTACAGCAATGGCAACCCATTACTGGGGTATTGCATTTTTTCTTTTTGCCATCGCAGCGGCTACTGATACGATAGATGGTACTATTGCACGGTGGCGTCATGAACAGACTTTTTTGGGTGCATGTTTGGATCCTATAGCGGATAAAATTCTTTTAGTCTCCTGTTTTTTTACATTAGCATTCGTCCAATCTCCTCTTTTTGATATTCCACTTTGGTTTGTTATTCTGGTACTGCTCAAAGATTTGATTATTATAGTTGGTTCTTTAATTATTTATCTGGTAAAAGGGCATTTACAGGTCCAGCCAACCATTTTAGGTAAGGTGACAACCTTTGTGCAAATATGGTTTATAATCTGGTTATTTGCCTGCTATTTCTTTAATTGGCTTCCTATAAAAACCTACTATACGATGCTTGGCATAATGTTAATACTTGTTATTACAACTTTGTTGCAATATATAATAATCGGTCTTTGGCAATGGCGACTTTTATCCAAATAAGAGGGACAATTTCTATGGTTAAAACTATGAAGATATTCTCTATGCTCTGTTTTATTTTTCTTTGCTCTGTAAAAAGTTATGCGGTGGTGCCATCGGATACAGATTCTTTTATTGCAAAAAAAAAGAAGAAGAAAACAGTATCCAAATCAAAACGACAACAACAATTGGGCCAGATGTTTGATGATCAATTATCACAGTTTACTAAAACCAATAAACAGATGGCATCTTGTTTAAAGAAAGTTGCAAAGGTGCAAGAGCAGGTGCAAAATGAAATACGTCGCTATTTAAACAGTTCAAAAGATGGAGTGTTTCAATTGAAGAAAGAACAGATTGATGATGTGATAAAAAAAACCAAAAATTTTACAGAGAGAATAGAAGTATTTTGCAATCAGTGTGATGCATTCTGTAAAACGTGTGATAGTTATGTGCACTGCTTCGATAATAGTAGTAAAAGATCTTCTTGATGCTATTGTATTGGCTTTTACGGGTCTGTTGATTTTCAAAAAAACGCTTTATTTTGCTTGCTTTATCTACAAAAAACTGTATATTTAAAATGACAAATGGATAATACTCTTGTTGTACTAGTTCAGTTAAAATGGAGTATTAAGTGAATATTTCCATATAAATAGTTAATGTAGAGTGTTGAGTGATAAACTTTTAAACCGGAGATTTTTATGAATTTTCTAAAAAAACAAATAATATGTAGTTTTTTCTTTCTATTAACGTTGTTATCCGTTCCAGCAGTCTATTCCATGAATGTTGATATTGTCTCTGGATCACTCGATAAGACGATGAAGGGCTGGAATATTACACTTGGCCAAGAGGTAATAGGCAAGTTTAAATGTATAGGAACAACGGAACCGATTTATACTATAGCATTTAGCCCTGATGGCAAATACATCGCCTTCGGTTCAACTAAGGGTAAAGTAGCGCTTTGTGATATTGAAAATGATAAGCAAATTGAAGCATGGATTAAAGTGCATGATGGGCCTGTCTACTCTATAGCCTTTAGTCCGGATGGCCAATATATTGCTTCCAGTTCGATGTTTGAAAAAAGTATAAAGCTTTTGGATCGTAAAGAAAAGAATATTAGAACCTTTGAAAAAGAAACGAGGGAGATTGCATCCATTGCCTTTAGTCCAGATGGAAACATGATTGTTTCTGGTTCAACTGATGGAACTGTTAGTTGTTGGGATGTTAAGACAGGTGAGAAAATGGTTAATCAATCAAAAATGCACAAAAAGCGGGTTCACTCAGTGGCATGTACGACAAATTATATTGCTTCAGGATCGATGGATAAGGAGGTTATGTATTGGAACTATACAAATAATGAGTGCAAAATATCTAAAAAACATACAGACAAGGTATACTCAGTAGCATGTAGCCCAGATAGAAATTGGATTGCTTCTGGCTCTTATGATAAAACGATACAGCTATGGAATATTGTTACTAATCAATATAAGCAATTATGTGGTCATGAAGGGGCTGTTAGATCAGTCGCTTTTAGCCCTGATGGAAACTTTATTGTTTCTGGTTCTGAAGATAAAACGGTTAGAGTTTGGGATGTTGCTACTGGTACAGAAAGCAAAAAATTCACCGGCCATACCAACACAATTATGACCGTAGCTTGGAGGCCCTTGTTGAAAACGTTTGGCGATCAGCTAAACCGAAACCGAAAACGAAAAGGAAAAAGCTTTCTTGATCTCAAGATAAAGCACGAAGACTAATAGCGAGTAATAACTGTTTGTATTATAGAGTGATAAACTTTTAAACCGGAGATTTTTATGAATGTTCTAAAAAAACAAATGATATGCAACTTTTCTTTTTTATTGGTACTGTTATCCGTTCCAGCAGTTTATTCCATGAATATTGATATTGTTTCTGGATCACTCGATAACACAATAAAGGCCTGGAATATTAACCCTGGTAAGCAAGTAGAAGAGTTTGGGTACAAGGGTAAAAAGCTTATTTATTCAGTAGCATTCAGCTCAGATGGCAACTCCATTGTTTTTGGCTCAAAGGATGGTACCGTAAGCATCTGGGATATTAATGAAAAAAAGCTCGCTAAAGTATGGTCTGCACTGCATAATGGGCCGGTACAATCAGTAGCCTTTAGTCCAGATAGAAAATTTGTTGCTTCTGCATCCCCATTTGAAAAAGCTATAAAGCTTTGGAATCTTGAAAAAGACAGCACAAAGAGTTTTGCAGAATCAGAGAGTGAAATTAATGCAGTAGCGTGGAGTCCAGATGGAAAAACAATTATTACTGGGTCTCAGTGGGGAGTGGTTAGCTGTTGGGATGTTAAGACTGGTAAGGAGATTGCTACCTTAGAAAAACATGAAAACCCTGTTCGCTCAGTAAGCCATAGTCTCGGTGAAAATTGGATCGCCTCTGGAGCTGATGACTGTAAAGTTATTTGTTGGAACTATAAAACTAATGAGTGTAAAATATCTGAAAAACATACAAACAATGTATACTCAGTAGCATGGAGCCCAGACAACAATTTGATTGCCTCTGGCTCTTATGATAAAAAGATACTGCTATGGAATATTGGTGCTAATCAATATAAAGAATTATGTGGCCACAAAGAGGCTGTTAGATCAGTCGCTTTTAGTCCAAATGGAAAATCTATTGTTTCTGGATCTGCTGATAATACTGTGAGAGTTTGGGATGTTGCTACTGGTACAGAAAGCAAAAACTTCACTGGCCATACCAAGATAGTTATGGGAGTAGCTTGGAGACCATTAGTATTATTAAAAACGTTGGGTGATCAGCTAGATAAAACAAGAAAAGACCAACACTATCTTAATCTCAAGCTAAAAAACCAAAACTAGCCGCGAGTAATAACTTTTCTTATTATAGCTCAAAAGGCCCTTCTAATAGAGCCTTTTGAGCGTTTTTTTATTTTATGATATGATAGGATATATTGTGGTATATTGTATTGTTTTTTTGGGAGAGCCATGAAACCATTAAAATTTGTTCTATTATTATCATTTTCTATTCTATTATCACCTGTGTTTGCTGATAATACTGCAGTTAACAATGTCTCGTTTGATAATGCTATCGATACTATTATCTGTGGTCAAAATACGAAGCAGGTTTTACTGCAAAAAATAGAAACCTGTGATGCCTATCTGTCTTATTGGAACTACCAGAAAAAACATATTAATCTCTATCTCATTGCCAACGGTAACTATCGTATCTGGGGTCAATCTAGATTGGACGCGTTATATGATATAGAACAAAAGCTCGCATTGATTTCTGAACTAAAAAAAAGATACATCTCTTTGTTTGGTCTACATAAAAAGGGACATACCGTAGAAACTGATTTTGATAAAGTTGATGATCCGCTGCTTGATGTAAGACCGCCAACCGATTTTGATAGAAATTTCTGGAAATATTCCTTGGCCGGTATAGCAGGGGTCATAGGTGCCTGTTTAGTCTATAAGCACAGGGCCTTTCTTACAAAGAGTATCCATACGCTTTATAAAAATAATATTAAAAGGCCGTGGAATAGTTTAAAAAATTATTTATTAGATAAAGACCCATCGGTGACTCATACTGATAAAGACATAATTGGTCAGCGCAAAGCATTGCAATATAAAATACAAGATATTGCCAAAGAGCTAAGGCCTGATTTAGCAACTGAGGCGTTAGAGCGTATAGCAGACCATGCAAAGCGGCAAGGATTTGAAGATTTTCTTGCGGATTTTGTTCATAATCATGCACATTGGGGAATCAACTCTCCGAATATTCCATTAAAAAGGAAAGTGAGTTGGGTACAATTACTTTCTCCCCTCAGAAAAATATTTGGCATGTCTCCGAGAGCAAAGCTATTAGAGTTAGAAATTAAGGGGCTGATAAGCCGATTTAAGGCAACGCAGATGTTAGTTGATGCCCATGATATTGTTAATAAAAATAAATTAAATCTTATTTTGTTGACCATGATTCCAAATGGTGTATTAGGTTTAGCTTTCTACATGGCGTACCAAAAAATGAGGGCTTTTTTCAAAAAAACGGAGCTTGCAAAAAAGAAAAGAAAAATGAAAGCGTTGCTTTTACAGATTAATGAGATTCTTACAAGAAATGTTGGAGCGGACAGTTTCTCTGATGAGGATTATGGATTTTTATGCTATTATAACTATCGGTTATTGCGAACGCTTCCGGAGCATATGGGTGCCTATTTTGCAACCCTCGTATCTGAGCTGGAATCATTATCAAATACAATTGATCAAAAATTAAAAATTTTTCAAAGCATTAATTTTGCACTTCATACATGGTAACTTTTCTGTTAATATAATTTACACGTGTGTAAAATTTGAGAAAACTCCAAACTTTTTTTAACAAAGGATGCCCATGGCTGATTACAATAGAATCATAATGATAGGAAATCTAACAAGAGATCCAGATTACAAAAATCTCACTTCCGGTCAAGCAGTTTGTAGATTAGGATTGGCTGCAAATCGTCAATTTAGAAATAGGCAGACCGGTAGCATGGTTCAAGAAGTTTGTTATGTTGATATCGATGTTTGGGGAGCCCAAGCAGAAAGTTGTAGACAATATTTGCAAAAAGGCCGTGCGGTTTTAGTTGAAGGAAGATTAAAGTTTGATACATGGGAAGATACCAATGGTCAGACAAGAAGCAAACATATCATCGTTGCGGATCGTGTGGTATTTCTATCACAAAATCTTGCTTCTCAAGATACCGCTTCAGATACTATTGGGATGGCACAAAAAGATCCAAATGAGCAGCTTGAAAAAGAGTTACTTGATCAGATTGACCAGATAAAGGAACGTGCTGCAAAAAAAGAGAGCAAGTCTCCAAAATCTGACACAAAGAAGGAAAAAAAAGTTGCTGAGGCAGTTTCAGATAAGACGTCAGATAAGGATAAAGTTGAAGGCGTTGCTTTTAAAGATGAGCCCCCTTTTGCTGATGATCTTCCATTTTAATCCTTTATTAAGATCAAATATATCGATTGCCCCGATTTTATATCGGGGTTTTTTATAGGCTTATCTTTTGTAAAGCAAAAATAAAAAGAAAAAAATAAATTTATTGACAGATAGCATATTAATTTGTAAGAATAAAAGTGAGAAAAGATTAGATGATGGGCCTTTATTAAGATAGAAGCCCTCTATTAGGGGAGGATGGTATGAGAGTCAGAATGAAAAGGGCTTCGGTGTGTCTCATTAGTTTGATTGTAGCCTTATTTTCATTGTCATCTTTTGCTACAAATAATAGGTTAACTATCCATTTTGACGTTCTTTTTCCTCGAACACCATTTACTGTTATTCTTAATACCTGTATGAAAGTACAAGGCGATATTAACTCTTTATCTGATACACCACTTTTAGTTCCAGATTTTGATCTACTTAACGATCTTATTGTTGGGAGATTATTCCATATAAGGGTTTGTATAGAAACTATGAAGCATCAAGAGCAGACTGTCCATCCTGAAGATATAGTGTATCTGATGGCTCTCTTGGAAAACATGTTAGCAAGTTATAAAAATATCTGTATTAATAATAGCGTAAAAACAAAAAAAAGTGGCTATATTGTAAATCTTATTCGAGATATTCAGTTAAGGTTGGAAGAATAAATCGCTTCTATTATTGTCGTTATCTTCTTCGGCCAGTTCGATTGTCGAATAGCGACTATTGATATCGAGAGCGACAACTCCTTTTTCGGTTCCGGCCATTAATAGGCCACTTGCACCAATAGTTTTTGTCCAGAAGAACTGTTTTTGTTGTTTCAGTACCCGTTCAATAAGCACCTGAGTGGTCGGTTTTTTGATATTCCATTCTACGATATCAAACGGTATTACAAAGAGCCTATTTCTAGTGCAATAATAGCAGTCAGGACTATTTATAGCAAAGAATCTTCTTGCTCCATCGCTATAAAAATGGGTGATTGGTTCAAAAAATTTAAATGCTTGATCGATAGTATAGTCATCGGTTTTGGCTGCATTACTGTTTATAGGATTAAAAGTTGGTAGATTATCTTCCTGCGCTGAGCCATTAAGTTGGGCAACTTGGCTTTTAATAAATGTTTTACAATATTGTTGATCTGCTACTCGAATAGGCCATACGGTTGAAGGAGTATCGGTGTCTATGCCAAATAGCGTATTGTACATTGAGCTGTCAGATGTATCTACTGGTTTCCACCCTGCTTCTTGTTGATCTCGAGTTGTATCTATCCCGGTCTCAGTATCGGAGGTATAGATTCCATGATTTGTAGCCAAAAGAAGTTCTTTGATTTGTCCTTCATCTCTTGTGATAACTTGTATTCCAAAAAATATCTTTGCTTTTTTCAGATCCGCATTTGGTATAAAGGTTGAAGATACTGCAATTATACTTATATTTGATTCTGAAACTATTTCTCCCATATGTGTAGATGTAAATGGTATGCTATAGAGTACGCTTTTTAGGCTATTTTTATATGACATCTGTTGTGTTAATACATAGAATGCATCTCCGGTTGATTTTATATCTATAACACTTCCTTTAATTCCGTAGACTTTTTTCCATGTAAATTCACTGAATGGAAATTGATTTAGATTGTTGAGATTTGCATCTGCAATAAATCCTTGGGGGATAGAATCTGTACTCAGATAGGCATACAGTCCACTTGGGCCACCGGCTAAAAAGGTTTGCTGCTCTTGAGCGGTTGATGTTAATCTTCTCGAATATTCCAGTTGCTTAATACATCCGACTGGATCATCTAAGTGGGTTACAAGATAGTTTTGCGGGGCTGAAAAATCGGCTATTTTTGTTTGGGGTCTTTGTCTCTCTGTTGTCGGATCGATAATATCAAAGGGAGCCGTTGTCGTGGTTGATAATGATATTCTTGCAAATATAACTTTGGAAATTCCACCAAAAAGGGCGTATCGGCCCGGTGATTGTGAACCAAGTCCTTTTGTTGATTGATCTAGATCTAACACGGAATAACATCCATCAGCAAGATCTTTATTGAGATTAGTAACCAGAGATGTTTCTCCATTTTCGTCTAACCATATGGGGGTTGAAACAACTCCTGTGTCGCCTTTTGATATTGCCCATATCTTACCATTTGCTGCGTCGACGGCAAAAAGATTTATTGGCTCGGTGGTCGTAGAGGTTTCTATAAATTCGCCCGAAGTTGTTGTTTCTATTTCTGATAAAAAATTAACTGGGAATGCTTTTTTCGTCCATTTGGTCCATCGGTATATTGCCCCAAACTCATCAAACATTGCCTGAGAAAAAAGAATGCCAGATTCATTTTCTTCCGGTTGAGTGGTGGCTGTTTTGGTGACTGATATAAATACTGCATCTCCAACAACGAACATATCATTTATTACGTCTGTATCTTTTATAGGTGCAGGTGCCAAGCCAACTATGGCATTTAGCTCGTCACTATGTACCAATTGACCGGGTGTGGTTGCCGGTTGTGTAAAGGTTGGATCATGTTTGTTTGCTAATGTTCCATGTATATCTGGATTACTCGGGTCATAGACTAAGGGTAACGCATATATTCTATTTCCGGGTATGAGGTTTTGATTCGGCTGGAGCTCATTTCCGCCATTTACTATGAGGTAATGCTTGCCAGTGCTTGTATGCATAACACGAATATTGTGAACTCCAATTAACGATTCTTCCAATCCTTTTATTCCGACAATTTCGTTGTCTGCTGATGTTGTAAAGGCATTATCTACTGCTATTGAACTAAATGCAAGATAGAGATCTTCGGTATTGGGGAACGGTTCCATTCTTCCTACAATAACCGATTTTGCTCCCTGATCAGCACTGGAACTCGAAGAGCCTAATCTGTTTATTCCTATATAAAGACGTTCTAATCTATTATCCCAATATAAGCTTGCCGTATTGGTTTCTATTAACTCAATAGGACCACCTCCTATTGCTAGTTCAGTTGTTGTGCGATCAACTCTTTTTGCTTGTGGATTAGTTTCGCTTCCATTATTGGCATTTATTTGGATTAATTCGGTTGAAGCTCTTTTGCGTATAATTTTAACCGCAGCTACACCGCTGTAATCATTACCAAAATTGTTATTTGAATCTCCTGCGGGTCGTACAGCAGCAAATAAAAAGCCTTCTTGTATAACCGATTTTTTGCGCTCTTTAGGGGGAATGGGTGCATTAAGTTGTCCTGCTACAGCTACGATACCAGAAGTAACGTTATTTCTACCTCTTGCATCAATAAGCGCTGAAGATTCTGTATCTTTTGTCCCTTTATTTGTCATTGCATGTATATGGGTCTGACTTGCTGATATAAGTTCTCCTGCTTGCTCTGCTTGCGTTACTAAACCGAGTAATGGGTCAATGATGCACGTGGCGCAATTATAGCAACATCTACAACTACTTTCGCGACAGCTGCAATTTTCTTCGTAGGTGGCCAATGTAAGAAATTCTACAGCTTCATTCGTTACAGAAGCCCCAATTGCAGTTGTTTTAATTTTTCCTACCCCGTTGTATCGGGGAATTTTTACGACTGATTTATCACCATTTCCGGTATTTAAGCCTAAGAAAAGATTGCCCGAAGCACGATCGTATGCTTTCGATAAAATCGCCTGTTCTTGGGCGCGTTGCGGTATCTCCATTTGTAAAAGCATTATACAGATTACAAGAAATAGTAGATTTTTTATCTTCATCTTCTCTCTTTTCGCTTTTTGTACACTAAACTATGCTTGTTGTAAAAAATAAACTTTTATGTGGGGCTGTTGCAAGATTTATAAAAAATTATG
>Ga0180437_10012028_pt1 | contig 10301 bp, 9 predicted proteins | sample SS_ome_4_FD_132410 | JGI IMG/M metagenome (GOLD analysis project Ga0180437, IMG submission 132410) | Hypersaline lake sediment archaeal communities from the Salton Sea, California, USA - SS_3_D_1 metaG | ecosystem: Environmental > Aquatic > Non-marine Saline and Alkaline > Hypersaline > Sediment... | reverse complement strand
TTCCTCTAGGCGGATCACGCCCCCGTCGTCGGCAGCGGTGACCACAAGCTCCTCGGGGGGTGGCTCCTGCGCTTCGCACGGACGGAACACGGCTGCGGTCACAGCCAGCGCTAGCGCGAGGGCCAGGAGCGTCCGGCCTGAATGCCTTCCATCCACGGTCACGATAACAATCTACCTAGCACCCTGCTTGGCTTGCGCACCACAGCGCCACCCCGGGAGCTGTCAGTCTTCTTCCACCAAGACGATGTCAAGGCTGTAAAGCAACGACATCGCCTCGGGCAGCGAAAACCTCGCCTGCTTGAGCCGGTTCTGACCTGGATCGATCTGATAGTTGTGGGCCCGGCTAAGATCCGCTCCTGACAAGTCAGTGCTGGAAAACAGGCTCTGGGAGAGATCGGTACCCGAGAAATCGGCGCGCGACAGGTTTGCCTCCCGGAAGTCAACGTCTATCGCCACACAATCTCTGATCTCTACATCTCCCAAGCTCAGTCCCATGAAGCTGGAGTGGCTTATCGCCGACTCGAGGAAGCCTATCGGATCCCCCAGCCCTGTCTGGGGCCAGTCGGCCTCTGTCCAGTTGACTCCCACTGCCTTCGAGTTCTCAAACCGGGTGGACGTGAACCTGCTATCTGGTACCCGTACGAGACTGAGATCGCACTCTCGAAATACGCAGTTGACGAAGCGGCAGTTGCGGAAGACAGACTCACCCAGCGAGCAGCGGAGGAATACACAGTCGTAGAACTCGCTGGAGATCAGTTCGTCATGCTGCTGCTCCACGTCTTTGAAGACTTGATCGTAGTAGTGGGTCCGAGTCCGGATAGGGGAGCTCAAGTGAATGTCTCCACAAGCCATAGGATCGCCGTGATCCCTGATTCGCCGAAGCGGGCTTCCCCCCACCCCAGCCAGCATTTCAGTGGCCCTTCCCCATCTATGCGCCCTGGCCTGAGGTCTCCGCTGGGCGAGGAAGCAAGACCAACAGTAGAACGAGGGCAGCCTTTCACGGGAAGACCTCCGAGGTGTGCTCGGTTTCAGCGTCGGCGGCGTACAGTTCTTGATAGATGCGATGGTATAAGGACACCCGCTCCAGGTATTCACGCGTTTGCCCGAACCCGATCCAGCGCAAGAAGTCGTCGCGGTCGGAGACTAGAGGGTGCTCCTGCCAGGCATCCACACTCCCGGCGCCGCCGTTGTAGGCTGCAACAACCAGGTCCGTGTCTTCGTCGAAGTAGTCGAGGAGGAAGCGCAACAGCCACGCCGCCATGCGGATGTTGTTCTCGGGTTCGAAGGCCTCGCCTGGCGAGATGTCCTCTCCCAGCTGCTCAGCTACCCAGACTTGCGTGGAAGGAAGAATCTGCATCAGGCCCCGTTCGCCAGCGTAGCCGAAAGCATCGGGGTCGTACCGGCTCTCCGCACGCATCAAAGCCCAGATGAGCAACGGATCAACATCAAACTCGGCTGCCGCCGACTCCACGGTATCACGGTAGGGCCTCGGATAGCTCAGATGCCAGAAGGACAACGGTGCCCTGGGGTGACGATTCAGGTGCTCCTCAGCGATAGATTGGGCATCCACCACATAGCCCCTTGCCAACAGCGCCTCCGCCATGGCCAGGTCCACCGCAGGCGTATGGCGAGCTCGCGCGGCCAGGAGAAGTTCCATGTATGCCAGGTCTTCCCTCCCGATGGACTCCAGCGCTTCAACCTTGCGCACAATGTCGCCTACAGCTGGGGGCAAGGGCGGGGCTATGGGCAGCCTCAAGTCTTCCTCGGCAAGCCGCAAGGCCAGCCAGTTCAATCCCTGCTCGTCTAACATGGTTTGGGCCTGGACCGCGGCCGGTCTATTCCCGATTCGATGAGAGAGGACAGCGAGCCGGTAGGCGGCATCATCTGCGAGATAGGAATCCGCGTCCGCCAGACGAGCGTAGATGGGCAGGGTCTCCGTCAGCCGCCTCTGAGTCTCGAGTATCGTCGTCGCCGACCACCAAGCGACTGGATACGGCGAAGCGAGATAGAGCTCCAGGGCCTGATCGGGGTATTCCTCTTCCAGCAGCTCGGCCTGGGCAAGGAGGCTATCGGCGGTGTCGATCGTCGCGTAGAGTTCGAGGGCATCATCGGTGCGACCGACGCTCGCCCACGCACCTGCGAGACCCAACTTGGCGCTCTCCTGGTCAGGTGTTTCGTCCAACCACGCCTCATAGGACTGCACGGCCTGGTCATACGACCCCAATCCGCTAAGCGCCGTCGCTCGCAGCGGGTGGGCATCCGGATCCTCAAGCGCGCCCAGGGTCTCGAGGGCATCGCTGAAGTAGAACGCTGTGTTCAGATCCTCGGCTATGGCCAGTGGGTCCTGCCCAGTGCGACGCATGCCAGCGAAGGCGTCGGGTCGCTCTCCCAGAATCTGTAGATACTCGGCGTAGGCACCGGGCTCATCTCCCATCTCTTCCAGGTGCCGGGCCACCTCAAGACGCAAGCCCACGGTATCGTGCAGGCCGAGCGCTGCTCTATAGTGATCTTCGGCCGCTGGCGCCTCGATTCCGGCGTAGTAGCGTGCCATGGCGAGGTGGGCTTCATAGGCAGCAGGACTCTCGGGACGGAAAGCCGCAACAGCCTGTAACGACTGCAACGCGTCAATGTCCGGCATCGCGGCCTGTGCAGTCCAGAGCAGGGCATACTCCTCTATCTCAGGAAGCAACTCCGCGAGACGCCCGTAGAGTAGGGCTGCCCTCTTGGGCGGCGCATTCTGAGCTTCACGATAGAGGTCTTCCGGGGAGTGCAGATAGTGCCGGAAGGTCCAACCCAGGATCAAAGCCGCCAGCAGCATGACGAGCGCGGCACTCGTACCCACCAGCCTGATCGGGCGCCACCGATTCCTCTTCATAGCGTCCTTCGATTCCACCATCATTTCCTACTCTGCTCCAAGTGCGAAGGCGTACACTCTTCGATCGATGGAGCCTGCATAGAGACGGCCGTTCCTCACTGAGGGGCTGGCGGCGATAGGCCCTCCGGTCTGATAGCTCCAGGCCAGCCTCCCCGATGCGCGGTCCACGCCGTACAGTGAGCCATCATCGGAGCCAACGAAGAGGAGGTTGTCCCATATCGTGGGCGATGATCGTACTATATCCTTGGCCTGAAAGCGCCACATGAGCTCGCCATCTCGCGCCCGAAGGGCGTACAGTCGCCCGTCGTTGGCGCCGAAGTACACCATGCCGTCGCCTATCACTGCCGATGACTCGATGGCGAATTCCGCCTGGAAGGTCCACTCCAGTCGTCCGGTCGCCGCATCCAGGGCATAGAAGTGCCGGTCGACAGAGCCTACGTAGACAGTTCCAGCGTCCGCAGCGGGAGCAGATACGATATCCCCCTCCGTACAGTATCTCCAGCGTGCCTGTCCATTCGCGATGTCTAGCGCGTACAGGCAATTGTCCATCGAACCCACGAGAAGCAGGTCATCGACGAAGGCTGCACTGCCCTCGATGCCATCGCCGGTCTCGAACCGCCACAAGAGCTGGCCCTCCTCAGCACCAAGTGCGTAGAGAAAGCCATCGTGCGAGCCGACATAGACGATGTCTCCGCCAACAAGGGGAGAAGCTGTCACCCAGCCGCCGGTCTCGTACCGCCACCGCAGATCACCCTGTGCGGCCTCCAAGGCATATACGGCGCCGTCCCACGAGCCAAAGTAGATCACGTCTCTGTGCACTACGGGTGATGAGGTGATATTGTCTGCGGTCTCGTAGGTCCAGAGGGTTTCTCCCGTACGGACATCCAGGGCGTGTAGTGCGTTGTCGTCCGCCCCCACGTACACTGCTGCGTCATCCGCTGCTGGTTGACTTCTTACGTAGTCCCCCGCGACGTAGTCCCACATATAGCGAATCGAGATCTCTGCACTTGGCGGGCTCGCAGGCTGGCACCCGAGCAGCAAGACGACGAGCCCGAGGGCGACGACGTTTGTTTTCATCCGATCTCTAGTCCTCTCTTCTGCTGTGCCCCATACTCATTCCCGCATCACAGCGGTGATCTCCTCGCAGCATTCCAGGTCAGCGGGCCCCCACGTACCCGGCTACCAGACACCTGGCAGCAGCCGGTAGCGGACAGTCTGGGCATACTCCCTGTAGCCATTGAGTTCTTCCCGCAACGTGCGGTCTTCTAGGGACGTGCGCACGACGAAAAGCAGAGCTGCCAACCCACCCGGGATCAGTGCCCACCACGAACCGAGCATGACGGGGGTGGAGAGCTCGAAGATGATGGTGCCCACGTAGCCCGGATGGCGCACGAAGCGGTACGGCCCGCCACTGGCTACTGCATGCCCCCGTTCCTCCTGGATGCGCACGATCTGCGAAAAGTATGCGTTTGCCGCAATGGCCCAGCCACCCAGGGCGTACGCCAGGCTGGCCACTATCATCGCCATCACCTGGAGGGGCAGCGAAATGCCGGTCGTCCATCCGAAGCGCAAATCCAGGCCGGCAACGACAAGTTTGGCGATGGTGGTCAGGCCGACGACACTCATGATCGCCGTATCCCAGGTCTTGGCGCCCTTCCTTGGCCCGAGTCGCTCGGCGATCAAGTCCGGGCTTCGAAGAATCAGGATCGCGCCGGTGGCACAAACCCAGAAGAAGTAGATGCCGACGAAGGCCCAACCCATCAGCCAGTCCAGACGTCCGGCGGAGAGAAAGAGAATTGCGGCCAGCATCACCAGGCCCAGCACTTCCCTCACCAGGAACCTCGCAGTGGTGCGAGTGGTTGCGGCACGGTTGTTGGCCTGTTCGTGAGATATCCTCGCGCTCATCTTTGCCCCTTTCCCGACCAAGCTCTGTTCTACCGCCACGGGGTGGAAGCGGGCAAGTGCGCTCGAACGAGGCACAGCAGCAGCTGTGGCTCGAGCTCCTCACACCTCGAAAGCACTTCCAATAGCCCGCGCACTGGTGCAGCTAAGCTGCGCCCATCTAGGCCACTCTCCAGGTTCTCGCTACTTGGCTTTCTGGGGGGCGAGCAGATCGTTGGCTTTGGCCAGCCATTCCGGGATCTCGATCTGTTGCGGGCACTTCTCCAGGCACTCGTCGCACGCTACGCATTGGTCGGCCCGCTCCCCCTCCTCCAGCCAGCGATAATTCAGCTTCGCCCTCTGGATATCGCCGTAGATCTTGGCGTCGTTGTAGACTTCAAAGATGGCTGGGATATTGACGCCGTTGGGACAGGGCAGGCAGTATCTGCAGTCGGTGCAAGGTATGCGGCTCAGCTCAAGGTACTGGACGCGTACACGTGCGATGAGATCCAACTCCTCTGCCGTGAGAGTCCCCACACCCGACCGGCTGGCACTGACGATGTTCTGCTCCACCTGCTCCATGGTGCTCATGCCACTGAGCACCACTGAGACCTCAGGGTGGTTCCACACCCACTGCAAGGCCCAATCGGCCGGGGTGCGCTGGCGCGGGGCGTCGTCCCAGATCCGCTGGACAGGCGGGGGAACGTTCTGGGTGAGCAGGCCGCCGCGGAGTGGTTCCATGATCACCACGGCCAGGCCTCGGCGGGCTGCATACTCCAGTCCCTTGGTGCCCGCCTGATACTCTACGTCCATAAGGTTGTACTGTATCTGACAAAACGTCCACAGTTCGGCCGCATCCACGATTTCCTGGAAGACCTGGTATCGGTCATGAAAGGAGAATCCCAGGTAGCGAATACGGCCATCGGCGACGGCCCTATCTGCCCAGCCAAGCACTCCCAGGTCTCGCACCTTGGGCCAAGTCCTCGCGTTCAGCCCGTGTAGGAGATAGAAGTCGACGTAGTCGGTGTAAAGACGCTCCAGTTGCTCGTTGAGGAAACGATCGAAATCCGCTGCCGTTTGCACTCTCCAACAAGGCAGCTTGGTGGCCAGCCTTGTCCGTTCGCGGTATCCGTCCCGCAGAGCCCGTCCCACGAACGGCTCGCTGGTCCCCTGGTGGTACGGGTATGCGGTGTCGACATAGTTCACGCCTTGATCGATAGCGTAGCGGATCATACGTCTCGCTTTCGCCTCATCGATCTTGCCCTCGTCACCGCCTATCGTTGGCAAGCGCATGGCCCCAAAACCTAGCGCCGAGGGTTTCCAATCCAACTTGCCGAAGGTACGATACTCCATAAAGAGACTCCTTCCAAACCAGGCGTCGGCAGACATCGGGAATGTATCGGGGCAGGAAAGCCATCTTTCACTCCAGCCGCCCAAACGATACAACGCGAAGGCCTGAACCGGGATCGCTCGGCTTCCTGTACACCTGCGCTCTACCAGGGCATTGTATCACAACCAGGCAGAAACGGTAAGGGCACGAAGGCGTGTGCCCCGTCTGGATGACACTCGGGCACGTCGGCGCATGGCCTCGTTCGTCGTTGATCGCAAAGCGCTTGCTGCGCCGACCCGTTCGTCGGGCATTTCCCGCCAGCGCGCCGTCATCCCATCGGCTGGGACAGCTTCTTCACCAGCCAGGCCAGATTGCTGGCGAAGACACTCACCGTCTTAATGCCACTGGAATCGTCCCATATCTCGCCCGGCTCGCCACCGAAAGCGGTATTCCAGTCGTTCGACCCCGGTACTACCATGCCCAAGATCATGAACCACAGTATCAGCTGGGTATTCGTATAGTTGCCCCCATTTCGCCCGGCAGCGACCAGCGGGCCACCCGCCTTGCGAGCAAAGGTGTGGCCATTGTTGTAGGAGATGTAGCCTGCCCGATCCATGAACGCCTTGAGTTCCGGGGTGGCCGTTCCGAAGAACACCGGCGAAGCCAGGATAATGCCATCGGCTGCTTTCAACCGATGGTACAACGACAGTAAGTCATCATCCAACGGGCAGGTCTCCTCTCCCTCGCACGCACCGCAGGCGGTGCAGGGAAGGACCTTCGTCTCGGCTAGACGGATCAACTCAGTGTCGACCCCCTCGTCGTGGATGATCCTGAGTGCTTCTTGGGTCAGCTGCTCCGTGTTGCCCCCAATCCTGGGGCTGCCCACAATGCCGATCACCTTCATTACCGTCTCCTTTCCGCTGGGACCGCATAGACAACAACAGGGCTACGAGCGGGGTGATGTTCCCCCCCACGTTGCCCAAACCTAACCGTCCCGCGCTGGATATCGCACGCACCGCGGGCAGAGCTCAGCACGCGTTCAGCAATCTTGGCGTGGTGACAGGATGCGGTCAAGGTCTGGGAGCCTGGATCCCGTGGTCTCAGTCGGGTCCTGACGGAGACCTGTGTCCTACTCACTGGGCGCAGTTGCGAATAGTTCTACCGTCTCGTCGTGCACCAGCACCCATATACTGTAGATTCCTAGGGCAGTGCCCAAGGGGATGTTCAGCAGATCCAAAACGGAGAGCACCAGAACCATATACCTCGCCCAAGGCTTCAACCTAAGTACCCCGATGCCTCCGATCATGCCTGGCACCGAGAGCAGAAACAGGAAACCTGGGACGATACAGCCCACGGTCGTGAGAACGCTCTGCGCCGTTTGGTCCGCTCCCACGAGGGTTGATCCAATTCCGATCAAGAGCACGGCGGCGAAAACCGCCCACATGATCCCCCAAGCAGCAAAGGCGATGTGGAGCGCTCCAACAATGGTGACGTGCTTCTGCATATTCGTATCCTCCCCTCTTGGTAACGCCTCTTGTTGCGCTTCTGGCGAACTCGATGGATCGGGAATAGAACGCGGGCGCGCGGATACTCCATGGCGGACTGTTTCCTGCCATCTCTTGTCCATCCAGTGATGGGACACCGCAGCAAGTCGGCCCGCTCACTCAGCGCTTTGCTTCTTCCCGCGCGATGCGCACAATCACGTCCAAACATCTCTGGACGTCTTCTTCGGTGGTGGCCCACGAGGAGACACTAATCCTCATCGCGTGGTGTCCTTGCCATTCCGTGCCTCCAAACCACGCTGTGCCGTCTTCCTGGAGTCGCGCAATCACACGTCTTGTCAGGTCTGCACTCCCGAAGGAAACCAGCACCTGATTGAGTACCACATCGTTGAGGATCTCGTACCCCGCGGCCTCCAGAGCCTGTGCAAACTGGGCAGCATACAAACATGTGCGCTCGACGAGGTCGGCCAATCCGGACCGGCCAAGAGAGCGTAGGGCCGCCCAGATCTCGATTCCTCGAGCACGACGGGACATTTCAGGCGTGTAGTGGTATGGCTCACGACCTACGCCTTCGATGAGGTATGCCGCTGTGGCCGACATCGCAGCGCGCAGATGATCAGCATGGCGCACGAAGGCGATACCGCTGTCCTGGGGTACGTTGAGCCACTTGTGTCCGTCCGTTGCCCACGAGTCGGCGTCCAGTACACCGTTGGCTAGATGGGCGCGCTCTGGCGAGGCGAGCGCCCACAGTCCGAATGCGCCGTCGACGTGTACCCAGGCCTCTCTCTCCCTGGCGGTTTCGCAGATCTCTTCAGCAGGATCGAAGGCCCCGGTATTCACGTTACCTGCCTGGATGCACACGATGGTGGGGCCGGAGATATCCGGAAGCTTCTCCGCCCGCATGCGCCCTTGTCCATCCACGGGCACACGGACAACCCTGTCCCAGCCGAGCCCTAGCATGCTCAGTGCCTTGAGGACGCTGACGTGGACTTCCTCGCCCACCACCACGGTGATCGGCGGCGCCCCAAACAGACCTCTGGCTTCCGCGTCCCAACCCCGTTGCGCCAGCAGTGCGTGCCGCGCCGCGGCCAGGCCTGAGAAGTTGGCCATGGTGGCGCCAGTGACGAAACCCGCGCCAACGTTGGGAGGCAGCCCTAGGAGTGAGATGAGCCACCCGATACAGACATCTTCGAGCGACGACGCAATCGGCGAGAGTACCCTGGCAGCGTTCTGGTCCCAGGCACCGGCGAGCATGTTCGCCGCCATCGCCGCGGGGAGGCTCCCGCCAACCACGAAGCCAAAGTATCGGCCGCCAGTCGTGGCCACCGTCGCTGGCGATCCGATCTCGTCCAGCTCCGCCAGGACCGTGTCGGGTTCGATAGGCTCGTCCTGGAGGGGCACCTGCAGCAGTTTGAGTCTCTCGATCGCTTCGGCCGACGGAAAAACTCTTCTGGTCGACATACTCTCAGAGTATCGATGGGCTCTGTCTGCTACGTCAGAGAGCAGCTTTCTCATGCCTTGTCCCCCTCCAAATCTCAGACGCGATCATGCCCACACCGAACCTGTGAGACTCCGCCATACAGCTCCGCGCACCGGGCAGGAGCGATCCTGTTGATAATCAGGTACCGTCTCCAACTCCCACTGTACTCTACGGAGAAGCACTTTTGTCGGCGGCGCTCGTTCTCGAAGAAAGGGTCGCCTGCTGGAGCGCGCGGAAAGCGCCAAGCGGCGACGCGAGGGCATTATGCCACACCTTGCTCCACACGGCAATAGGGCGGGGGCGAAGAACAGGCGTGTCACGTTGTCCCCATGTGCCTTTGCCACGAGCCAGCCCGCGGCATGGCATGATTGAGCCACGGATGATGCCGCCGATGGGGACTGGGTTGACCGGACTGGCGCGCTATTCCACGCTTCGCTCGCGCCAAACCTTGCGCGGTGGAGCAAGAAACCCGAGAGGCGACGCTAGCCACTTGTCCGTGGGAAGATCGACCCACGGAAGTGAGACTCCATTCTCTCTGTGCTGAGCAGAGCCGGCAGCGCGGCAGCCCATGCCGGCACCAGCATGTGAGCACCACCTGCAGACTCTCTCTCCATGATGTCAACTTTGCGCTCCCCGTGCTTCAGGTTTACCATTCTTTGGTGGTCTCTCCCCTTGTTCTGACAGGGTTTGCAAGCGGGGGGTGAAGGATGGCCCTCTGATGGCTAGCCGACGCTCGTGGCGGGTGCTGCCCGAACGCTGAGATGAGAGGATCCCGATGCGGTGGTCTTAGCGCGTGGACGCATTTGCTCCTGCCGAGGTGGAGCAGTCTGAGAGGAGGTTCGCAGAGTTGCGCAGTAACCTGATGACCATAGTGGCTGCGCTCGCTGTCTTCGTTCTGGGGCCACCCCTGGTTGCCAGCTGCGGTCCGGTGAGTATGGACGCGCGAGTGTCCGCGCCTCCAAACGAACCCGATCGCATAACCGTCGAGGTCCCCGAGACGACCGTCCACTGGCAGGGTGAGATGGCTGGCGAAGTCACCCAGACATCAGTCATCCTCCAGGCAAGACTGACCTACCACGGTCAGATCAGGGGCGCGGAACCACGCGGCCGAGCCGGGCTGGGAGCCTTTGCGTTGTCCAAGAGTGAGTCCTTTGAAAACGCCTTCCGCACGCCATTGATGTCGGCCGCGCGGGATGGCGACTTCATCCTCAAGACCGTGGTCACTGACCTAGA
>Ga0180437_10012026_pt1 | contig 10301 bp, 8 predicted proteins | sample SS_ome_4_FD_132410 | JGI IMG/M metagenome (GOLD analysis project Ga0180437, IMG submission 132410) | Hypersaline lake sediment archaeal communities from the Salton Sea, California, USA - SS_3_D_1 metaG | ecosystem: Environmental > Aquatic > Non-marine Saline and Alkaline > Hypersaline > Sediment... | reverse complement strand
CTCTGACCCTCAGCGACGCGGATCACGCGCTGCCCCGGACCGAACCGGAAGGAGAGCCAGCCCTGGATCTTCTCCGGAGCTTCCGCCCGCTCCCCCACGCCATACGTGACTTTGGGTCCCGACCATGGAGCGACGTTGCCCGCTCCCACTCGGAAAAAAGACACGTCGGCAAGCAATCCCTCTCTCTTGGGTTGATAGAAATCCACCTTCGCGGTCTTCACTCGCTCGGGCAGCAGCGCCCGGAACACGTTGTTCCTAGACGCCACCTCGCAGACGCGTACGCCCGTCGTGCCGGGGCCGTCCAGAGCGTTGGAGTCTCGATACATCGTGCCCTTGTAGCCGCCCCGAACCAGCACCGCGTCGAAGCCTTTGTCGTCCGCGAGCCGGATGTGCACCCCGTCATTGTGGTTGTACTCGTAGTTCGCTCCGTCTCCGCTCGTGTTCGGATACTCGCGAATTCGGTTGTGGTAGTGGCGGGTGTCGAGCCGACCGTCGATCGGGTAATGAATAAACGCGCGCACTGCCCGGCAATCCTCGACCCCGACTTTTTTCACGACCGTCGCCTTTCCCGGTTCGAGCGGTATCGCCCCGTCGCGGTTGCCCAGCCCGATCTGGTCCGCGAGCTGGACCGCAGGCTCCGCCGCAAGGGCAAGGCTCGTGATCATTGCGACTGCCAGACACGCCGGCAACGCGCCCTCTGTGTTCCGGAAACTCGATCTTGACACGGGTCTCTCCTTTCTGCGTAAAGCCGCGCGGAGGGGCGAAAGCGGGATTCGCCCCTGCGCATTTCGTGGGCGGCGGTCCGACGCCTCACGCCGATTCCCAACTCGACCGCATGGCCTACGGCGGCCCTATTGTAAACGGACACGCCGGAAAGCCAACAGGCCGGTCATTCGTTGTCGCAAATCCGCCGCGCCGGACGGACTTTGTCGGCCGTTCCGTCCTTTCGGGTCCGACAACGCATTCTCTGCTCCCTCCAGCCGGGTGGCACGGTCGATCACGCCCTCGCAGGAAGTCCAAACACCAATCCTCGCGAGGCGCCTCCGCGCAACCAGAAGGCTCCGGAACCGCGGGGCGGCGGTATTGGCCGTGTTCTCCGAGGAGCACTGAAAGCACGGCCAAGGCTGCCTACACGGCCTTGACCTTGCCACCCTTCACAGGACGCCAATCCGCAATTGGTTCCGGCCCCCGGCCGCGCTAGGTTCTTTCCGTTCTACATCGTGAAGGCATCAAGGCAAACCGGCCACTCGGCAACCGGCAACTGGCGACTTTCCGTTCGGTACCTGGTTGGTCCGGCAAGGAAGAGCCCGCCCCGCTTGGCTTCATGTCAACAGTGAAGTACAGTATCTGCGGAATTTTCATACATGCCGCGGCGCGGTCCACGGGTCCTTTTTCCTATGGGTGCGAGTGCCATGGGTGAGTATGTATCGGGCGGCTACTTCCTGACGCGCCTTGTGCAAATGACTAAATGGATGGCCTCGGGCCTTGTGCCCGAGCGCGTCGTGACGCTGTCGTCATGTCTGACGGCGGTGGTTCCGCGAGGCTGGTATCTCAACGAACCACCGGAGCCGCGCAACCTGGGGACTGCGCTGAAGCTCGGCGTGCCGGAGGATCGGTTGTCGGGGGTGTACCCGTGGATGGCCGCGCATCCCCCCGACCCTCCGGATGTCTGGCCGTATGCCTTCACCACGCTGGAGCGGGCGCGGGAGTTCGCCCGCGAGTTTCTCACGGCTGCGACAGAGGCGAGGCTGATCGGCGCGGCGCTGCACCGATCACTGGTGGATCGGTTCCTTGCCCTGGCTGCCGATGAGCAGGGCCGGACTAATGTTTCGGAGCATACAGAGGCGGTCAAGCTCGGTCGGTCGCCGGCGTCGGGAGGGCGCGTACTCGGATTTGAGGTGATGGGCGACAATGTCAAGGAGGACCATTCCCTGCTCTGCACGGGCGGCGAGAAGGACATCGCCACGGCGTTTGGCATCCGACTGAACGCCCACGGTCTCATCGATACCTTTGCCGACGCCGTGCGCGCCGCCGAGTGGTCCTCGGGAGAGGGCCATGCCGAGCCCTGCGACTATCTGCCGTGGCGGCTGGACGAGTACGACTGGTGATCCCTGACCACCCCACCCGCGGTTACGCGGAGTGAATCGACGGGTCGGGAGTCCATCCGAAGGCCGGCGATGACCCTGCCGGGATGGGTGCACGCAGGCAAACGGAGAAACTTCGATCCATGCTTCACCTTCGCGTCGCCCAACTCATCTGCGACTGGCCCACCCAATCCCCGCGCGCAGCCTAATCGCCCTTACCTACAACGGCTAGCCGCACCCGAAACGCCTGAAGCGGATCGTGCTCGGGGCGTTCCGGGTCGAAGTTATGTTTCCTCAAGCAGCTCGCTAATCGCAATCCGCATAATTTTCAGCAGTGTGCCGCCCGCCTTTTCGTGCAACAGGGAGAGATCGAAGTTGTAGTCGGCCGGCGAAACGACGGCGCCGTCCGTATCGATCCAGGGATACTCACAGTTGGAGGGAACAGCACCCCCCTCATCCACTTGCGGATGGAGCAGCTCGATTCGTCGACACAGCTTCTTGATCGCAGAGAGAACCCAAGTCTGCCTTGGCAGTCGACCCGCTTCCCTGGCGAGGTACTGTCTGGCGATAACTGGTAATGGCCCGGCAATGAACGCGTGGCTCGTCCGTAACACGGCTGGCGGTTGACCTTGGGCGGCCAGATGCGCCTTGCACAGCTTCTCAGCGGCCATCTGAAGCATATGAAGATGTTCACACTCCGGCATCGCGCGGTCGGTTAGCGGCAGATCGCGAGCGTTCAGGTCGACTTGGGCTTGTCGAGCATACGCGCGGGACCAACTCATGTCTGCTCCGGTCTGCAATACTCCTGGCTTACTTCCCAGTCTTTGGGGAGGGGCATCTCACCATGCCGTATGCGCTCAAGCTCCTCAGGCCGAACCTCCACGATGATTGACCTGAAGAAGATGCCGCTTGGCTCATGCGGTCCGAAGCCAATGGGAACGATACCACTCATCGTGGTTTCCTCATTAACCTCCAGCAGCTTGATGGGTTCATTTTCATCCTGTTCGCGATGGCGCGAGACAATCCGGAAGATCCGTTTGATGGACGGGTCAACGCGGTAGTGAGACTCCGCCAGGCGACGCGCAACGGCGTCCTTGGAACGACCGGTAGTCGCAGTGCTCATCGCGTGTCCTTTCTGTTCCGGCATTTGCTGTCCACGCCACATTCGTTCCCGGACATTCAAGTTTCGTATTCGATCCTAGCACGTACGCCGCCAATTCGCCACTGAAAACGCTTGGGAGGCCCGATCCGTCATATGGAGCGCAGGCGCCCTCGCCTACGAGAAGAGACGCAAAAAGCGTTCGCAGGCGAAGGCGCCTGCGCTCCAGACGACGAAATGTGCCCGGATCGCAACTGCTTTCCTGGCGCTCTGCGCCCCGGTGGATAATCCGTTTCAGCGAACCTCGACCACGGCGAAGAACTGGGCGCGCCACAATTCGTCGTAGCGGTCGTCACGCATGTGACGCATGGAGCCCTTCTCGCCGGGGGCGCGGACGACGCGCTCTCCGTTGCGGACGACGCGGGTCAACAGGTGCCAGTCGCCGACCATGAAGACCTTGCCCTTCCCGTCGGTCGCCAGCGACGAGATGCGCCAGGGACGACGGCCGTCCTGGTCCATGATGAGCCCGTGGTCGACGACCTGCGCGCCGGGCGCTATCGAGACGCTGTAAAGATGCAGGTCGAACCCCTTGTCGGGCCGGCCCGTCGAGGGACGCCCAATGTAGTAGACGCGGTCGCCACCCAGCGTGATCCCGTCGGATGACCCGATGTCGGCCACAGGCAGGAACGCTTTCGTCAGGTCGTCCTGTTTCGTCGAATCGAAAATCCACAGCTTCCGACTGTGAGTCATGGTGACGAGGCAGCGGTCGCCGTCCGGCAAAGCCTGCACCCAGTCCAATGAACCTCTGCGCGCGCGCTTGCCTTCGGCCGGCGGGTCGTCACCGGGCAGAACGTTCTCGTAGCGGTCGATTTTACCCGTAGCCGCTCGGGCGCAAAGCAGTGTCCCCGAAAGACCTCGCGGACCGAACCAGCAGTCGCCATTGCGGTCGACTAAGAACCAGGGACAGGCGCTGGCCCCCTGGATCAGGCCGAGGTCTGTCTTGGCGCCAGAGGTAAGGTCCACCCGCCAGAGATGGCAACCGTCCCTTTCGCGAACCGGCTTCGAGAAGGGGACCGTAAAGACGTATAGCTTCTTGCCCGCGGCGTCCAGGCCGATTGCCGAGTAGATGCTGTAGTTGGGCTGGACGATGCCGAGGTCACGGAAGTTGCCCGTGGCCATTTCGTAGCCGACGACGTGCGCGCCGGTATAGGCGGCCGCGGCCTCTTCCCAGTAATTCGCGAGGTGGGTCGCGAAGTACAGCCAACCGTCGAGTTCGACGATCGGGCTGTGGATTTTGCCCTGGGGCGGCGTTTTGGCGGGGTCTTCGCCGCAGACACGGGTGATGTCCTCGCAGAGGGGTTTCACCTCGCCGGTTCGCGGGTCGTACTTGAGAAAAAGCCCGCCATGACGCGCCGAGTGGGTGGAACTGGCGAAGTAGCAGTTGCCGTCCGAGGCGAAGGTGATTCCCTGCCATTGGCCGTCCAGGTCGCGCTCGAAAGCGTTCAGGTTGTAAGACCGCACGAAGATCCGGTTCGCGGGGAATTCCGGTTCCGCCGTCCGGGCCTCCGAAGCCGCGATGGCGAGGCCGACCGCCGCTATCGCCAAAGCGCCAAAACCCTTTCGCGGCCGAACGCCGTTTGCACGATCGTCCATTCGTGATTATCTCCTGAGAGAAACGCTTCGTCCCCAGACCCGCCCCGATCCCAAACGATTGGCTGACGCAAAACCCCCATTATCGGGGTGTGCGCAGGGATCGTCAATCTCCTTCCGGCGAAGCGATCTTAAGGTAGCCGTAACCCCGGTCCAGTTCGCCGAGCGTCACGTCGCAGGTGACGCGTCCTCGATCTGCCGTGGTGCTCAGGGGGGGCCATGTTTGACCGTCGGGACTGACCTGCACTGGGGCGCACCGGATAGACTGAAGAACGCGTTGGAGTCGGCCCGCAGTTCGTAGCTGCCGGGGGTGGTGTGTTGGAGATGGCCGTGCGCCGGCAATCGCGCGACTGAGCAGAAGGGAACGTCTGGCCGTCAACATCGTGTGGTCGCTCTCGGCACGGGCGTCGAAGATGGACAGGCTGGTGCGATGCCCGTACCCGGGTGCGCGAAAGTCCATGGCGTGGGCGGGTCGCGGCCGAATCGGCGGGAGAGTTCGAGCAAAAACGATACATAGGCTTGCGGCGGGAGGGGGAAAGAAGCAGGGCGGCCGCGAGGGCCGCCCATTTGGTGCGCAGTTAACGCTAAGACGCTGTTGCCTATTCGTCGTCCGCCTTCGTTTCGATCTCCGATTGCGGCACCTCGTCCTCCTGGGAGGATTCGGCGGATTCAGAAGCTCCTTTCTCTTCCAGCTTGGGGGCAAGATCGATCTTGGTGTCTTCCAGGTCGGGCTTGGGGCCGCCATAGCAGTAAGCGACATAGCCTTTGTCCATCGGCTTGGTGAGGAAGGATACGACGATCATCACCAGCGTAGAAAGAGGCAGCGCAACCACGAGCGGGTCCACGACCGGCCAGTTGGGCTTGCCGAGCGCCAGGGAGTGTTTTCCCGTGAGCGCGAAACACAGACCGAGCGCTCGGGCCTCTTTATCCTTGATGAAGAGCAGCCAGAGGGCCGTCACGATGAATCCCACGAGCATGGACCAGATGGCAGCGCCTTTGGACACCCGCTTGAAGAAGAGGCCGCCGATGAACGCGGGCAGAAAGGCCGAAGCGCACAGGCCGAAGAAAATCGCCGTGGCGCGGGCCACTATATAGCCCCCGCGCGCGTAGTGGCTGATGATGACGGCGATCACGATGCCGATCACGACGCCGACGCGCGTGACGCCCACGCTTTTCCCGTGCTGTCCGGTTACCTGTTCATAAACGTCGCGGCCGATGCTGGTACCTACGGCGTGGAACTGGCTCGAGAGCGTGCTCATTGCTGCGGCCAGCAAGGTCAACAGGAACAACAGGCCGAACCACCACGGCATAGCGGATTTGATGTAGGTTGGGATAATGCTGTCCGGGTTGAAGGCATAGATGGTGTTCCCGTCCGGGTCTTTTCCTTTTTCGACCACGGAACGGGTGAACGCATTGGCTTGGGGTCGAACCGTGATGGTCTGTTTCAGAAGATCCTCGACCTTTCCTTCTCCCAGTTCCTCGATCTTCGCCTTCGGCAGAATCTCGGCCAAGGAGGCGGCCGGCGTCCCGTACACGATGTTCCTGTCCACGTTGCCGTCACCGGTTGTGTCGAGATGAAGGAGGTGGCACGGTACCGCGACGACATCCCCGCCGGTCTTCGGGTTGATGCCCCGTTCTTTCTTGGCGATCACCATCGCCTGTGGGCTATAGGCCAGCAGCTTACCGCTGACCTTCTCGTACCGGCGGAAGTACAGGTTGCTCAGCGAGCCCACGGTGAAGGCCACGCCGGTCATGATCAGAATGAAGACACCGCCGACGAGGACGGCCCGATTCAGCTCTCGCTTGCTCCGAACGGTCATAAAGCGCACCACGAGTTGAGGTTGGGCCAAGACTCCAATGCCTACGCCGAGGACGATCGTGCTGATGACGATCCACCAGAGATCGTATTTCGCGTCACCCCATCCGAATTCCGGCATACTCGTCCAGCCTCGGAAGCCCATCTTGCCGAAGAGGCTCGGTTCCTTGCCGATCTCGGCGAGTCCGGCGTGGGCCGCGTTGACGCCGCCAAGAGACACGTAGCACCAGATCAGCAGGACGATCATGCCGACAAACATGATCGTCCCCTGAAGGGCGTCGGTGTACATCACGCCTTTCAGCCCTCCCATCACAACATAGGCGGCGATGATAATGCTGAACACGAGCAGCGCGACGTCGTAACTCATGTTGAAGCTGGTCGCGATGAACTCGCAGCCGCCGATGAGAACCGCTGCGGCGTACAGGGGAATAAACAGGAAGATCACGAGGCCGGCGAAGACCTGGATGAAGGTGCTGTCATAGCGCTTGCCGAGAAGCTCGGGGAAGGTGTGGGCGTCGAGGTGGTGGCCCATACGGCGCGTAGGGCCGCCCAGACAGACGAAGGCGATAAAGATGCCCACGAAGATGTTCAGGAACGTCAGCCACAGCAAACTCATGCCGAACATGGCGGCCACGCCGCCGAAACCCACGATGGCCGACGTGCTGATGAAGGTTGCGCCATAGGACATGGCCATGACGAAAGGATGAGCCTCGCGTCCCGCCAGCAGGTAGTCGGCGGCCGTTTGCGTGCGCCGGTAGCCGCGATAGCCCAGGTAGCCGACCGCCATCAGGTAGATCACGACAACGATGATATTGCCGATCAGATCACTCATGCCGCTTCCTCCACGTGTCGAGAATGCCTTTTCCGCTCACGAAACCGTCTGCGACGGGGCGCGAGCCCAGTGCCCCGGCCTACATGGCTTCTTCGATTTCTTCCTTTTCTTCTTTCGCCCACTCGAGGTCTTCCGGCTTCACGGGTTCGTCGCCGCGGTTCCACGTGAACAGGCCGTAGATGACGCACAGCAGCGAACTGAGTACGCACAACACGTAGGCCGCCACGACTCCCTTGTCTTCGATCCCAAGCAATGTTCCTCTCCTTCACCGCTGAACTTGGGTTCCCATGTGCCGATGAAATCGCCGCGTCGCGGTCGCGAGCGGGAAAGTCATCGCGGCCGGCTGACTCCCGGCCGGCCCAGACTACCGATTACAGATTGCCTCTTGTAAACATTTTGGGTACAGAAATCAAGGAAAAGATTTGAAAAAAACAGGCACTTGAAGTATAATACGCCGCCGTTGTGCGTGGACCGTTTCCGGTAGCACTCTCATCCTGGTGGCCTCTGAGAAAGGATTGGGCCCTGCGTTTCGGCGCCGGGCGGCCAGTGGCGATCGAGAACCCGTTTCTTATTCCAAGACTTGGTCCGTAACTCGGAGCGTTCTGTTTCTCGGCAGGACAGTTACGTGTTTAGGTGGAGGACGGTATCGTGATTGGGAGAAGGCTGCTCGTCGGGTTGTTCGTCGTGGCGCTGATGGCTACTTGGGCACCCCTGGGGGCCCAGGAGGTGGAACAGGCCGAGGAGGTCCAGGCACCCCCGACGCCTCCGAAGATTGCAGTGGAGGAATACGGAAGAGAAACGACAGAACCGGAAGAGCGCCTGACCTGGGAGGAATTCTGCGAGCAGTGCAAGAATCCCCTGCCTTGGTTCAGTTGGGGCGCCCAGATCCGGATCCGTGAAGAAATGCTGGAGAACGCCGTTGACCTCAATTCGGACCGCGACGTACAGGACCCGCGGAACTATTTCCGGCTTCGTTATCGTCTTTGGGGGCGTCTGGGCGATTTCCTGACCGTTCCGGAGCTGGAACAGAAGAACGGTCTCAGTCTTTATGCCCGCCTGACCGGCGAGCCCCGCTTCCATCTGGAAGACGGCTTCGAAGACGACAATCAGTGGACGGAGACGGTTTGGGACAACCTGTTCGTTGAGTATCAACGCATCGCGGGCTTGCCCGTTTCGCTCAAGGTCGGGCGTCAGGACCTGGTGTACGGCGTCGGCTTCGTGATCCTTGACGGCACGCCGCTTGACGGATCGAGGACCATCTACAATGACGCCGCCAAGGCGACCTTGCACCTTGACGCGGCTCAGACAACGGTGGATTTCCTCGCCATCGACAACCAAGGCATTGATTATCGGCTCAAACCGTTCGACCACGATGAAGCGCCCGTGGATCAGTTCGACATCAGGCTGCTCGGCGTCTACGCCATCAATAAGACCCTCAAGAACAACGAGTTCCACGCGTACTACCTTCACAAGGACGAAGATCCGCTCGAACAGTACGCGTCCCTCGGCGGCCGCATCGTTCAGACGGCGGGCGCGCTGGCCCGCGGCACGTGCGGTCAAGGCACGGACTACTACCTCGAACTCGCCGGGCAGTGGGGCGACGAGGGCGACGAAAACATCGAGTCGTGGGGCCTGAGTTCGGATTTGGGCTACACGTTCAAGAACGCCGTCTGGACGCCCCGCGTTCATCTGGCCTATGAATGGCTTCGCGGCGACGATCCCGATACGGACACGTACGAAGGTTGGGACAACGTGCTTGCCCGCTGGCCGCACTGGAGCGAGCTTTTCGTCTTCCGGACCGCGGCCGAGACGGGGCGCCCCGGCCTGTACACGAACCTGCACCGCATCGCCGGTGGCGCCAGCGTCAACCCTATCGAGAGGATGAAGTTCAACGCCGACTACAGCCTCTTGCTGGGTGACGAGAACCAGGAAGGCAGCCAGTACGATGACGGCGACGTCCGGGGTCACCTGCTGACGACCGTTCTTTCTTACCGTTTCAGCAAGTGGGTTTCGGGCCACCTGTGGTTCGAGTATTTCTGGCCGGGCGACTTCTACAGCAGCGGTACTGACGAAGCGTACTTCGCGCGCTGGGAGTTGACGTTCGACTTCTAAGCCGTTGAAGTCTCGGTGCAATGAGAGCCGGATGCCTTGAGGCATTCGGCTCTTTTTCTTGGCGAAATCGGCGACTGTAGGAGAACATATGGGTTCACAACGGGTTGCCGACTTCTACGGCAAGCGCGTCCGACGCGGCTATCTGAGACACTCTAAGGGGTCCGAGTCAACGCACAACGAAACCGGCCGGGCCGGCGTCGCCGCGCTTGGCGCAGCGGCAGGGATTTGACAGGAATCGCCGGGGAGAGTATCAAGGAGAGCGAACCATCAGGAAGGGCACTGAATATTGTCTGAATTGGGAGGCAAGCCGGTCATGGCCGACATGAAGCAAATTCTTTTCGTGGGCGCGCTGGTTTCTCTGCTAGGTGCTGCATTCGGCGCGGAGATCGAGCCGACGTTCGAGGTTCGGGGGCTGCGGGTCGTCGGCAAGCCCTACAGGGAAGAGGAACCGCAGACACGGCCCTTCAACTGGAGCGAGGGCACCACCGTTGTCGTTCTGGTGACGCTCCCGAAGGGAGGCATCATCGCCTTCGATCCGAAAGCCAGCAAGGTGGAGACCTTCACCGACGACAAGGGCACCAACCTGCTGGAAGCCAAAAGCTCGAAGTTCCATTTCGGGGGCGGCCCCTTCGGGTCCTGGCCGAAAATCAGCGAAGACGCCAGGGCCGCCGTGATCGAGGTGCAAAGCAACGGACTGCCGGCGAAAGG
>Ga0180437_10012025_pt1 | contig 10301 bp, 8 predicted proteins | sample SS_ome_4_FD_132410 | JGI IMG/M metagenome (GOLD analysis project Ga0180437, IMG submission 132410) | Hypersaline lake sediment archaeal communities from the Salton Sea, California, USA - SS_3_D_1 metaG | ecosystem: Environmental > Aquatic > Non-marine Saline and Alkaline > Hypersaline > Sediment... | reverse complement strand
GTGCTGATCGTGGATGATCATAAGATCGTAAGAAAAGGGTTGACGGTGTTGCTGTCCACGGTTCAGGGCATCGAGGTCGTTGGAGAAGCACAGGACGGGGCTGAGGCGGTGGAGAAAGCCGTTTCTCTAAAACCGAATGTGGTGCTCATGGACCTGGTCATGCCCAAGATGGACGGCATTGAGGCCACCCGCATGATAAATGAGACCCAGGCGAACACGAAGATACTGGTGCTCACCAGCTTCGCCGCCGACGACAAGGTGTTCCCGGCGGTCAAGGCCGGTGCGCTCGGATACCTGTTGAAGGATACCAGCCCCGAGGAGCTGCTGGAGGCTATTCGCCGCGTCCATCGCGGCGAACCCTCACTGGAGCCTGTAATCGCACGAAAGGTGCTTCACGAGATTTCCCATCCCGGCAGAGAGAAACCCACCACCGATCCGCTCACCGAGCGTGAGTTGGAGGTTTTGCGCCTGATCTCCCAGGGCCTCAGCAACAAGGAAATCGCTTCCAAACTGTTTGTAGCCGAATGGACCGTGCGGACCCACGTGAGCAACATCCTCAGCAAGCTGCACCTGGCCAGCCGTACCCAGGCTGCCCTTTATGCTCTTCGGTCGGGACTGGCCTCCCTCGACGATGTGCCCGACTCCGAGTAGCTCCGAATGATACAGGTATTCTTTTTAGCCACCGGTAAAATCCCTCATTTTGGCGATGTGCAACAAACCTCGCACGTCCTATATTTTGCGTAGACCATATTTCTCCGGCAACACAGCAGGGGCGGAACAGACAAGGAGATCGGGGCATGCGCATCCTCATCGCGGACGACCAGAAAAGAGCTCGCCAGAGCCTGAAGGCTCTGCTTGCCACCTCAATACCGGAACCGGAAATTTGGGAAGCGAGCAGCGGCGACGAAGCAATGAGACTGGCAGAAGAGATGCTGCCCCACCTGATCGTGATGGACGTCCGCATGCCGGGGATCGACGGCCTTGTCGCCACCCGGGAGATCAAATCCCACTGGCCGAAAATCAAGGTGCTGGTGCTTTCCATGTACCCGGGTTACCGGGAAAAGGCACGGGAAGCCGGTGCCGATCTTTTTGTAAGCAAAGGAGAATCTCCGGAACGTCTACTGAGCGCGCTTTCCTCGCTATTATTATAGAACAAATCGCGCTTGGGGCCTCACGCCGTACCCCTTCCCGTTTCCCGCCGGCCGCCTTGCGGATGGGCCTGCTGGCATTTATGATGCTCCTCCTATGCACCGCTGCCCTTTCGGCACAGCCGGCCGGGCTGCCGAGCCGCAGCATACTCGTGCTCCACTCCTACCAGCAGGGTCCGGCGTGGGTGCAGAACATTACCGACGGCTTCTTGTCGGTGTTCAAGCAGAGCCGGGACTTCAACTTTGTCTACCGCTTCGAATACATGAACATTCTCGACGCCGATCCTTCGACCTATCCGGAAATCTACCGCCGGCGTCTGGGCAACTTTCACTTCGACGTCGTGATCGGTGTAGACAATCAAGCCCTCGAATTCCTGACCGAAAATCGTACCGAGCTGTTTGCCGGCGTGCCGATCGTTTTTTGCAGCGTCGACGACTACACCGAGGATATGCTCAAGGGCGAGCCGGACATCACCGGCGTAACCGGAGAGCTGGACTTCGAGGGCACGATTCGCCTGGCTCGCCGCCTTCATCCTGAAATGAATCATCTGGTCATTTTGGCGAACCGTAGTCTATCTGTAGAGAGCGCCGCATATGCTGTGCTCGAAGAGCTCATCCGTGAGAAATTCAGGGATCAGATAGAGATCGAATATTGGGAGGATCCGAAGCTTTCCGAGGTGCTCGAACGGTCGGGGTCGTTTCCTCCCGACACGGCGGTCTTCGACATGGCATTCCTGGCCGATGAGGCGGGCAGGCCTTTGAGCCTCCCCGCCAGTACCCGCAGGGCTTCCGAAGCCTTGAGTCTTCCCATCTACTCCTGCTGGGAAACCCTGCTCGGGAACGGGATCGTCGGCGGGGTGATCAGCGGCGGCTTCCAGCAGGGCGAGGCAGCGGGAGAATTAGCGCTGTCGATCCTGCGCGGAGCCGACCCGGATAGCCTGCCGGTCGTCCGGGAAGGCACAAACCGGCCCATGTTCGACTATGAGCAGCTCAAGCGCTTCCGCATCCCGGAAAAGAGACTTCCGGAAAACAGCATTGTTATCAACAAGCCTTCGTCGCTGTACGCACGTTATCGAAGCGTACTCTGGGCTTTTTTTACAGTCGTGGCTGCGCTGCTCGTACTGCTCATACTCTCCTGGCTGTACATCGCGAGCCAGCAGCGTTTACGGCGGCGTATCCAGAGGAGTGAGGAAAGGCTGTCTCTGGCCCTTGCCGCCACCAACAGCGGGATCTGGGAGTACTACCCCAAGACCAAAGAGGCTTTCTACGACACCCGCTGGTTCACCATGCTCGGCTATGAGCCCGGTTCCCTACCCCCGGAGTACAAGAGCTGGGCCGACCTTCTGCACCCCGAGGATCGGCAGCGGACCGAACAGACCGTGCATCGTTATGTCGTGGAAGGACAGGACTACACGATAGAGTTCCGCATGCGGACCAGGAATGGCGAATGGTGCTGGATTTCCTCCAGCGGCAAGATCGTGGAGCGGGATTCTGCAGGCAGCGCCCTGCGCATCGTGGGCACCCATGTGGACATCACCGAGCGCAAGAGAATCCGAGCTGAGCTGGAGCAGTCCTATCAGACCCTGGAACGCCGCGTACGGGAGCGCACGAAAGAATTGGCCGTGCTCAACTCGGTAGCCGCCGTGGTGAGTCGCTCCCTGGATCTGGGTGAAATCATGGAATCCGCGCTCGGAAAGACGATGGAGGCCGCCGGTATGGAGGCGGGGGCGGCTTACATCCTGGAAGATCACACCGACACGCTGGTGCTCATGGCCCACCGGGGATTGTCGGAGCAGTTCGTGAACCATACCTCCCGGTTGCCTCTGGAGACGGCACTTGCTGGGAAACACCTCAGCACAGAGCAGCCGATCATCTGGCCGATGGCCGAATATCCCGAAGGCGAGTTGAAGACCCTCATCACCGAAGAGGGCTTGGAGCTGGTGATCGGAGTGCCGGTAACCGCCAAAGAACGTCTGCTCGGAGGTCTGATCATCAGCAGCAGAACGCCTCGTTCCGTGTCCTCTGAAGACTCCTCCCTGTTCATGGCCATCGGGCGGCAGATCGGCTTGGCTGTGGAAAATGCCCGACTGTACGAGCTGGAGCGAACCAAACATGAAGAAGCTGAACGCCGTCGTACGGTGGCCGAGGGCATGAGGGAGATCCTGGCCGTGCTCAATTCCAATCGGCCGCTTCAGGAAACCCTCGACTCCATCATCACTCAGACCTGCCGGGTGACCGGCAGCGACGCAGCTTCCCTGCTGCAGCGGGAGACGGGCGATGGGCCTTTTGTCATTCAATCCGCCTGCGGGTTGGATGCCGACTATGTCTCGACGATCAGATTTTCTGCCGGTAAGGGCGGGGCGGGCAGAGCCTTGAAAACCCGCCAGCCGGTCGTGCTGACCGACGCGGTGGCCTTCGTCGACTATGTGGCACGCGATCCTGACTCTGAGTATCAAGAGGAAAAAAAGGCACTGGAGCTCATGATCGACCGTGGGTTTCACGCCCTCCTGTCCGTACCTCTGATCATCAAGGAGGAAGACTACGGCGGCATCACGCTGTACTACCGTAATGCCCGGGAGTTTTCAGAGGAAGAGATCCAGCTGGCCATGAGCGTGGCCGACCAGGCAGCGCTGGCGATCGAGAACGCCCGCCTGCGCAGCCAGGCGGAGCAGGCGGCGGCCTTTGCCGAACGAAGCCGTTTGGCTCGGGAGCTGCACGATTCCGTGACCCAGTCCCTCTACAGCATCGCCCTCTATGCCGAGGCGGTCACCCGTATGCTTGCCTCCGGCGCCGGCCCCGAAGCTGCTGAACACCTGCACGAGCTGCGGGAAACAGCCCTGGAGGCCTTGCGGGAGATGCGCCTGCTCATCTTCCAGCTGAGCCCACCGGTAATGGATGAAGGCGGGCTGGTGGGTGCCTTACAGATGCGGCTGGACGCGGTAGAGGCGCGGGGCGGCATGAATGTGAACCTGCAGGTAGAGGGCGAGGAACATCTGGAGCCCCGGGTCCGGCAGGAGCTGTATCAGATCGCCCAGGAGGCGCTCAACAACGCGCTCAAACATGCCCGGGCGCAAGTGGTCCGGGTCCTACTCGACTTTCGGGAACCGGCCATACGTCTGGAAGTGAGCGATGACGGTTGTGGATTCGATCTGAAGGAAGCTCGAAAAGGCGGCGGTCTGGGTTTACGCGGGATGAAGGAACGGGTCCAGGCTATCGGTGGTACGTTGAGCATCAAGAGCGCGCCGGGAAAAGGAACCACGGTATCGGTTCTTGTGCGCGCTGCTGAGACCTCGAGCTGACCCCTGCATACCGCTGACATTTCATACATTTTATGTAGGTAGAATCGAACGAATGCCCGATGAAGTCCGATCACGGAACCGACAGTTTTCAAGTAACGAATAGGCCGGCACACGCATTGTGATCCGCCATGATTCGAAAGCCGGACAGCGATTGATTCAGGCGAAAGAGGAGAAGAAGTGAAACGAGGAACTATGAGACAAGCCCAAAAACAGCTGGGAGCGGGTGCGCAAACGAAGAAGCTTTCCGATATCGAGGACGTGCACCTGCCCGGCGTAGAGCTTGAAGGAGGTACGGCATGGGTGGCTTGATCCTGCTCACCGGCGCTACTGGTTTCCTGGGCGCGCAGATCGCCCGTATTCTGCTGCGGGATACCGACCATAGGCTGGCCGTGCTGGTGCGCGGCCGGGATGAACGGGATGCGCGCCGCCGGCTCGAGAGCGTTTGGAGCGGATGGCCGGAGACCGAAGGAGCCTTCGGCTCAGACCGTGTTCGGGTGCTCCCGGGCGACCTGAGCCGGCCGGGCCTTGGCCTGGGTCGGCATAGCGTTTCTGAACTGAAGCGCACGCTGACCCACGTCGTGCACGCCGCTGCTGAGCTGAAGCTGGACGGGGAGTTGGGGGAGCTGCGCCGCATCAACGTCGAGGGCACCTCTCGCCTTCTCGAGCTAGCCAGGGCGGCGCACGTCGATCATGGCCTTGAGCGCTACGCCCATGTGTCCACCGCCTACGTGGCCGGGAGCCGCACCGGCGAGGTTGCCGAAGAGGAGCTCACCGACGTCTACGGTTTCGCCAACGCCTACGAACAGACCAAGTACGAGGCGGAGCTGCAGGTACGGGCGGCGATGCGGGAGCTCCCGGTATCGGTCTTCCGTCCCGGCATGGTGGTCGGCGACTCACTCTCAGGGGAGATCCGCGCCTTCAACACCGTGTACGTACCGCTGCGGCTGTACCTCTGCGGACGGCTACGCCTGGTTCCGGTTCGGCCGGATTTGCCGGTGAACCTGGTGCCGGTGGACTACGTGGCCAAGACGATCGCCAAGCTGCTCTTCGACCCGCGGGCGATCGGCCTCACCTTTCACCTGACCGTGCAACCCGATCACTTGCCAAAAGCGCAGGAACTGCTTCGCGTGGCCAGGAGCTGGGCTGCCGAAAGACTCGGCGAGACACCGCCAATAGCTCGCTTCCTGCCATTGGAGGCGCTTGCCCGCCTGCCGGAAGCCGAAAGGCCCGCGGTGCCGGGCTTCCTGCTCTCCTATTTCGGAGAGGACCGCCGCTTCCATCGGGACAATGTGGAGCGCCTGCTGGGCCCGTATGTGCCTGATTGGGAGGAGATACTCCCGCGGTTGCTCGACTACGCGGAGTGCCGCGGCTTTCTCCGCCGCAGTGATCGCACGGTTCGCGAGCAGGTGCTCTACCGTCTAGAAAACCGCGGATTGCCGGTCCGGAAAAACGAACCGGCGGCGGAAGGCGGCGAGCTGCGACTTGCTGGAATGGAATCGTATCGGGAGATCGGTGCTGTGACCGTTGGAGCTGCGTAGATGCCGGTTTCTGCTCAAGGACAAGTAGCTCGCCTGGGATGCTATACGGGATGTATGGTTCAGCTCTTGCGATGATGAGGAATGGAGGAGAAATCTACTACCTCTTTTTAGGTAGGTAAATTCCATCAAACGCCCGATGTGGTAGGGGCTCGGATTTGACAATAATCAATATAGGGAATTCAAGAAAAATACCTAGGAGCGCGGCGATGGACTGTAAAGTGTCAGGCAAGACGCGGATTTCAGGTGAAGGCGATGCCCTGAACCTCTATCTACGGGAGTTGCGCAGGATCCCCTTGCTGAATCGCGAAGAGGAATTAGCCTGCGCACGGAAAGTTGTCCAGGGCGATGCGAAGGCAAAGCAGCGCCTTATCCAGGCAAACCTGCGCTTTGTGGTCCTGGTTGCCAAGCAGTACTGCAATCGGGGAGTGCCGCTTGAAGACCTCGTCAACGAGGGCAATATCGGTTTAATAGAAGCTGCAGAACACTTTGATCCGGATCGTGGCGTTCACTTTGTCTCCTACGCCATCTGGTGGATTCGACAGGCTATATTAAAGACCATTCACGAGAACAACCGCCTGATCCGCCTACCCTCCGGCCGTACGAGGGAGCTCTCTCGTATCGAGGAGCTACGATACGAAAGTATGGTGGAAACTGGTAGTGCTCCATCCATAGCGAAGATTGCCGAAAAACTTTCAATTGAGGAAAGCGAATTAGTCGAGTTGATGCAGGGGGCGCAGAATATACTTTCGCTGGACAGTCCCGTTATAAACACTGAGAACGCCGAAGCCTTCGGTGCCTCCCTGGAGGACAGAAGTATTCCGAAACCGGAAGAAGTCTTGGTTGGTGTTTCCATCAAGGAGGAGCTCAATTCGGTTCTGGCGGAGTTGTCTGTGCGTGAAGCCCGAATCCTGCGGGACCGCTACGGACTTGCCGGCCAGCATCGCATAACACTGCTGGAAGCCAGCAAAAAGTACGGATTGAGCAAGGAGCGGATCCGGCAAATCGAGAAAAAAGCCATGCGCAAGATCCGGGCCTCCGGCAGGGTGCAGCATCTTAAGATCTATACGAATTGAAGGGGGAATCGAATATGAAAATAGTGGGTGTTATCAGTAGTCCACATACCGATGGGAACGGTGCTGCTTTAGTGAGGGAAGCACTCCGAGGAGCGCGGGAGGCAGGCGCTTCGGTCACTGAGGTATTTCTACGCAACTACCGGATCGAGTATTGCAGCGACTGCCGGGTCTGTATCAAGTCAGGGCGGTGCGTTGTTGATGACGATTTTCAAGAATTGAGAGATCTCCTCTGTGAAGCAGACGGCATTATCCTGAGCTCCCCCACCTACGGAGGCGCGGTATGTGCCCGTATGAAGAACCTTCTTGACCGTCTGGGTCAATATGCCTTTCTGACATCCACCTTTGGGGGGAAATACATAATGGGCATCACCACGGCCGGCAGCTTCGGCGCAAAGAAAGTCGCTGGACAACTCGCTGCCGCCGTTCGCGATGGCATGTTTCGGCGGGCATACGTTTCCGGTACTCTCGGCATTTGCCTCCGCGGCCAGCACGTCCGTACGATGCCGCGGGTTCTTCTCCAGGCTCGTAAGCTGGGCAGCAAGATGGTTGCGGATATTCGGAACGGTAGGCGCTTTCCTCTCCAAAATCTCGCAGGCAGGTTCCCTAAAGCCCTTTTCTTGAGACCGTTGATCAAGCAAGGGATCATCAAGAACAAGGAAGCGATGAAAGGAGTGTACGAAGAACTCGTCCGCCGAGAAATCTTAGCTCGAGCTGAAGGATAAGAGTACACGATGATGAACATTGCAGCCTTCATCAAGAGACACCCTGTTTTGACCTATTTCGCCCTGACATTCTCCATCTCATGGGGCGGCATGCTCCTGGTTGTCGATCCCAGCCACTTCCCAGGCACCGATAAGCAATTACCACTCGCGCTCCTGGCGATGTTCACTGGCCCGCCCGTAGCTGGCATCATGCTGACCGGCCTGGTTCATGGCAGGATGGGCTTGCACGAGCTGCTTGCCCGGTTGCTCAGGTGGCGGGTGGACGCCCGCTGGTATGCGGTGGCGCTCCTAACCACGCCGCTCTTGGCAATGGCGACACTCTTTGCGCTTTCGTTGACCTCCCCGGTGTTTCTACCCGCCATTGTCGCGACGGACAACAAAGCGGCTGTTCTGCTGCCCGGTATAGCGGCGGGACTTATTACGGTTTTCGAGGAGATCGGCTGGACAGGGTTTGTTGTTCCCAGGCTGAGGCTGCGCTACGGCATCCTTACCACCGGGCTCATCGTGGGCGTCCTGTGGCAAGCGTGGCACCTCCTTGCAAACATCTGGGTTGGTAGCATGTACTCTGTAGAGCTCTCACCGGCCCTCTTCCTGCCCTTGTACTTCCTTTCTGGGGCAACCCAGCTGACGGCATACAGGATCCTCATGGTTTGGGTCTACGACCGTACTAGCAGCTTGCTCGTTGCAACGGTCATGCACGCGAGTCACACAGCCAGCACGGTCTTCATCCTCATACCACTTACCACAGGGGTGCCCTTGTTGACCTATATCCTCGTACTAGCCGCGGCGTTGTGGGTCGTCGTTGCTGCGGTCGCCGTGGCCAACGGCTGGCAGCTCAAAAGGGTTCGAATCGAACCAACTCGATAGAACTGCTTTCCTAAGATGATAAGTGAAATGGAAGGAGTGTGCACATGAAATTGGGAGTATTAATCGGAAGTGGACGTAAAATAGGGTTATTAGCTCTCCCGTTCTTGATGGTAGGAACAGCAATAAACATATTAAAACCAGCTTGGTTTGATATCGGTGGACCTCCGTTTCCGCTGTTGATTGTTTCACTAGTAATAATGATACCTGGTATCATTACATGGGCATGGTCTGTTCTTCTTATATTGACACGAATACCGCAAAAGGAACTAATAACACACGGACCATATGCGTTGGTGAAACATCCTTTATATACCGGAGTAGCACTACTCGTACTACCATGGTTGGGATTTCTATGTAACTCATGGTTGGGATTGGTCATTGGGGGGATTACCTATATTGGGTGCAGAATATATGCTCCAGAAGAAGAAAAGGTGCTATCAAAAATATATGGTATTGTTTGGCATGACTACACCAAGAAAGTACTAATCCGGTGGCTCTAAATTTATCTTCAAGATGCAATAGTAGTGTTTCTTTGGCAGTGTAAAAATCAAGAAGAACACTTTGCATTTAATTAGTTCTAGAGGAAACCGCAGAATATATATTGTTGGCCAGCAAGAAAGAGGAACCAAAGACTGTGGACCCGGAGATTGTTATCAGGAGCGAAACGGATGCCGATGTTGATGCCATAACCGAGGTGACGATCGCAGCGTTCAAGACCCTGGAGATCAGCAACCAGACGGAGCAGTTTATCATTGAGGCGTTACGCGCCGCCAAGGCCCTCACGGTATCGCTCGTCGCAGAATTGGATGGCCGCGTGATAGGGCATATCGCGTTTTCTCCAGTGAAAATATCAGACGACACCCCGAACTGGTATGGACTTGGACCTGTTTCCGTATTGCCGGAGTATCAACGGAAGGGCATTGGCAAAGCCCTGATACGTGAAGGGCTGTCACGGCTGAAGAGTCTGGATGCTCGCGGCTGTTGTCTTGTCGGGCATCCGGAGTACTACAAGAAGTTCGGGTTCGATAACATCCCGGGACTTGTGCATGAGGGAGTGCCGCCTGAGGTCTTTCTCGCACTGTCTTTCGACGAGCACAGTCCACAAGGCTCGGTTACGTTTCACGAAGGATTCGCTGCGAACGGCCAACAAGGAGTTGAAGGCGACGCGGTAAACCGCGCGCCCTAGCTCCGACGTTACACGGCATGGGGATTTGTTCTGGGCAGCGGGTTATCCGAAAGGGCCTCTTCACACACCTCATACTCAGTTGTATTTATCCTGCTCGGACTATTATGCACACATATCTACGTCGTTATTTCAAAACGAGAACGAAAAAGAAGGCTGTACCTTGTCGGAATGACAATCGCTATGCGTCTATTTTGGGGATGCCTTGCCATACTACTGGTCTCAATAGTTCGAAGTAGACGACGAGTCAAATAGTACTGATTCCATTCCTTGGCGAATTGATTACATGACTACAACAGAATCATTAATTTGGGCGATGTTGGATTTGAACCAGTGGCTTCTACCGTGTGAAAGCAGCTGCACGTTGCGTTTTTCGGGGACTGTAGGGAACTTTCGAAGCCGTGTCCCACACAAACCAGGGCCTTGGCAGGAAAGTAGGGGTTTATAGTTGGTCACACTTTGGGTCACACC
>Ga0180437_10012024_pt1 | contig 10301 bp, 4 predicted proteins | sample SS_ome_4_FD_132410 | JGI IMG/M metagenome (GOLD analysis project Ga0180437, IMG submission 132410) | Hypersaline lake sediment archaeal communities from the Salton Sea, California, USA - SS_3_D_1 metaG | ecosystem: Environmental > Aquatic > Non-marine Saline and Alkaline > Hypersaline > Sediment... | reverse complement strand
GTGATCCTCCCCGCCTGGACCTGGTACGCCGACTACGATGCCGTCGTCCTCTCGGGCGCCCTGCCGGTCTTCGCCGAAATCGACGAGTCGCTGGCCATGGACCCGGGCGACGTCGAGCACCGTATCACGCCGCGCACCAAGGCGATCGTGCCCAGCCACCTGCAAGGAGGCGTGGCCGACTTGGACCCCATCCTCGAGATCGCGCGGAAGCACAAGCTCTACGTGATGGAGGACTGTGCCCAGTGCTGCGGAGGACGCTACAAGGGAAAATACGTGGGCTCGATCGGCGATATCGCCATCAACAGTTTTCAGCTCAGCAAGACGATCACCTCCGGCGAGGGCGGCGCCGTGGTGACCAGCGATCCGAAGCTCTTCGAGCGGGCCGTTCGCTTCCACGACGTGGGCTCGCTCCGTTCGCCCTACACCCAGACGCTCGGCGGCGGCCTGATGGCGGCCTTCGCCTCCTGCAATTTCCGCATGAACGAATTCACCGGCGCGGTCCTCAAGGGACAGTTGCAGAAGCTCGACACCATTTGTACGGCCCTGCGCAAAAACGCCCGCAAGGTCCGCGAGGGCATCGCCGACCTGCCCGGCCTGAAACTGCGGAAATCGTCCGACCAGGAGGGTGACCTGGGCGTGACCGTCTTCCTGGACCACGGCACCCGCCAGCGGCGCGACCGGTTCCTGCGGGCGTTGCGGGCCGAGGGAGTCCACGCCACGGGGCCCGGCGGGTCAGTGATCCTGCCGGCCGACAAGCGGATCGAGAGCAAGGCCACCATCCATCCCGACTGGCCTTCCTTCAACACCCCCCAGGGCAAGGCCATCCGCTACGGAAGCGAGTCCTGCCCGCGCACGATCGACGTCATCGGACGCATGGGCGGCGTGATCATGGATCCCACGTTCAGCGATGAGGACCTCGACGATATCGTCAAGGCGATCCGCAAGGTCTATCTGGCGATGTATCCGGCGTAGGTGTTCAAGGAGATACCCATGAGCGTTGACAAACGGACCTCGCGACGCCAGCTGTTGGGGCAGGCGCTGGGGGCGGGAATTGGCCTGCCGCTTCTGATTTCTTGCTGGAAGGAGCCGAAACCGGGCCCTCGTCCCCAAGTCGTGATCCCGACGCCAACCGACCAGCCGGCACTGGAAGACGAACCCACCCCCGGGCCCAACGATCAGGTAGGCGTGGGGATCATCGGCTGTGGCCGGCGCAACGGGCAACTGGCCATCGGCAAGGGTGGGCAGGGAAGGTTACCCGACTATGCCCGCATTGTGGCCGTCGCCGACCTCAATACCAAACGGGCGCACCAATGGGCGGCCCGATACGAGTGCCCCGCCTTCCAGGATTACCGAGAACTGCTGGATCGCAAGGACGTGGACGTCGTCATCTACGCCACGCCCGAGCATTGGCACTACCTGCCGTGCATCCACGCCTGCCAGGCGGGGAAGGACGTCTACGGCGAACAGCCCCTCTCGCACACGATCCGCGAGGGCCGCGTAATGGTCGACGCGGTCCGCAAGTACCACCGCGTGTTCCAGACCGGCGAGCAGCAGCGGTCGCACCCCATGACCCGCAAGGCCGTGGAGTTGATCCTCAACGGGCGGATCGGCAAGGTGCAACGGGTGGTCGGCTACAACTATCCCAGCCCCTACGAGTGCGACTTTCCCGCCCAGCCGATCCCCGAGTGGCTGGACTGGGACCGCTGGTGCGGGCCGAACAAGATCGTGCCCTATCACACCGACCTCTACCTGCCGCGAATACCCTATACCCGAGAAAAGTATCCGGCCCAGCCGGCGGAGAAGTACGCGGTCGGCCCGGGCTGGATGTCGTTTCGGCCCTATTCGGGCGGCGAGCTGGCCAACTGGGGCTGTCACGGGCTGAGCATGGTCCAGTGGGCGCTGGGCATGGATCGCAGCGGGCCGGTCGAGGTTTGGGTGGAGCCGGCCGAGAAGCTCGAGCCGGTGGTCTATCACAATCCCGAGGTCCGCGATCGCGGCGACCAGCTCTCCAGCCGGCCGATCATCAACTACAAGTATGCCAACGGGGTGGTGCTCACGCTCAGCGGAACCGACAGCCGGCTGGGCGGCGGCGCGACGTTCATCGGCGACAAGGGCCGGATCACCATCTTCCGCGGCGGCTACGAGTGCGATCCGGTGGGATTGGACGAAGACCCACTCCCGCCCGGCGCGGTTCGCGTCTACCGCAACGACCACCACATGGGCAACCTCTTCCGTTGCGTCCGCTCGCGGAAGGATCCGATCATGGACGTGGAAAGCGCCCATCGCGTGGCCACCCTGTGTCATCTAGGCAACATCGCCCGCTGGGTGGGGCGGCCGTTGAAATGGGATCCGGACAAAGAGGTCTTTCCCGGCGACGAGGAGGCGAACCAGTACCTGGATATTCCCAGACGCAAGGGCTACGAGCTGCCGGAGGAGGTCTGAACTGACCTATAAAGCCGCGACCGTTGGTCGCGATCCGGGCACGCTCCCGGTGTGTCCTGGTCGCGCGCTGCGATGACGAGCAAAACCGACATGAGTCGAAGGAGCATACGTATGATACGGCGATCTCTCGCAATCGTGACATGGGCGGCCTGTTGCGTCACGCTGGCCGTCCAAGGCTTGCCCGCCCAGGAGACAAGCGAGCCCTCGATCCAATACCTTCCCCTGGATGCCCCGGCAAGCATGTCGCAGGCCGTCGTCGTTCAGGGGCTTCCGCTGGTCCATACGCGACAGCTCCTGCCGCTGGATGCCGACGGGAAACTCGTGGACGAAGGGTCGGCCGACGAGCAGATCGAACAGGTCCTCAACAACCTGGAGGACGCGTTGCTCATTGGCGGCTCCCGCCTCGACAAGCTCGTTCGGCTGAACGTCTGCGCCCTGTCGCATCCGACGGCCGACCGCGTGCGCGAGCTACTGCGCAAGCGAACCAACGACGCGGTCCGGCCGGCGATCACGACCGTGCTCACCCCGCTGCCGCATCGCGGGGCGCTGGTGGCCGTCGATGCGGTCGCGGTGGGCGCCGACAAGGGCGAGGCCGTAACGCTCGAGCAGTGCGAGGCCGTGGCCGGCGATGATCAGTGCGCCGATGCGGCCGTGTTGCCGCCCGGCGGCGTGGTCTATCTGTCCGGTCAGCCGGAGCGCGGCGGGCTGGCCGCCTCGGCCGTCGCCCAGTCGCTCTCCACCCTGCTGGAAAGGCTCGAGCAACTGAATCTCTCGCCGGCCGAGGTGGTGCGGTTGAAGGTGTTTTTGACGCCGGCCACCTCCGCCGACGCGGCCTTGAGCGAGATCAAGAGGCTCTTCCCGGGCCAGCTCACCCCGCCGGTGGTCTTCGTGGAATGGATCGCCTCGGCGCCGGTGGAGATCGAACTTGTCGCGCAGTTGCCCGCCACGGGTAAGGCGGCCGAGACTGTCGAACACTACAACCCGCCCGAGGTGAAGCCCTCACCTGCCTTCAGCCGCGTGGCGCTGGTCCGCAGCCGGCGGCAGGTCTACATTTCCGGCCTGTCGGCGCGTGCCGCGGGCGACGGCGAGGCCCAGGCCCGCGACGTCTTCGCCCAATTGAAGTCGATCCTGGCCGAGACCGACGGCGACATGCTCCATCTGGCCAAGGCCACGTACTACGTGTCCGACGACGACGGGAGCAGAGGGATCGACCTGTTGCGTCGGGAGGTTTTGGACCCCGAGCGCCCGCCCGCCGCGTCGAAGGTCACGGTGCACGGCGTGGGCCAACCGGACCGCACGCTCTCGATCGACATGATTGCCGTCGGCAGCCAATGATAGGTGCACGCGGGACGACGAACTGGTGGCGATCCGCCACAGCAACTTAATAGTCCTGTCGCGTTTCTCCGGATGCTGACAATCTGTCCGGCGATAACCCCCCATTGCGGTGTTCGCACTGGCGACGGGGAGTTTTCCCCTGTTACAAACTCTTTACACAATCCTCGTCGAACTTGCGCCATACTGGCGGCAACGGGAGCGGGGCTTGCGGTGGGCTCCCAAACCGGCGCTGGTGGTTCATTGGCCGAGGTGCCCCGGGGCGGCTTGGCCGGTCCCCTTCTTTTTGGAGGAACTGTCATGAAGAGGTTCAGCCACGCTTTTCATGCGGTGGTGTGCGTTGCGGCGCTGCCGGCGACCTTGCTCCTGCTGCCCGCGGCGGCCGCGGCGGCTCCCACGGCTGTCTCGGGCAAGGTAGCCAAGGTTATCCTCTATCGAGGGCAAGCGATGGTCACGCGCGAGGTTCCCCTGGAGGGGGCGGCGGGCGCCAGGGAGATCGTCGTGGGCGCTCTCCCCGAGCACGTCGTCTCCGACAGCCTCTTCGCCGAGGGGAGTGCCGGCGTGGAAGTCCGCGCAGTTCGCTATCGCACGTATGCCGTCGGCGAGGCAACCCGTGACGAGGTCCGCCAGCTCGACGAGCAGATTGAAGCGGTCGACGAGAAGATCGCCGTCAACGGCAAGACCAGGGAGCTACTCGCCAAACAGTCGGCCTATCTGGACCAACTGGAAGGCTTCGTCGCCCCCACGGCCAAGACCGAGCTTTCCCAGGGTGTGCTCGACGCCGAGGCGTTGAAGCAAATCACGCTCTTCAGCTTCGAGCAGCGCCAGGAGATCCTCAACAAGCAAGTAGAGAACGAGAAGGAGGCCAAGGAGCTGGCCGAGGAGCTTTTGCTCTTGCAGCGGAAGCGGGCAGAGCTGACCGACGGCGCGTCGCAAACGGCCCGCGAGGCCGTGGTGTTCGCGGAGAAAGAAGGCGAGGCGCCGGAAGTGATCCGGCTTGCCTACCTGGTGAACGGCTGCGGCTGGTCGCCCAGCTACACGATCCGCGCCGGCGCGGACCGCGAGGAGGTCGGCATCGAGTGCAACGCACTCATTCACCAGATGACCGGGGAAGACTGGGCCGGCGTGGATCTCACCCTTTCGACCGCCTCGCCGGCGCTGAGCGCCGCCGCGCCGGGGCTGGCGCCGTTCCCGGTTTCCCTCCGCCAGACCGGCCAGCAGGCGGAAGCCCCCGCCGACCTGGCCGAACAACTGCGGTCGATCCGCACCCGCCAGCAGACGGCGATCGTCGAATTCCAGAACACGCTCGATCTGAGCGGCAACATCGGCTCCAACTGGGACGCCAACGCGGCGGCCAACGATTTCCAGAGCCTGGAGCTGGTGAATCCGAAGTCGGCCTTGCGGGCGGTCGAGCTGGAGGCGGCCGGCGCGGGGGACGGACCAAGCCTCGACTATCACATTGCCGCCGCCGTGAGCCTTGCCAGCCGCTCCGACCAGCAGATGGTTCGGATCGTCCAGACTTCGCTTCCCAGCACGTTCCACCACATCGCCACCCCCATCTTGACCAGCTACGTCTATCGCGAGGCGAGGCTGACCAACAACAGCCAAGAGGACCTGTTGGGCGGGCCGATTGCCGTCTATCTCGACGGCAGCTTCGTCGGTCGCACAGAAATGCCCACCGTTGCCCGAGGCCAGACGTTCGTCGTCGGCCTCGGCGCCGACCCGCAGCTCCGCGCCGGCCGCGAGCTGGCCGACAAGGCCGACAGCGTCCAGGGCGGCAACCGCCAGCTCAGCTTCACCTACCGCCTGGCGGTCGAGAACTACAAGAGCGAGCCGGTCGAGATCTCGGTGTTCGATCGCCTGCCGCACACCGAGCGGGCGGCCGACGTGGAGATCACACTCGGGGAGCTCAAAGACGCCCTCAGCGACGACAAGCTCTACCAGCGCGTCGAGCGACCCAAAGGCATCCTACGTTGGGATATTGAGGTCCCAGCCGGGGCTACCGGCGAGGACGCCCGGCTGATCGAGTACGGCTACACGGCCGAGTTCGACCGCGAGTTCCAGCTCACGGCAACCACCGCCGACGTTCCCGAGCAGCAGCGCGAGTTCGAGCAGCTCCAGCGCGCCCGCATCAAGCAGTAGACCTCACCGCACCCGTCGCCTATGGTTCTGCCGGCAGTTGTCCGGTAAGATGGTTCGAGCGGGGTGTAGCTCAGCCTGGCTAGAGCGCGTGCCTTGGGCGCACGAGGTCGCAGGTTCAAGTCCTGTCACCCCGACTTGCCGGCTCTTCGGCAGTCGCCCTGGCGACTTCTCCTCAAGGCGTCCGCGCTGGCCACGAAACCAGGCTTCTCATTGCCCGTGGAACCCGGCTGGTGGAGGCGTTTGGCGCCAACCCTCCGCAGGCACCATCAAGATTCCCCCCGAGGGAGGGACAGCGCGGCTCTCTTGGCCCCAGCCGGCAGCACCATTAGTGGGTACTTGCTGCGGAAAACTGGCCCGCACGTGTGATACTTCGCTCCATCGCACGCCAGAGTGAGTAGACCCGGGCGAAGTCCGGGCAACGAACTCGGGCAAAACTGGGGAGCAGCCCCGACTGCCCCGGCGATCCACGTGGTCACGGCAATTCCTGGAGGGCACCTCGATGAAGATCCTCTTGATCGCACCGGCCAGCGGCAAATGGCGGCACGTCGGTCGCAACCCGTTTTTCAGCGGCAAGGCGTTTCGCTTCTCGCTCTTGAGCCTGCTCTCGGTGGCGGCGGAAAGCCCGGCCGATGCCGACGTCCAGATCATCGACGAGCAGATTGACGAAATCCCCTGGGAGGCCGACGCCGATCTGGTTGGCATCACCTGCATGACGGCCTTGGCGCCGCGGGCGTACGAGATCGCGAGCCGCTTCCGCCGCCGCGCGATTCCGGTTGTGCTCGGCGGCATGCACCCGACGCTATGCCCTGAGGAAGCGATCCGGCACGCCGACGCGATCGTGGTCGGCGAGGCGGAAGGCATTTGGAGCAAGGTGGTGGCCGACGCGGCCCGTGGCCAGGCCAAGGGGGTCTACTGCAATCGGCGGCCGTCGCTGGCCGGGCTGAAGCAACCGCCCCGCCATCTGCTGCCGCCCGGCAAGTACGCCACCGTCAACGCGGTGCAGGCCACGCGAGGTTGCCCCCACGCCTGCGAGTTCTGCGCGATCGCCGCGTTCAACGGCAACACGCAGCGCCGGCGGCCCGTCGCGGAGGTGATCGCCGAGGTCAAGGACCTGCCGGGCCGGACGTTCATCTTCGTCGATGACAATTTGACGGCCGATCGAGACTACGCCAGGGAGCTGTTTCTGGCCCTGAAGCCTCTCGGGAAGCTCTGGGTGACCCAGTCGACGCTGGCCATCGCGAGCGACCCCGACACGGTCCGCATGATGTCCGAGGCCGGATGCGTCGGCATCTTCGCGGGATTGGAGACGTTTTCCAGCGACAACCTCGGCTCGGTCAACAAGACTTGCCATCGCGTGGAGCAGTATCGCGAGGCGATCCAGCTTTTTCACCGCCACGGAATCACCGTGGAGGCTGGCGTCGTCTTCGGATTCGACGGCGACGCCCCGGGCGTGTTCCAGGAGACGCTCAAGGCACTGGACGACCTGGAGGTGGACGTGGTGCAGGTGTCGATTTTCACGCCCCTTCCCGGCACGCCCAGGGCAAGCTTGATGGCCGGCCGGATCATCGATCGCGATTGGGCCAGCTACGACTTCCACCACGTGGTCTTCGAGCCCGCCCGCATGCGACCGGCGGATTTGCAGGCGGGGCACGACTGGGTGACCCGCCAGTTCTATCGGCCGTGGCGGATCGTCCGTCGGCTATGGCGGCACTTGCGACGGCCGCGAGCGTGGGCCTCGCTCGCTTATCTGGCGGCCCTCAACGGGGCCTACTACGGACGGACCGCCCGCTGGGGCATCCGCGGTTGGAATCCCGCTTTGGAAGCCTCCGGCGGTCCCAGCCCCCTGGGCCAGGCTGCCCCCATCTTGCCGCAGCTTCAGGCTGGTCCGGCGGGGGCAACCGATCTTGTCGAGACGGCCGGTCGTAGACCTCCTAAGTTGTTGTCCAAGTGATACTTGGGAGACGCCCGCTCCGTCTGTTGGCGGGGGCCTGTCGGCGCCTGGAATCTCGGCGAACGCTGCCCATGCCGCCTCTCAGCACCCTCCATCCGAGAGAGAAAATCGCTGTTCGGCCAAACGTCAAACCCAGCGCCGGACCAACCCTGGCGGGTGGTTTGTTGTGCGGCGGCGCAGGATTCTTGCCGGTCGGGCTCTTGCCTGTTGACGGTACCCATAGCTTCGAGATTCTGCTAGGATTGTTGTAGCAGGACGTGTCCGCCACTCTTCTCTCGGAACTCGAGTTCCCATGGCTGCCGAAGTCGCCGTCGACCGCTTCTGGGCCCTGCTGGGTCGGAGCCGTCTTCTGCCTGAGGAACAGGTGCAGCAGCTCGTCGAACAGTTCGGCGAGTTGGGGTCCGAGTTTAGTGAGTCGGCAAAGATTGCCGAGGAGCTCGTCGCCCGCGAGGTCCTCACCCCCTGGCAGGCCGACATGCTCTTGCAGGGCAAACACCGCGGCTTCATCCTCGGCCCGTACCGCATCCTCAAACCGCTCGGCAAGGGCGGCATGGGCGCCGTCTTCCTGGCCGAGCATCAGCGGATGAAGCGCCGCTGCGCGATCAAAGTGCTCCCCTCCGACCACTCCAAGCGGGAGTCGTCGATGCTGGACCGCTTCTATCGCGAAGCCCAGGCCGTGGCCGCGCTGGACCATCCGAACATCGTGCGGGCATACGACGTCAACTCGTCGGTGGAGAACAACAAGGAGATCCACTACCTAGTGATGGAGTACGTCGACGGCCAGGACCTCCAGCACAAGGTGGCGGAGAAGGGGGTGCTCGACTACCGCCAGGCGGCCGACCTGATCCGCCAGGCCGCCGAAGGCCTCGCCCACGCCCACGCGGCCGGACTCGTGCACCGCGACATCAAGCCGGCCAACCTGCTGGTCGATTCCAAGGGCGTGGTCAAGGTGCTCGACCTCGGCTTGGCCATGTTTTTCTCCGACGCCGACAAGGCCTCGCTGACCAACAAGATCGGCGACACGGTGCTGGGCACGGCCGATTACCTGGCTCCCGAACAAGCGCTGGACAGCCACAACGTCGACGCCAGGGCGGACATCTACAGCCTCGGGCAGACGTTCTACTTTTTGCTGACCGGCCATCCCCCGTTCCCCGACGGCACGGTGGCGCAGCGCCTGATGGCCCACCAGATGAAGGACCCGGAGCCGATCAACAAGACCCGGCCCGATGCCCCATTGAGCCTTCTGATGATCGTCAAGAAGATGATCGCCAAAAAGCCGGCCGAGCGCCACCAGACGGCGACGGAGGTCGCGGCCGTGCTTTCGGAGTGGCTTCAGGGACACGCGGAAGGGAGCGGTTTTCTCCGCCGCCAGTCCTACCTGGGCGAAGACAGCCGCATCGGCAGGCAGCCGAGGCCGGAACCCACCACTCCCACCGCGGATCACACGGTCGAGACGGACCTGGAGCTGGCCCCCTTGGATGACGAGCCGCCGCTTCGGTCCGGCAGTAGCGGCACGCTCTCCGGGGGCAGCGGCGCCTTGTCCGGCGGCAGCGGCAAGCTTGCCGGCGGCAGCGGCAAGCTCTCGGGCAGCAGCATCAGGCTCTCGGGCAGCAGCTCGAAGCTCCAGAGCAAGTTGGGCGACAGCCGCACCGGCGGTTCCAAGGACCGGCTCTCGGCCTCGCAAAGCGACGCGCTGGCTGCGCCGTACCCCAGTAGGCCGGTGCGCCCGCCGGACGACGAGTCGGACGAGTCGGAAGAGGGTGACGAGTACCGGCTGTCCGGCGAGCCGAAATCGGCCCCCGCGGCGAAGTCGGAGCAGGAGAGAAAGCCATCGAAGGAGCCGGCGAAGGAGCCGGCGCCGCCGGCCGCCCCCGACTTGCTGGAAGACGACCTGTTCTCGGCGCCGCTGCCGGCTTCGGCGCCGCTGCCGAAGCCGCCCGGCGGAGTTCCCGGACCGAAGAGGAAATTGTCGAAGGAGCCGGAGCGGGGCGGCCTGGCGACGATCCTTGAGTCGGGGCTGTTCTGGATCGGCGTGGCGGTGGTTCTGGTTTTGGCCCTGGTGATTGCGATCGTGGCGACTCGGCCTTCGAACGAGGAGGGGGCCGAGCCGCAGGAATCGGCCGCTCCGGCGGCGGCGGAGACGTCCGAGCAGCCGCGGCGGGAGACACCGGAGGAAGAAGCCGCCGCGAAGTCGCCGTCGGAAGCGAATGACAGGGAGAAACCGGCCGAAACGCCGAAGCTGAAGCCGCCGCGGGCAGGCCAGCGGAAGAGAGCAAAACCGCCCGGGGAGGCCCCGCCGAGCGACGCCGCGTCGGCTCAACCCGCTTCGGGCTTGGCGGCCGAGACCAAGCCGCCCGAGCAGGCGAAGCCGCCGGAGCAGCCCGCCACCGCCGAATCACCCCCGGCGGCCGCGCCCGCTTTTCAAGCCGCGGAC
>Ga0180437_10012023_pt1 | contig 10302 bp, 8 predicted proteins | sample SS_ome_4_FD_132410 | JGI IMG/M metagenome (GOLD analysis project Ga0180437, IMG submission 132410) | Hypersaline lake sediment archaeal communities from the Salton Sea, California, USA - SS_3_D_1 metaG | ecosystem: Environmental > Aquatic > Non-marine Saline and Alkaline > Hypersaline > Sediment... | reverse complement strand
CATCGGGCCCCTGCGTGGCGTACGACAACCAGGTGATCAATTTTATCAATTCCCAGTTTCTCAACTGGCTGCAGAACGACGGTTACCTGCTCTGCCACGCGTCTGCACTGTCGCGCAACGGGCACGGCCTGGCGATTGCGGGGCTGTCCGGTGGCGGTAAATCAACCCTGATGCTGAACCTGATGGAAGATGCGTCAACCGTATATGTCACCAACGACCGCTTGCTGGTGCGCAGGCAGGACCGGGGCGTGCATGCGGTCGGCATTCCAAAGCTGCCGCGCATCAACCCGGGCACGATCGTGAACAACCCGCGGCTGTTTCCGCTGATCGACAGGGCTTCACGTGAACGGCTGCTGCAACTGGACAGGGCCGATCTGTGGAAGCTGGAGCAAAAATACGACGCGGATATCAACGAGCTCTACGGACCGCAGAGGATTCGACACGAAACCACGCTGCGGAAGTTCCTGGTGTTGAACTGGCAGCACGAGGGGGACCAGCCGCTTCAGGTGAAACCGGTTGAGCTGTCGCAGCGTCCTGATCTTCTGGCCGCGATCATGAAGCCCTCCGGGCCGTTTTACGTCGATGCACGGGGGGCTTTCAACAGTGACGATTTGATGCCGGATGCTGCGGCTTACCTGGATGCACTTGCCGGGGTCGATATATTTGAAGCGAGCGGCCGGGTCGACTTTAAACAGCTGGGGACAGTGTGCCTCGAGGAGCTGATGGCGTGAACCGGCGAGATATTGATTCAGGCAACGATGCGAGTGAGATTCCGTGGCACGTGAATTATTGATATACAGACATGGCAAGGCTGTGAGTCGGGGTGAGACGGATGATTTCAGCCGTCCGATCACGGACAAGGGCAAGCGAGGCAGTCAGCGCATGGGCGTCTGGCTTTGGCAGAAAAATATCCGCCCCGATTACATTCTCAGTTCGCCGGCCGAACGCGCTTATGTGTCGGCGCAGAAACTGTGCAAGGCAATGGGAATGGATGCGGCTGCGATTGTAACCGACCGGCGCCTGTACAGGGCGGACCTGAAATCGCTGCTGACCGTGCTCGCTGATTGTCCGAGGAAAATGCAGCGGGTCATGCTGGTCGGCCACAACCCCGGCATCACGGATTTGCTGCTCTACCTGCTTGGCGGCAAAGCGCCCACACCGGACGATGGCAAGCTGCTGCCGACCGCCGCGCTTGCGCGGCTGCTGATGCCGGACAACTGGAAAAAACCCGGGTTTGGCAGTGGGCAGCTGAAATCATTGACCCGGCCCGACGACCTGCCCGGAAAATTTCCCTACCCGGCGCCGGACGGTAAGGAAAAACGCAAACGCCCGGCGTATTATTACAGGCAGTCAGCGGTTATTCCGTACCGCATTGAAAAAGGCCGCATGCAGATACTGCTGATCGGTTCGAGCAAGCGTAATCACTGGGTGGTCCCCAAGGGAATTCATGAGCCCGGATTGTCGGCGCAGAAATCGGCTGCGAAAGAGGCGTATGAAGAGGCCGGAATACGAGGAACGGTGAACAGGCCCTTGCTGGGTAAATATAAGTACGACAAGTGGGGTGCCAGCTGCGAAGTGGAGGTCTACGCGATGCGTGTGAGTGAAGTGCTGCCGGACAGCGAATGGGAAGAAATCCACCGTGGCAGACAATGGGTTTCGACGGAGCAGGCGCTCGAACTGGTCAAGGAGCCGATGATGCGGCCGATGATCGAGACACTGCCGGAATTCGTCGGCGACAGGGGTTAGCGCTATGGCCAGAACATTTGCAGCGCTGATACGCCACGGTGAGTACGGGCAGCAGCCTGATACGCCCAGCGCGCACCAGCCTTATGCATTGACCGCCAGCGGCAGGGACGGGGTGCTGGAGCAGGCGGACAGGTTTGCCGCGTTTCTGAAGAGGCGCAAGCTCGCCGTTGCAGACAGGATCGACAGCTCGAACATGCTGCGCGCCTGGGAAACTGCATTGATATTCGTGGAAAGCCTGTATCAACATCAAATGCCGTCTACACTCATCGACAGCTACGACACGCTGGCCGAGCGCGGCATGGGAGCGGCCGCCAACCTGACCGTCAGGCAGATCGAGAGAATAATCGTCGAAGATCCCCGCTATGAAGAACCGCCGCTGGACTGGAAATCGAACAGCCACTACTGTCTGCCGTTCCAGGGAGCCGAGTCCCTGATGCAGGCGGGTGAACGCGTGGCCGCGCACCTGCAGCAGCAGATGACGAAGCTGCGCACGCAGGCGGATACAGACACGGTCAAGCTGTTTGTGGGACACGGTGCGGCCTTCCGTCATGCGGCCTATCACCTGGGCGTCCTCGAGTACGAGCAGCTGGCGCAACTGAGCATGTTCCACGCGCAGCCCGTGCTGATCGAATACCGCGACGACGGCAGCTGGCACCATGCGGGCGGCGACTGGAAGGTTCGCGGCGCAGACAACGGGCTGGACTGATCGTGAGCCGTCATCGCAAGCTGATGCCGCGCTACCACGGTATCGAGCATACAGGCGTTCAGCTGCCGGGCGAACCCCAGCCGTGGCTTCACGGGCGAAAGCGCTCCCTGCACCTGGCGCGGCGCGGGCAGCGAAAAACGGTCGAACAGCTGCAGTCACTTGTCGACCGGTACGAGTGGAAGTGGCCCGGCAAGACCATCTATTTCTTCAGCGACCTGCATGCCGACGCAGATGCCTTGAAGGCCTCACTCGTGGCATCCGGCGGCGTCAGGCTCAAGGGTAAAAAACACCAGCATCTAAGGCTCACCCGCCAGGGAAAACAGGCGCAGTTCCTGATCGGCGGCGACTGCTTCGACAAGGGACCGAGCAATTTCGAATTACTTGAAACCCTGAACAAGCTGCACCGGCGCAATGCCCACATGCGCATACTTGCAGGCAATCATGATGTCAGGGTCATGCTGGGCATGCGCAGCGTGAACCGCGAGGCCGCACCCGGCTGCGATCATTTTTTCATACGCATGGGTGCGAAGGCCGTTCCGTTCCTGAAGGAGATCAACGACAACTACCTGGCGCACGCGCACAGCATGAAACATGTGCCCGGCAGGGCGCAGTGCGAACAACGCCTTTACCCCGCCGAGCGATGGTTCGACGAGTTTCCACTGGAAGCGGCCGCTCTGCTGCCGCAGAAAATGATCGAAAAGGAACTGCGGCGCGTAAAGGAGAAAAAAGAGGACTTCGAAGCACAGTGCGAGAACATCGGGCTGTCCATCCGCAGGGCCTATGCTGCCGCACTGCAGTGGCAGAAACTGTTTTTGCACGAAAGCGGCGAGTACAGCTGGTTTTTCAAGCGCATGCGCCTGGCGATGCGGCGGGGCTCCTTTCTGTTCGTGCACGCCGGGCTCGACAACAACCTGGCGCACCTGCTTAACCAGAAGGGCGTCAGGCGGGTCAATCGCGAGTTCAAAAAGCAGATGAAAGGCAACCCGATGCGGTTCTACTACGGCCCGCTGGCCAATGCGATCCGCACGAAATACCGGCCGGGCGACCGTCACCTGACGGCGGCGGGGGCGCGGCAGGTGCATGACAACGACGTGCACGTGATCGTTCACGGGCACAAGAGCATGGCGAACGGCCAGCGCATCTCCCTGCGCAAGAGCATCGTAAACTTCGAGTGCGACGTGACGCTGGACAGGCATTCGAGGTCGCGAGACGGCCTGAAAGGCGCCGGCGCCGGCGTGACCATCATACGGCCGGACAGGAAAGTCATCGGAATCAGTACGGACCACCCCTACGTGAAAGTGTTTGATCCGGACGACCTAACCGAACCTGGAGCTTGAAATGAAGAACGGCAACAATAAATTCCGCCACGAGTCACTGCAGGACAGTGATACGATCGCAGCGTTGATTGAGTCGCTGCAGCAGGGTTTGAGCAAAGGCAAGCTGACATTCGCGGACACGGACAATGCAATTACGCTGAAACCATCGGGGCTGATCAATCTGGCCATTGAGGCGTCGGAAAGTGGCGAGCTCAACGTGATCGAGCTGCGTATCTCCTGGCAGGGTGACAGCTCCGGTAAACTGAAGAAGGAGCTCCGTGTATCGGCCGACTAAATAGTGGGGCGAAAATCCGTAGGAGCGGCTTCAGCCGCGAACAGCGCCAAAAGCGAAAGACACTGGATCCCTGCCTTCGCAGGGATGACCAGTTTCTCGAGACATCGATTAATCACACGTCACTCCTGCGAAGGCAGGAGTCCAGTGTCTTTAGCGCTATTCGCGGTAAAACCGCTCCTGCAAAAAAACAGGTAAAGGTAAAGGTCAAGGTCAAGGTCAAGGTCAAGGTTGAGTTTTAAGACATGCATTCCATCCGTATAAACATCGCCGAGCAGAAACTCTATCTGCTGAATGAAGAGGGCGCCGTCGAACGGCAATATCCCGTCTCGACATCGAAATACGGCGTCGGCAGCGAAAACGGCAGCCAAAAGACTCCCCTGGGCCTGCACCGCATCAAGGAAAAGATCGGCGGCGCCATGCCGGTCAACATGGTTCTGGTGGGCCGCGAACCGGTTGGGCTGCTGCAGGACTGCATCGACCAGGGCGTCGAACTGCCCGAGGACGTGATTACCAGCCGCATCATGTGGCTGGAAGGCATGGAACCCGGCAAAAACCAGGGCGGTCATGTGGACACCTATAATCGTTACATATACATTCATGGTACCAGTGATGAAGAACGTATCGGCACACCCGCGTCAATCGGCTGTATACGCATGCTGAACCCGGACGTAGTCGAGCTGTACCGGCTTGTCGATGCGGGAACCGAAGTATTAATAGAAGAGTAAGATGGCAGACTCAAAAAAAATCAGACCGGAAGACTACGCCTTTGCGACACGGGCTGTTCGCGCCGGGCAGGAGCGCACGCACGAAGGCGAGAACAGCGAACCGATTTTTCCGACATCGAGTTTCGTGTTCGCCTCGGCCGCGGAAGCAGCCGCACGCTTTTCCGGTGAACAGCCGGGCAATATCTATTCGCGTTTCACGAACCCGACGGTACGCGCCTTCGAGGAACGGCTCGCGGCGATGGAAGGCGCGGAGCGCTGCGTTGCAACCGCTTCGGGCATGTCGGCGATTACCGCGACCTGCATCGGACTGCTCGGAAGCGGGGATCACATCGTTTCCTCGCGAAGCATATTCGGCAGCACGACTGTGTTGTTCGAGACCTATCTCGGCAAGCTGGGCATAGGAACGACCTTCGTTGACTTGCCGGACCTGGGCGCCTGGGAGCGGGCGATAAGGCCCGAGACGAAACTGCTGTTCCTGGAGACGCCGTCGAACCCGCTGACAGAGCTGGTCGACATCGCGGCGCTCGCTCAGATTGCACATAATAATGACTGTTTGCTCGTGGTGGACAACTGTTTCTGCACACCCGCGCTGCAGCAGCCGATCGCGCTCGGTGCGGACATCGTGATCCACTCGGCGACCAAGTACATCGATGGCCAGGGCCGCTGCGTGGGCGGTGCAGTCTGCGGGACCCGGGACATCGTCGGCGAGTCTGTCTACGGCTTCCTGCGCACCGCGGGGCCGACCATGAGCGCCTTCAATGCCTGGGTTTTCCTCAAGGGCCTGGAGACACTGCAGTTGCGCATGCAGGCGCACAGCGCCAGTGCGCTGGCGCTGGCCCGGTGGCTGGAGGATCAGGCCGTGGTCGAGCGCGTGTACTACCCGGGACTGGAAAGCCACCCGCAGCACGCGCTGGCGAAGCAGCAGCAAACCGGCTTCGGCGGCATCGTGTCGTTCGAACTCAAGGGTACCAGGGAGGAAGCCTGGAGGCTGGTCGATGCAACCCGCATGATCTCGATTACCGCGAACCTTGGCGACACCAAGACCACGATCACGCACCCGGCCACGACCACGCACGGGCGACTGACGCCGGAACAACGCGAGGCTGCCGGTATCTCCGACAGCCTGGTCCGCGTCGCGGTCGGCCTGGAGGATATCGATGACATCAAGGCCGATATTGCGCGCGGCATGTGAACGAAATCACGCTCGACACGCGGCTTGAATTCACCGCAGAGGCGCAGAGGTTTTCGTAGGAGCGGCCCTTCGGAATCGGGACAGGCTTTATGCGCTAACCTGCCAGTATCATTGTCATCTCGAACGAATGTGAGAGATCTCCCGAACTCAGGGGGATTTCTCCCTTCGGTCGAAATGACATGTTGGTTTTTTTCGGTTTCAGCCGCGAACAACGCCCCATACAATCAGGATAAACAGGTCCGCGAAAAACGCAAACAACGCAAAAAATCTTCTCGTATACAAAAGAAAATTTGCGTTATTTGCGTTATTTGCGTTATTTGCGGACTTTAATGTTTACTTGGTTTTTCGCTTGATTCGCGGCTGAAGCCGCTCCTACAGATAAATGACCCATGACCGAACTCACCGCGAGAGAACTGCTGGTCCACCTTTACGAAACCGCGGTCGACGCGGTCGACGGCCGCCGGCTGGTGCAGGACTGGAGCCGCGAACATCCCGCTGAGAAGTTCTCCCACTGCATAGCCATCGGCAAGGCCGCGCCCGCGATGCTGCAGGGTGCGCTCGACAGCTTTAACACCATCGGCAGCGCACTGCTGATCACGCGGGCAGGGCACACGCCGCGAGCGCTGAAGAAAAGCCGGACCGTTACCGTCCTGGAGTCAGCACACCCGGTGCCCGACCGGTCGTCGCTGGATGCCGGCGACGCCCTGCTGAAATACCTCGGTGAAATACCCGCGCAATCGAGGCTGCTGGTACTGATTTCCGGCGGCACATCCAGCCTGGTCGAGGTGCCGGAAGAGGGCATTGCGCTGGAGCAGCTGCAGCAGATCAACGACTACCTTCTGGCCTCGGGCAAGGACATTCAGGCGATGAACGCCTGGCGCAAACGGTTTTCCCGCATCAAGGGCGGCGGCCTGCTGCGTTACGTGCAGCATCTGCAGTGTACCCAGCTGATACTGTCCGATGTCGAGGGCGACGACCCGGCGGTCATTGGCTCGGGCCTGCTGGTGCAATCGGGTCAGGCGGGGCACGACGGCGACGAGCAGCTGCTGGCTATGTTGCCGCAGACATCCGGCCAGGCGCAGGAATTCCCGTCGATCGAGACTGCAGTCATCGGAACCAACACAAAGGCGCTGCGCGCGGTCGCGGCCGAAGCCGAACACCAGGGGCTCGAAGCCTGCCTGCACGAGACCTTCGTCCGCGGCGATGCGGTCGAGCAGGGCAGGGTACTGGGCGACTACCTGCGCGGCGCTTCATGCGGCGTGCATATCTGGGGCGGTGAAACCACGGTGCGGCTGCCCGGGACGCCCGGCCTGGGCGGCAGGAACCAGAGCCTGGCGCTGTCGCTGGCCGCAGCCATCGACGGTGTCGACGAGCTTTCCGTGCTCGCCGCCGGCACCGACGGCATCGACGGCAACACGCCCTGCGCGGGCGCCGTGGTGTCCGGCCGCAGCCTGCAGCAGATCCGCCAGATGGGTTTCGATGTTGAACAGGAACTCGCCAGGGCGAACGCGGGCACGGTGCTGATGGCGACAGGTGAACTGTTCCAGCCCGGGCCTACCAATACCAACGTCATGGATATCGTTATCGCGTTTAAAAGGTCTTAATTCTTTACTGTGCATGTAATTTGAACGCAGAGGCCGCAGAGACGCAGAGAGCGCAAAGGCTTGGTAATGTGTTTTTCAATCCGAACCCTGCCTTGTATCACGTAGGAGCGACTTTAGTCGCGAATGACGCCGAATTCGCGACTAAAGTCGCTCCTTGTGATAACGATCGATTTCCCGGGTCAAACAACAAAAAACCTTTGCGCTCTCTGCGTCTCTGCGGCCTCTGCGTTTTCACGTGCCCCCCATCCTTGCATGACCAACGCTTGGCGCAATTTGTCAATATTTGTCCCGCGGGCGCGCATAACATACGGATACACACACAACATCGGAGAACGCTATGTTTCGCGCACTCGCGGCACTGTCGTTTATCGTGGTGATTCTGCCACTGGCCGCCCTGCTCGCTTCCCTGGTCATGCGCCTGCTCGACGTGAGCGGTGTTCTGGGCTTCATCGTGGGGTTCCCGGTTTTCGTAGGCCTGCTCGCGGCTGCCGTGATGGTGCTGGCCATGATCAACGAGCGTATCAACAGCAAGGAACGCTACCCTGACGCCCGGCAGAACACCCGCGTGAAAGGCGCGCACTGAGCGTCTGATACAAAGAAACTCATCCACTATAAAGCCGTTTTTCAGCAGGCAAGGTGCAGTATTTGTGCCAATACCTGATCAACCCACTGTGTTTTTTCAGCCCGAAAAATTGGTTGACATCAAGTAAGTGCAATTTTTCCCAAATAATTGACGATTATCAATGTGTACGCGGTTTCTAGTCCTTACCATTGTCAACGTAAGGCAGGAAAGCAGTTTATCTTGCCTTAGTAGCGGTAAAACGTTCAACAATAGGACAACTACAGTGACACACACAAATGCACAAACGGGTAATGAAACCCACAAACGGACTCTGGTGACGGCACTGGGTATCGCAGCCATCGCCGTCGGTTCAGCCGTCGTGGTGAGCTGTTTCCACGATGATGATCCGGCAGTGACAAGCGCGACCGATACTAGCGTGCCGGTACCAGACGAACCGCCACCACTTGCTGTGGCGGGATCCAGCCTCTTCTGTGATGAAGTCGCCCCGACATCAGATGTTGCGGCAGGGCTATTTGTCGATAGAACGACCGGCATTGCGAAGCACAATGTTTCGTTTGATGTCGTAACAGAAAGCTGGAACAACCATAACTCTCACAACATAATCAAGCGCTTGAAGGAAATTGTTGTTGCGCAGAAGCCTGATGGAACAGAAGCTGTTGATCCGGATACTAGCGATCCAATTGGTGACGTGCATCCGCTGATCATTGGCTATGCTGAGCAGGTTATCGGTGAATTCGAAGGCGGTGACGGCAGTGCCGATATCGGTGATCCCGACAATATCGACGATATCTTTGTTTCGCTTTCGTTGGATAATGGCGTTTCCTGGAGGAAGGTCAATGTCAGTGGTACGGCGAAAGATTCGACTACCGGACAGATCAGGTCGTCTTCCATCGTTACCTGGAATGGCGTCAGAGTCCCCTATCCGGGACACTCCCACAAGCCTACCATGCAGGTTCAGGGCAACAATATCCTGGTGGCATGGAACGACAAGTATTGCCCCAGTGGCAATCCGTTTGATCTGGAAGACCCGGCAACTGAAGACTATTACAAGGTTAACGGTAACCAGGGCACTATCGATTACGGTGGTATTGTCGCCCCGAATGACAAGCTGCTGTACGAAGTACCCTACAGCTGCATATGGACAGCCCGAGGCGTATTCGATCCGGATGATGTAGATGGTGATACGTTGTTTGAAATCGAATGGCGTGCGGCACAACAGCTGACCTCCGGTACCCGTGACTCCAACAAGATCTGGATTGCGCCGGCCGAAGTCGGTTTTGCGATTGCCTGGCAGGAAGACCCGGATGGCCTGCGTCCCGGCAAGGGTGAAGGTCCCGGTGACGGCTATAGCGGTGCCACCACCAACCACGGCGCCGACATATGGTACACCTACATCACCATGGATGACTTTGATGATGTCTGCACAGAGTTCGATGCAGATAATGTGTGCATAACAGCCACGGATGATCCGTTGACCATTGCAAACCTGGATGAAAAACCCAAACCAGCGGTCAATTTCACCTATCCGGTACGTATCACCAATAACGATAGCTGTACTCCGGATGACGTCAAGCTGTATTGCGCGGATAACTGCACCTCGACGGTGTCTGTAACGTCTAACAACCAGTCCGGCACCAGCATTTTACGCTGTGTGCAGAACGATTTGGACTACATGACTCCGGATTCAACCATAGCACCACAGGCTGCCGTACTCGACGGTGACACCGGTGCTTCACGTCCGGCCCTGAAGATTCTCAAGACCAATGCTGATGAACCCGAGTTCGTAGCTATCCTGGCTTACGAGGAAACCAAGGGGCTGTCTGAATCTGATCCTGCAGACCAGGGTGACTCTGATACCGATATCGCACTGGAAGGTAAGGCAGTCTACTTCGAGAGCTTCTTCTGGAATCAACCGGTTCAAGTGAGTGCCGGTCGACCTGTCAACGTTCGTGTTCCTGGCGCAACCGTAGCTGATGATGATACTGTCACACTGACTGGCCTTGACATTTATGAAAATGCCCGTCGTGTCGTCATCATGCCACAGATCGATGCCTGTGAAATGCAGGACGGTGATCCGACCTTTGCAATCATGTACAAGCAGGGCTATGACACCCAGGGTGGTCCGTCTGACATGT
>Ga0180437_10012022_pt1 | contig 10303 bp, 5 predicted proteins | sample SS_ome_4_FD_132410 | JGI IMG/M metagenome (GOLD analysis project Ga0180437, IMG submission 132410) | Hypersaline lake sediment archaeal communities from the Salton Sea, California, USA - SS_3_D_1 metaG | ecosystem: Environmental > Aquatic > Non-marine Saline and Alkaline > Hypersaline > Sediment... | reverse complement strand
CGTATTGCGGCTCGTCCGCCATGGCCCGCTGGCCGGCCACGATGATCACCGCCCGGCGGAGCATCTCGGCCGACTGGGCGGTGAGGAAGCGGGAGTGGTCGATGTACTTCTGGATCCGATCGGCCACCTGTTCCATGCGGTCGCCGTGCTCCCCGTTGACCTGCACGGTGTGGACGTTCACGCGGACCTGCCCCACCGGCGAGTCGATCTGGTTGATCATCTTGCGGATGACGTTGACGCCCTTGATGGGGCCGCGAAGCTGGATCAGCCCTTCGCCGATCACGGAAACCGAGACTTGCCGCACGGGGTCGATGGACCTCGGTCTGCCCGGCGCATAGGTGTCGGGATCTTCGTGCGCAGCGGCCACCTCTCGGCGGAATTGCTCCTCTCTGGAGCGGTCTTCCTTCTCCTGGGCGCGAAGCAGCGCGTCGCTGGCCTGGGCCTCCTCCTCACGCAGGTGCTGGACCTTGTCGGAGGCGGCACGAATGTTGGCGACAATGGCCCCCAGGGCGCTTTCGATGGTGGCCTGGCTGGATCGCAGCGTGCGAATTTCGTCCTCCACGGCGGCGCGGTTTGCCGCATTCGGATGAGTCCTGAGATACTCCTCGCGTGCGGTGATTTCGGTTCGGTGTTCCTGAATATCGCGTTGGGTTTCCGCGAGAGTTCGCTTCGTTTGTTGCAGCGCCTGCTCGGCCTGACGAGTCTCGGCGGCCGCACGAACGGCCTGTTGTTCCGAAAGACGGCGTTCCCCGGTGGCCGTGTCAGCAGCCGCCCGAGCCTTGTCGGCCATTTGCCGCCGCATGTCGACCGCGTGACGGTTGTAAGAGCGGGCCTCCCGATTGATGATTTGGGCCACTCGATGCGCGTCGCGAAAGTAATACAGCCTTGCCACTCGCGTCTCCACCCGGTCCGACGGATTGAACCCGTCGAGTGGCGGGCGCGGCCAGTTGACTTCCGGATATTCGACGTACGGGCCCGTGATCCCGGCCAGCCCGCGCGAGACGCTCGGCAGGTCTCCACCAACGGGCTTGTAGAGGTTGAACTTCTCTTCAGCGGCCTGGCCTTCCGGCGTCGAGCTGTTCAAGTGGTTGCCGTAGATATCTGTCAGATGCGGCGTTCCATCGGCGTCCGCGCCCTTGATGGTGACTTCGTACAACTCTGGTTCAAGGTCGGGGAACAGCAGCGTGACCGAGTTGTTATGCTGGTTGAAGACTACGTTTCCTGCGCCGACTGACTGCTTCGTGCTGTCGTCGGACGCTTTCTGGTATTCGTAGTTGGCCTCGTTCCTCGCCGACGCGGGGTCCAGCGGGTTCTCTGTGTTGAATTGGATCGTAATCCGGTCTGCGCCAGGTGCGAAGGCCAGATTGGCCGGGTCGAATCCCACCACGCGCGGACCTTCCGTGCGGATCTCCAACTTCGTCGGCGCGGACGGCTTGCCCAACATGTTGCCCTGAACGAGCTTTGCCTGGATCAAGTAGTCACCGGCTCTGGGAAGCGTCACATCCGCGTCCCAGCCGTTGGGGGTTACCTCTGCGGCACTGTCCTGGATTTCCCACGAGTCGCCTCGCGCCGTGGTCCGGAACAGCACAATTCTGCTGTCACTGTGAAGGCTTTGGGGTATCGCGACAGTTCCCTTGATGTGGACCGTTGTGCTGTTGAGCAGCCATGCCTGACGAGCGGTCAAGTGCCTCACGTCGTTGGGGTTGGTCTTGTAGACCGAAGTGATTTGCGGCAGTTGGGGCGATACATTCCGAGAGATCACCTCAAATGAAATTCCTTCGTCCGCGTAAGCATGCGATCCGTCTCGTCGATTGGTGGCCAGGGCAAACAACTTGCCGGAAGTGCCTTCGGATAAATCCGGCAAACGAATGTCGGCGGTCCATCCGTCGGCCGTTTTCGACCTGACGGTTACAGGCTGTTCCGACATCAACTGGTTGTTTGTGCCGAACAGTGCGAAATCGAGTTTTGTGTCATCCGTGTCTCCGGCCCCTTCCACCCGAAGATACCGACCGAACACCCGCACTGCGCTGTTTCCTGGGGCAATGCCTTGATCCGCGTGGGCATAAGCGTTGTTGAAGATCTTTGTAACACTCGGTTTCCAGGAGTCGGCGCTGTGGGGCCCTTGTATGGTGACCCGCCCAACCTCGTTTTCGACTTTCTCCTGGAAGACTCTGACAAGATGTTCTTTGTCGGAGGCGGTCAGCGTAACTGCGACTCCACTACCCGTGTCCTCGATTGCGTCGGCTGCCACCTCCTCACCGTCGAGATGCACCAAGGTCTTCTGGTGCTCAATGGATGCGACCACGAGTGTTACCTGGGTCGACGTGGTGCGGACCGTGTCGCCCGACCTGACAGCCCATGTTAGGCCCGTGTCGTCGGAGACCGATTCAATTGCGGGTTGACCCGGCTGCGCGTTGGCCGCTATGGCCGCGATGATGCCGCCGCCAGCCGCACAGGAGACCAAACCGATCGCCGTCAATCGTGCGATTCCGTTCACGTTCGTCCGTCCTTTACAGAAGGGGTTCACAAGGACCGCGGGCGTCCGCCGGCACAGGCTGCATAATCGGCACAGCCCTATCGAGCGAAACGATCCGCAAATCCGTGTTGGTTCTCGAGCAATCTACCCCTTCAGTCGGCAAAGCCGGACTGTTCGGAATCCTTTTACATAGCAAAAGTGTGTTAACCCTATCTATGCGTTCATCCAGTACGCTCGTCTTTTTGCATTACTTCGGCACAAGAGATACACAACTCAAGACGAAACCACCGAATTGGGGAAAGCGCAGCCCGGCCCGCCGAACGAGTAAAACTTGTAGCGGCTGCGCAAACACTATGCGAGAGCGCCTCGCCTGTGGCCCCGATAGCATGACGCGGCTTGTCGTGATTACGGTCGACGGCGGCGTTTGATGTCCTACGACGACCCGCCGAACCCGAATCGCGCCGTCCCCGCGCGGCGCACCTTGCGGATTACGCCGTCGGACGCGTCGATGGCCGGCGAGTAGCCGGCGTGCCGAATGCGCCAGATTCCCGGCTCCAGATCCTGGCCGCTCTCGCGCGCCGCGTTGATCCGCACCGGCGGCAGCGTGATCGTTCGCCACGGGTTCGCTGCACTGCTTCCCGCCTGGACCTGCAATTGCAGCCGAAGCGTCGTCGGCATCGCGGGAGCGCTTACCAGACAGTTCATTTCGTATCGCCCATCGTCGTAGGTGAGAAACTCCATGCCTTCGTAGATCACCGCGCCCTCGCGGTCGCACACCTCGCCGCGGGCGCCGAATTCGCGGAGGGGGAATTGGGCCGGCCTATAAAAACGATACGCCCCGATCAACTCGCCGCGTTTTTGCGGATCGGCGCCCGCTTGGACGGCATTCGCGCCTCCCGGCCGCGGAGCATCGGCCTTGTGCTCCCCGACGGGAATCGCCCGCGGCACAGGCACGGAAGTGAATGGAAACCTCGGCGCACCGGTCTTCGACGAGGTGGACATCGGCTCGGCGGAACCGTCGTCGGCACAGCACTGAACTACGAGTTGCCGTGAACAGGGGCCGGCAGCCTTCGGCGACGCCTTGACCTTGCCTCGGCAACCTGAGGTCTCCAGGGAAGTGTTGCCCGCGAGCAGGATGCCCGCGCACAAAACAGCGTGTCCGGTAAGCAACATGACGTGTTCTCCCTTGTACGGGCGCAACGGGCCGAACGGTCGACGACCCGACTCGCCGCACGACTTCGCCCCTTGGTCAAACCGGCTGCCGCCGCCGGCCAGCGGTCGACGGCTTGCCACCCCCGTGAACGGGGGCACCATAGTCAACTATAGGCCGCGTATTGAAGCACGGCATAGCTGCGGCCATGAGAAAAAGACTTGGGTATTAGAGACTTACGTCACCGCTTCGGCACGGGGCGGGCACATGTCTGCAAGTCCTTTTACGAGAACGGGTTGGGGTCCGGCGACCAGGATTCAGGGTTCATCACTTCGCCTCCAATCGTCAGTCCGATGTGGCATACAATCTGCTCATGGCCCAACTCGAGCGGGACCGCGCCAAAGACCGGGGCTTCCGCCAACTCTACGGCTGCCAACTGTCGTGACGGTCTTGCGCGGTTCCCGCGGGGGTAAAAACGCGGTCGCTTCCACCCTCCCAGCGTACGTTCCCCGCGGCATCCTTGCAGATGTACTTGTAGGCGACCCCCACGCCCGTATCGAGATCTACCGTCACGGTCCACTGGGGCCACGCCGCACCGCTGAGGCGAATGGCGGCGTTGGTGTTCCACTGGCCCAACTGCTGCGTATTGCCGATCAGATAGACGTCCTGGCCGGGCTGCGTATTGCCGTAGGTGACGTGGAAGGTGACGGCGGTGGTGGGTTTCTTCTCGGGGACCCAGACGGCATAGCTCTTGGTGGGCACGGGAAACACACCCACCCCTGAGGCGTCGGTGGTAACCGTGTTGCCGATATGTCCGGTGTGGTCTTTCAACGTGGCGTTGAGGAATGGGGTCCGCAGCTGTTTCGACGTGGCTGCGGCGTCGCACAGCAGAAGCAGCAATCCGCGATGTTGCTGATCGCCGGCCCGTGAAAAGACATAGACGTCGGCGTCCGTCTGGTCGTATTCCCAACCTCCGCCGTAGGCGTGGTTTTTGCGGATCTCGATCAGCTTCTTGATCTGGCTGCCGAGATTGTACTCGTAGTAGTCCTTGTAGAAGACGCAAGGGTATCCCTTGTGGCGCGTGAGAATATAGGCGTAGGCCAGCATCTTCATTTTCACGACGGGCGAAGAACGATCGGTGTCGTGGTTGTCGACAAACGAAACGGAGCGCGGCCCGTTCACTTCGGTGAAGCCGGCGAACTTCAGCTTACGAAGGTCTCCCGAGCCGTCCTTGTTCAGCACGTTGCCGAAGCGATAGTGCAGAGGGAAGTCGAACAGGCTGCTGCGGGAGCCGAGTGCCTGGGCATAATTCTTCAGGTCGCCGAGGTCGCCGAACAGTGCTTCGCTGACTGCGAAACGATTGCCTTTGACGTTGTCCAGCCACTCGATGACAAACGGGGTATACATGTGCTTGGTGGCGTCGAGCCGGTAGCCGTCCACGCCCAGTTTTCCGGTAATCCACTTGCCCCAGGCGATCAGTTCCTTGCGGTTGTCGGGATTCTGGAAGCGGATTTCACAGCCCATCAGGTTGTCCCAGGCGTCGTGGTAAGATGGGAAATCCCAGTTCGCGTGCCACTGCTTCCAGGAACCGTCGCCCAGTTGCACTCCGTTGAAGTTGTAGTATCGCCACTGGTAATTGCTGTACGTGGTCCCCCGGCCGGGAAATGTGAACTTGGTGGGCACGTTGAACGTCTCGCCGTTGTAAGTAAACGTCTCCGTTTGGTCCGCGCCCATCATGTGGTTCATCACGATGTCGATATAGACCTGGATGTTCTTGTCCTTCATGGCCTGGATGGCATCCTGCAACTCGGCGAGCGTGCCGTAACGCGTGGGCACGGTGCCGCACTGGTTGAACTCGCCCAGATCGTAGCGGTCGTAGACGCCGTAACCGACGTCGGATGCGCCGGCACGGCCCTTGTAAGGCGGCGGAAGCCATACCGCGGTGACGCCGATGTCCGAGAATTCCTGGGCCTTCGATTCGAGGTTCTTCCACCAGGAACCGGCAGGCGTCGTCTGTGGCACGTCCCAGTAGAACGCCTGCATCATCACCCCGTTGATGGGCGCGCTTTGGGCTGGTGCCACGCCGGCAACCGCCAGCCAGCCAAGCGAGCAGACCACCCATGTCCACAACGGGCCTGCCCGCGAGATACGATGAGTCTTCCACATGGTCGTTCTCCCTTTCCTCGTTGATCAGAGGGTTTGCCCGGCAAGAAGCAAGGGAGACATCTCACACGCAGAACCGAGAAGTCCCCCGCTTCTCTCTCCGTGCGTGACGCGGCAACCGACATATCCAACGGGTGCCGCAATACCGGCAGCGACCCGTCTCACGGCAATTATGGCACACGCCTGCCAATACGGAAGTACCTTCCCCCCTCCTGCCTCGCTTCGCCAACTGCCGATGCTGGCGAGGCCGGTTTTCAGGTGCTAAAATGGTCGTTTAAGCACGAGCAGCCTGGACAAGCGACGTCTACGAAGAGGAGATAGGGGTGATGAAGCGTTTTCTCGGCGTGATGCGAAACTGGCAGAAAGACGGTGGGCGATCTATGCGAATCGTCGTCTGCGGGATGATGATGTGGCTGTCGGCGAGCCCGGTTGTTGCCGTCCAACAGATGCCCGCCGGCGGGGCCGCCACGACGGCTGCCGACGGATTGATTGCCTCGCCCGAGCAGGGCTGGCCACAGTGGCGCGGCCCGCGGCGCGACGGAATTTCAGCCGAAACCGGCCTGTTGTCGAACTGGCCCCAGGGCGGACCGAAGCTTCTTTGGAAAGTCGGAGGCCTGGGCACCGGATGGTCTTCGCCGGTTGTGGTCGGCGAGCAGTTGTACGTGACCGGCGACGTGGACGACGATCTGGTCGTGTTCGCCTTCGACACCGACGGAAATCCTCTCTGGCGGACAGGCAACGGAAAGGCCTGGAAGGGATCCTATCCCGGGGCGCGGGCGTCCTGTGCCTTGTCGGCAGGTCGCGTGTACCAGATGAACGCACACGGCCGCCTGGCTTGCCTGGACGCGACTTCGGGCGACGAAATCTGGGCCGTCGATGTCTTGCAGCGGTTTGACGCGGAGAATATCACCTGGGCGTTGAGTGAGTGTTTGCTGGTGGATGGTCCGCGCGTGGTCGTCACACCCGGAGGCCGTCAAGCGCTGGCGGCCGCCTTGGACAAGCGTAACGGGCGAACGGTCTGGACCACCGAGCCGCTGGGATCCGACCGCACCTCGCACTCGTCGCCGATCCTCTTCCGCCATGCCGGTCGCCGCCTGATTGCCAACTGCTCGTCGGCGCACGGCTTCGGCATCGACGCCGACAGCGGCGAACTGCTCTGGACGGTCCCGCTGAAGAACCGGTTCGGGGTCAATACGGCCACGCCGATCTACGGCGCCGGCCACGTTTTCTATGTAACCCCTTACGCCGAAAACGGCAGGCTCTACCGCCTCGACGCCGACCGGCAAGGCGTCGCCGCAGAGCACGTCTGGACCTGTCCTCTCGACACCGTCACCGGCAGCGGCGTGCTGATCGACGGGACCCTGTGGGCCGCCGGCTACAAGAAGTCGAAGTGGTGGTTCGGCGTCGATTGGCAGACGGGCCGAACGAAGTACGAGCTTCAGGACTTTACCACCGGCGCGGCCATCTACGCCGAGGAGCGGCTCTACGTGCTCGACGAGAGCGGCGCCGTGGGCCTGTTAGAGGTGGGGACCGACGGCCTGCAAATCGCCGGGCGATTTTGCTTGGTGGCCGATCGGGTCCGCGACGCCTGGGCACATCCCGTTCTGGCCGATGGCCGGCTCTATCTGCGCTATCATGATACACTTTGGTGCTTCGACGTGAGGCGGAGATAATCCTGCCGGAGGACCTGTAGGACGGCTCTCCGAAACCGTCCATTGTGGTTTCGCTTCTTGTGTGAACCGGGACTCGACCGCTTCGGGGAGCCGTCGCACAGGAGCTGCAAACGACTCTTCCGACAAAACCTAGGTCTCGGCCGACCGGTTGCCTGTCCACTTGAGGGAAACCAGGATCGCAGGCAGGATCACCAGATCGCCCAGCAAGGCTGCGGTGATGGACACGGCGGACACGGTGCCGAAGGTCCGGACCGCGGGAAAGGCGCTGAACATCACGATGCCGTGGCCGGCGGCCAGGGCGACCGTAGTCATCACCAGCGCCGTGCCCACGATCTGGAACGTTCGGCGAACCGCCTGGAAAGCATCGGCCCCGGATCGCATCTCCCGCTTGAAGCGGACGAGGAAGTGGATCGTGTCGTCGACCGCGATGCCCAGGCTGATACTGAAGACGATCACGCTGCTCATCTCCAGGTAACGCCCCGAGAGCACGATGAACGTCCCGGCACAGAGCAGCGGCAGCACGTTGGGCATCAGGCTCACCAGCGCGTAACGCAACGACCGCAGACCGACCCAGATCATCACAAACATCACGCCGGCCGCCGTGAGCAGACTCTTCCAGAGGTCCTCGATCATCAGGTGGACGGCCCGCGAAAAAGTCACCTCGGCGCCGGTCAGCTCGACGTGGAATTCGGGATAGCGGCGTGCGAGTTCCGCAAACCGTCGATCCACCTCGGCGAAGGCGGGCTTCAATTGCCTGGCGCCCGCGTCCGGCACGTGGACGCTGACCACGGCGCGCCGCTGCCGAGCACTGACGAAGCGACTGCGGACCTTCTCGGGTATGTAGCGGAGTTGCGAGGCGCGCCGGGCCAGGCCCTCGTCCTCACCCGGCAGCGACTGGACCAGGTTGAGAATGGAGAGCGGATTGCTCAGCACGGGGTTCTTGTCGAACACAGCGTGCACTTCTCTCAACAAGTCGTACAACTCCTGCGAGCGCAGCCCATGGCCTTCCGGCCACTCGACCAAGGCGTAAGCAAACATCACGCCTCCGAACGCCCGGTCGACGTGCTCCAGAGCCTGGTAAGCCTCGCTGGAATGGGGAATTGCGGCAGCAATGGAGTGGTCCGGCTCCAGTCTGATCACAAGCAGGGCGAGTATGAGCGTAAGGACACTTCCGCAGACCAGCACCAGGCGGCGGTGGTCCAGCAGTCCGGTGAGGATCCCCTCGGCAAGCGAACTGAGACGCGAGCGCCCGGTGGACTTCTGGGCCACAACCACGTATTTGCTCAGCCGTGTGCTGGTCAATAGCGGAACGACGGTAATCACGGCGAAGAAGCTCAGGATGCTCCCCAACGCACAGCATACGCCGAACCGCTGGATGACGAACAGCTTGGCTACGAGCAACGAGCCGAATCCAACCGCCGTGGAAAGCGAGGTGAGCGCGCAGGCCAGTCCCAACTGGCGAATGGAGCTTTGGGCCGCCTCCAGGCTGGAAGCGCCTTCGGCCAAGGCGCGCCGCGCGTGAAGCACCAGGTGCATCGAATCGGTGAACCCGATAATCAGCACCAGCACCGGCACGACGTTGGTCAGCATGTTGATCGGCTCGCCGATCAACCCCAGCGTTCCCACCGTCCAGAGGCCGCCGACGGCCGGACCGGCGGCAACCAGCAGGGCCGCTCCCATGCGCCGAAAAAGCACGATGGCAATCACGATCACCAGGCCTGCGCCCATGCTCGTGAGCACGTTGATATCGCGGCCCATGCTCTCCTTGACTTCCAGTTCCAGGGCCGTCCCACCGGTAATCCGGGCCCGCAAGCTGGAAGCCTCCGTGGACCGGTCAATGACCGCCTGCAGTTGATTTAGAACTGCCTTGTATTCTGAAATGCCGGCCAGTTCGTCGTCGAATGCGACAATGATCAGGGAGGTCTTCAGATCCTCAGACAGGAGGTGCCCGATCAACAGCGGGTGGGATCGGGCCCGGCTGCAAGCCCTCGCAAAACGGGCCGGGTAATCCTTCGACGACGATGGAAACAGAGGCAGCAAATAGCTGCCGACCCTTCGGTCACCCGGTACGTTGAGCAGCGAATAGACGGCTCGAACGCCTTTCACTTCGGCCGCACCTCGGGCGATTCTACGTATCCCCTCGATGCCCTCGGGAGTCAGCAGATTCTCGCCCTCGACGACGATCGGCGCGGCGCGTTCGAGGTGGGCGAATTCGCGGTCGAGCCACTTGAACTCCACCTCGTCGGATCGGAGAAGTTTCAGCGGATCGTCATCGAACGTCAACCGGGTAATGCCGTACAGGCAGACACCCGTGTATGCCAAGACGCAGCATGCCAGAGGGAGCCGATATCGAGCGAACAGCGCTGCCAAATATTCCATTATTGCCGACGGTGTCTCAACACGAGGACGATCCCCACGTAGGGAAAGAGAAACAACTCGATGACCGCCGCCTTCGCCAACATCATTCCCTGGAAGCACAAGGCGACGAACTGCTCCTTGGAGATCTCAGTGAACTTCGAGTAGAAATCATACGAATAGTCTATCATGAACACCAGCATAGCAAACCAAAGCAGTATGAAAACCACCCCCAGGCCGATACACCACAACAGAATCTTGGCCACGGCATCCAGCACGTCGTTTAAGCTTGCGGAATCGTTCATGATCTCACACCTCCCAAGAGAAAAACGTGATCGAATCGCGAATTGGAATACAGAGTCTCCCTACTTTCCGCACATCGCGGTTGCGTTTTCTCCGAATTTCTGGGAGTGGCAAGTCACTGGCCGTAGTGGTTCGTGGATAGCTTGAACAACTTCAGGAGCTTGCGTTGAAGGCGTGTCAACT
>Ga0180437_10012021_pt1 | contig 10303 bp, 2 predicted proteins | sample SS_ome_4_FD_132410 | JGI IMG/M metagenome (GOLD analysis project Ga0180437, IMG submission 132410) | Hypersaline lake sediment archaeal communities from the Salton Sea, California, USA - SS_3_D_1 metaG | ecosystem: Environmental > Aquatic > Non-marine Saline and Alkaline > Hypersaline > Sediment... | reverse complement strand
ATGGTGATCCGTTGATGGTGTGGGTGAATGGCACCGGTGACTATGACAAGTGGCAGGGACGTCTTGTCACCACGTTTGATAAAAACAGGGCACCTCCCCACCAAGTCAACATCACCCTGTGTTCAAACACAGACAGGATACCCAGCCCGCCAGAAAGCCTTAACGCCTCACTTGGGTACACTAATACTTTGTATTGGATAGAATTACGGTGGGATCCACCCTCTGAAATTGAAAACGACGCTTTGATCACCTACCATATCTATCGCGGGATTACTCCTCAGGAAAAAATATATCTGGGATCTACCACTGGATCACGCATCTTTAATGACACAAATCTTCCCTTCAATACAACCTATCATTATTGTATAACTGCAGAAAACACTGCCGGAGAAAGCCTTCCTTCCCCCCTTGTGAATGTCACCACTCGCCTTTCCCCCACCGCTCATTTTACAATTTATCCTCATACCCTCCGCCCCAATGAAAGCATCCTTTTTGTGGATTCCTCACTCGACCCTGATGGCAGCATTACAAACTGGACCTGGCAGTTCACACCCGGTGGCATCCGTTATGGAAAACAAGTGGCCATGGTCTTTCCCCATCCTGGTACCTATACTGTGACCCTCACGGTTCTGGACACCACCGGTGACCAGGGTACAACCACCCGCACCCTGTCGCTATCCACTCCTGGGGGGGACATACCGGGTTTTGTAGTGACAGTTCTCTTCGTGTCCCTGGCAGGAGCAATTTTTCTCTATAAAAAAAGGATACAGAACTAGTCTCTTGCGGCACTCCACTTATATAAAGGCAGCATTCAAGAACGGACATTAAATACTCGCCCCACTTATATCTTTTGTCAACCCTATACCCTTTCCGCCATTTTCCTTCCTTACCACCTTATCTGTTCTCTCTTGTATGATGGGAAAGTAAAAATATTTATAGCAAAAAAGGATAAAGAATACCCGGGGGCATCTCCTGTAGACTCTGTACTAGGCACACAAAAAAAGTGCTGTCTACCTCAAATTCCTCCTTGGACTGTCCTATTGATGACGAGGATAAATAGATGACCAAAATAAATTTTCTAATCATTTTAGCCGTTATCGGTTTCACACTGACCATGGTGACCATTACAAACACTCATGGTGAACAAGATTTAGTTACGGATTCCATCCCCTCTCGATCTTCCATTAGAAACATTGCAGAGTTTGAGCCCATGGAGGCTGTTCTCATCAGGTACCCCTTTGGAATCTCCTATGACATTATCGCAGAGATGTCCCAGGATATCACCGTGATCACCATTGTGGAAAACCCCAGTCAACAATCATATGTGGAGTCCCAATACACCAGTCATGGCGTACAGATTGCAAATTGTCGTTTCTTAATCGCTCCTACTGATACCTACTGGACACGGGATTACGGACCCTGGTTTGTTTTTAATAACACAAATACCACCCTAGGCAGACTTGAAGTTGTAGATTTTGAATATAATCGACCCCGTCCAAACGATAATGCCCTTCCTTACGCATTCGCCGTCAACCAAAGCTTACCCCTCACCTATATGGATCTTGTCCACACCGGGGGCAACTACATGACCGATGGACAGGGCATCTCTATCTCAACCGATCTAGTCTACACAGAAAACCCGGGCTTGAATGCATCCCAGATCACCCAACTCGTTCACCAAGCCCTTGGGATATCAACATATCACCTCTACCCTGACCCTCTGGGTGAATATATCGAACACGTGGACTGCTGGGCAAAATACCTTTCCCCTGACACCATCATGATCATCCAGGTGTCCTCCAGTCATCCCCACTATGCTGATATCGAGGCCGCCGCCACCTATTTTGCAAGCCAAACCAGCTGCTATGGAACACCCTACACTATAGAAAGAATATATACCCACCTGGATGAACCCTATATCAATTCATTGATTCTCAATAACAAGGTCTTTGTCCCCATCACCCAAAGCCCCTATGATGCAGGTGCCCTTGCAGCATACCAAAACGCCATGCCGGGATACCAAATACTAGGATTCACCGGGTCGTGGCAAAACACAGACGCACTGCACTGCCGCACAAAAGGCATCCCTGACCGATACATGCTCTATATCCAACATACCCCCTTAGTGGATGACGAACCCGTCATAGAGGGATTTTTAGTTGAGTCAAACATTACACCATATAGCGGAGAAAACCTCACCAGTCCCCCTGTGCTCAACTGGAACACTGGCGGGGAATGGCACACCCTCCCATTGATACTTGTTAATGGTTCATATATGGTCCATATCCCCTGGCGTCCCCATGGCACCCAGATTTCCTACTACATCCACGCCATGGATGATTCGGGACGCAACCAGACCCATCCTCCTGGGGGTGCCCCTGGGGCCCATTCCTTCACGGTCACCATGACTCCTCCCCAGGTGGAATCCATACAGGTTATCCCTTCTTCCCCCCATACAGGTGACCCCGTAAACATCAGTGCACATATCACGGACAACAAAGGGATACACAGTGTATATCTCACCCTTACACCTCCCACAGGTCCCATCCTTAATTTTTCCATCACTCACAACACCACGGGTGATATCTATTACTGCAACCAAACCTATATGCAGCCGGGACACTACACGGTTACCTTTTGGGTAACCGATACCAGTAACACCAGTATCCGTTCCCTCCCTGTCACCTTCACTCTAAATACCAGTGAAACCACCCATTACTCTCCTCTTTTTATGGGATGGAACCTGGTTACTGTTTCCCTGGATAGCAATTGGACTGCATCGTTGTTGGGGGAGACTATTACTGGGTGTACCACAATCTGTCGGTTCAATGGTGACAGTCAGACGTATACGACCCATGTGGTAGGGATACCCATTAATGATTTCCCGATTGTGGATGGTGTGGGATATTTTGTGTATGTGACACATGATAGTTTTCTCAATGTGACGGGATTGTTTATCGATTCGGTGAATGTTTCGGTGTATACGAGTTGGAATCTGATCGGATGGTATAGTGAAACAGTGACGAATGCGTCGTCACTGGGATCTATGCTTCATGAGTGTACCACTATTTGTAAGTATGATGCGGTTACGGGGTCTTATGTGACGCATGTGGTGGGAATACCCTATAATGATTTTTCTATCACCCAAGGTATGGGCCTGTTCATCTATACTGATGCATCCGGCTGGTGGCACGGCCAAGGATAGTATTACACGGCAGACACGCAGCTATCAGAGAAAAACAGGGAAAAACTGAACGAAAGATTTATTAAGCGTTATGACATATAGGTATTGGAGGCAAATAATATGCAAAGGAAAAAGCTGAAAAAAACAAATGAATTTAATAAAAATATTTTATGGACGCGGATGCTGCTATGTTTCCTGGTCTCACTAACCCTGATCGGGATTGGAGCACTCCTTGCCCCAGCAGCTGTTGCTCAACCACCATCGCCCCGAGGATTTGTCGGGTTTGTCTATGAATGTGGTACAACCAACCCTCTCGGAGGTGTCGTGGTGACAGGATTTAACCTGGCCACATCAGAAACCGTTACTGCAACTACTGGTGCCGCTGGTGCTTATATCATTGAATTTGACACTAGCACCAACCCAGACGGCAGCACTGTAGTAATTACGTATGAAGGAACAGGACAGTGGACTGGATGGTTTGCGGAACAAACTGTCACTACTGATTATGGAATACCACATCCTCAGCCTGTCCCAGATATCTATCTTTGTTGGTACTACAAGCCAGCTGGTGATACCTCGCCCAGCGGCATGCCTGATTTTGGACCACAAGGTATATTCTCTGATGCTGCAGCAGCAGTGGCAAATTGCCTGTGGTGGTATGATAACAATCGCCCCGAATATGACGGCCTTGTTCCCATTGAGGATCCAGTGTTTCTCATGGATGACCTAGATAATAACTATATACTGGGTGATTACTCTGCAACAAATGTACAGGCGGCTATCGATGCGTATCTAAATTTTTATTTGGGGACACCAACAGACATCCTCTATACCACACTTTATCAAAATCCTGATTTCTTTGCAGATATTGCAGAGGAACTGGAGATCTGTCAGGATGTCATCATCCAACTATATATAGAGGCCACAGGTGAATACTTGTGGGTGACCGGTGCCGGTGTCAACACAAACACTATGACGCTGGCTATCAGTGACCCTTACATGGACAATGCCGAGGCACTAGGGCCTTTGTTTGGACGCGTCCCTGTAGCACACCCTGCTCATCCCGCTGGTGACCCAACCCATAACGATCCCCAGTATGTCTCTCATGATTGGTATACGGTAGGGGTTGGCATAACTGCACCCTGGGCTCTCCTGGATTATTTTGGATTTACTGCTGACATCATCAATGTCATCACTGTGTGTCCCTTTATTGTTGAAGAACTAGAGGTCACCAAAACAGTGGTAACAGCGGGCGATATTTATTATGGTGACACAGTCACCTTTAATATCACAGTTCATAACACTGGGAATTCACCCCTTGAGGATGTAAACATCTATGATGTCATCCCCAGTGGTCTTGAATATGTCCCAGGATCAGCAACCATCACACCAACCTTTTCATCACCCAATTATCTTGAATGGACGGGTCTGTATTCCATTTTTGAAGCAGATGAATATATCTATATCGAATTTGATGTGGAAGCAGTCGATTGTTGCACTGATGAAATCAACGAGGTCACTGTCGATGCCTTTGCACCAATTAGCTATGTTGACATTCTAGAGACAGACACGGCTATGGTTCATCCCTTACCCATCATTAATATTGATGTCATAAAGGAAGTCTGGGATCCCGATGCAGGCGAGTGGAGTGATTACGCCGAGGTCAGGCTGGGTGACAATGCACAATTCAGGATCAGTATCTATAATAATCCTGCCACCAATCCCTGTTGCTCCGTAAATATCTTGGTTGATGATTATGTGGCTTTTGGTGGTCCTACCCTGGAATATGTCCCCGGGAGTGTCACCGTTGACGGCACACCCATGACACCAGACTTAGAATTTATAGACGAATTCATCTTTAACACTGGATCACTTGCCCCTATCCCACCGGGCGGCACCATGGTAATCATCTTTGAGGCACTCGCCGTAGCAGAAGGCGATTTCACCAATGGAGTCTATGTGGAAGGGACATGTACCTGTGGACAAGAAGATGCATATGATTCTGAGTATGCCTATGCAGATGGCTTTATCTATTTTGATGACACACCACCCACCGTGACCAAAACACTCATTGGTCCCGTATGTGATAGTGGTGGTCCGGTTGCAAACCCTGTGGTTGGACGAGACTGGACACTCCTTGAAACATATAACCTTCCAGGGTCCTATCCGGAGACCTGGTACAATGACGTCATCGATCTCAGTGATTATGATGGTCATCAAATACAGTTGGCCTTCCGATATCTCAGTGATAATGAATGGGCGGCCTACTTTGACGACATCCTTGTTTGGGATGGCAGCACCACGGCACACTTTGAAGACTTTGATGCATATACAGACGGCTATGACTTTGATGGCACCGCTGCCTGTGGATTCTACACACAGGAGAACTATGGAACAGACTGTTACGGTACCTATCATTATGCCGAGGTGGAAAACTATAAATCCCATAGCTCACCTAATAGTGCCGAGATCTACTATAACTGTCCTAATGATGACTGGCTCATCACCCCCGAAATCGATCTTACGGGCCTTAATGGAGCAGAGCTTGATTTCTGGTACCTCTGGGATGATTCCTGGGATATCCTCTTTGAAGTCTATGTCCTTGATTTAGGTGGCGGAGGAGCAGCTATCGAGGAATACTGGATAACCAGTGACACCCAGATCTGCTTTGATGTCACTGATGATGCCAGTGGTGCAGAAAGCCTCACCATCGATATCTATTATGATGCAAACAATGATGGTGTGATAAATTATACCATTGCAACCGAGCTACAAGACACATTATTCATCACGGATAATGTCGGCGGCGTAGGTGATCCTCGAGACACAAACCCGGCAGAGGGTGAGATCTCATATTGCATGACTCTCCCTGAGGAATGCTTCCATCTGCTTTCGTTCTATGCCACTGACTATGAAGGCAATTACCCCATGAATGAAACCACTCTGGAGCCAATCCCCACAATGGAAGTCGACCTGGTTGATAACACACCACCCATTGTGGAAAAGACATTTAGTGGACCTGGCACCCTAGATTATTTGTTCCTCAACGAGGAAACACTAATCACACTGAATGCAACTGATCTTCCCGAACCCCCTATAACAGAAGAGGAAACATTCAGAGGAGATACCTTCTATGCCTACTGTGCCTATGGAACCTATAGCTATTATACCACCTGGTTTGACAGTGACACCCCGGGAATCCTCAATCCCATCGCCTATGACAGCTATACCTATAGCTTCATGGCTGGAGGAACCTGGATAGATGACACCTGGTGGGGAAGTGAATATGCAGGATATGGATCCACATATAACCGAATATGGACCATTGATGAAACCACAGGTGACATGACCCTTGTGGGCAACACGGGCCAAGGAACAACCACCCTTAATGGTCTTGCCTATGATGACAACACAGACACTCTTTATGGCTGCAGCAGCACAGGTCTTTATACCGTGGATATGACCACGGGTGCAGCAACATATGTAGGTGGCTGGGGAGCCGGCGGCCCTGATGGTTTCAATGATATCATGATTGATATGGCCTGTGACAATGACGGCAACCTCTATGGTGTCGAGTGTGGCATGTCCTATAATAATGCCATATACTCCATTGATCCAAATACTGGTTCCTGCTCTCTCATTGGCTATACCGGACTGGATCTCTTCTATGCACAAGGAGCAGAATATGACAAAAACAATGACATCCTCTATCTAGCAGCATATACCTACTCTTTTGCCATGGGTGACCGGGAGAATCCAGATGCTTTATCTCCCGTTGCTGCTGAATCTGTTCGTGCTGGCGGTCTTTATACCTGTGATACTAACACAGGGGCAACAACCCTTATAGGGTCCTTCCAAGGCGGCTCTGAAATGACTGCATTTGCCATACCCTACGACGCCGGAGGAGGAGGAGGCGATAGTGGCACAGGCGAGATTACAAGTCCAGGCTGTGCCAGTGGCGTCGTCCTTGTCGAATACCGTGTCTGGTATGATGGCGAATGGGGTAACTGGACAACCTATTGGAACACCAGTGATGGAGGAACCGGTCCATTTAGTCTTGAGGAGGGCTGCACCCATTATCTCCAATACCGAGCTACGGACTGTCTCGGGCACACTCTTCTCTGTGAAGATGACATTGAAACCGAACCACCCATTGAGCGTGGACATATCGCTGGTGAAAAAATGGATCCAAGTGCTGGCATACCCGTACAGGCAAGCGATACCAGTAGCGAAGGCAGTGTTGCACCCAATAGGGATGTCGATGCATGGCTCCGCTACGACAACAGTATCAATAGTAATTCCCTTGGATTGACTGCTGGAGGCACCATGGAATGGGCTATCCGGCTGACACCCACTGAACTTGCAGGATATGACGGCTGGGAATTCACCACTGTCCAGATCCATCATGGATGGAGTGCCACACCATCTCCATCACATGACATACTGATTACCATCTATGATGAGGGAACAGCATCCGCACCTGGCTCAGTAATTACAACAGAATTATTCACTGCTCCCAATGAAGGATGGTATGATGTACCCCTTACCACCCCTGTTGTTATTGATGAAACACGAGATCTTTGGATATCCTGCACATGTACACATCTTGCAGGAGAATATCCAGCAGGAATGAACAGTGCAGTCGGTGTAACAGGTAAAAGCAGTTGGCTCAACCTTGGAGGCTGGGCAGATTACAGTGCCTATCTCTGGGGCTTTAATATCGCGGCAGGACTCGAAGAATCCACAGCACCACCACCACCACCGCCACCAGAGCCAAAAAACATCACTGTCTACAACCAGACCCACTATCTTGACCTTGAGCCACCCATGAGCTGGATTGAATTGGAGTTGGATCATGACGGCAACATGATTACGCCCTATACAGAATTCATGATCTGGCAGGAGGACTTTGCTTGCAACCAAACCGGTGGATCACAATGCTGCTTCATCCATTTCCGTGTTGATGGACCCCCTGGATCCATGTTCTACTGGAATGGAGAATACTTTGCCGCGGATGGCAGCTGGCGTACAGGCAAAAAGGGCTTTGATACACCCGTTGCATTCCAAATCAGGGATAGCACCGGTTACATTAAAGCAGGAAAATATGTCGTCGAATTCTATGCCGAGGACTGCTTTGGCAACGTCGAATCCACCATCCATCGTGAAACATACTATCCAGATACTACCGCACCCACTACCACTCTCCTCTTCAGTGGACCACACTATGAAGACCAAGATGAATGGATAACCCAGGATACACAGATCACATTCAAAACAAATGATGGCGAAAGTGGTGCAAAAGTCACTAAATACCAAATCGACAATGGCCAGGTACAGACATACACCGGACCATTCACCATACCCACAGAGGGTCAACACACCATCCTCTACTACAGCGTAGACCATGTGAACAATCGCGGACACGAATCACTCAAGACAGTCATTGTTGACAGCACTGCACCCCAAGCCACCCTCGTCTTTAACGGCGACACATATGATGACCAAACCACCACATGGATAACTCCTGACACCCTCATCCAACTACCTGCAACTGACACAGGCTGCGGCCTCAAAGCTATCTACTACCGTATAGACAATGGTGAGTGGACAGAATACACAGACTCATTCACTCTTACAACAGGCACCCTCATTGAATTCTATGCTGAGGACAACCTAGGAAATACACCATCCATCCAACAACTCACTCTTGGTGTGGACGATGAAGCACCCAGCATAACATCTATCGCACCTCAAGACAACCACCTTTATATCGCAGGTCGTGAAATACTTGCTCTTCGAACAGAATCAATCATCGTCGGATCCCTTCGTGTAGAAGCCACTGCAACAGATGACAGTGGTATCGACAAAATCGAGTTCTACATTGATGGCACACTCCGATACACAGAACTTGGCAACAGCCTACAGTGGCTCTGGGATGAAAAATCACTCTTCACCCACACACTCACCATAAAAGCCTACGACAATCTCGGACGCGTCGCCACCAAAGAAACAAACGTTAAAATCTTTAACTTCTAAAAAAAGGAAACCAAACACACACAACACACCTCCCCTCTTCCCCTTTCTTTTCCCTTTTTTTCTATATTTTTTCTTAAAGATTATCTATTCTTATACACTTATGATACTATACTCCTTACCACCATACTATTAAACAAAATATCCATTACTGGAGAACACATAGATCTGGTGTATACATAAAAAAAATCACCTTTTGACCAATAAATCCTGTAATCCTGTGGAAATATCGGTAAATATATATAAACCGAAAATATTAAATGGTGGGGAAGAAAATGAATAAGAAATTCCAGGGCAGTAAACATATCACTATAAACAGTATACTCCAAAAAGCTATTCCTTTAGCCGTAACCCTCCTTTTTGTGGGGATAATCTCCATGATATCCTCATTAGAAACCCAAGGGGAAACCAGCATGAATAGCCAGGTTCTTGATTGGCCCATGTTCCGGCATGATCCCCAACATTCAGGATACCAACACAAGACAGGGGAAATCCTCTCCCCCTATATACGATGGGAAACAGCCATTGATTTTGGCGGACGCAGTGCTCATTGTTCCTCAACTGCAGTTGGGGATATTGATGGAGATGGATTCCAAGAAGTCGTTGTTGGATCATTCCTTGATAGAATCTTTGTTCTCAATGGAAGCACCGGAATAGAAAAATGGGTCTTTTGGACAGGGTTTAACAGTGACATCATGTCCTCTCCCGCCCTGGGTGATGTCGACCAAGATGGCACCATGGAAATCGTTGTAGGATGCCTCGACGGCAACATCTATTGCATTGATGGAATCACAGGTGCTGAAGACTGGCATTATACAACCGGTGACAGAGTCTTTTCATCCCCCGTCATTGGTGACATTGACAATGATGGCCTCTTAGATGTAGTAATAGGGTCAGATGATCATATCATCTATGCTCTCAATGGAGCCACCGGCTCACAAAAACATAGCTATATCACCAATGACGAGGTGTTTTCATCTCCCGCATTAGGTGACATCGACAATGACGGATTAATGGATATCGTGGTGGGATCCAGTGATTATCGACTCTATGTCATTAATGGAACAACATTTGAATTAAAATGGT
>Ga0180437_10012017_pt1 | contig 10306 bp, 6 predicted proteins | sample SS_ome_4_FD_132410 | JGI IMG/M metagenome (GOLD analysis project Ga0180437, IMG submission 132410) | Hypersaline lake sediment archaeal communities from the Salton Sea, California, USA - SS_3_D_1 metaG | ecosystem: Environmental > Aquatic > Non-marine Saline and Alkaline > Hypersaline > Sediment... | reverse complement strand
TCGCGAGAGTCCGCTGTGCCGGCTGCCCGACAGGCTGATGCTCTCGCGATAGGGCTCGCCCGTGTCGGCCAACACGATGCGGTCGCCGCGGTTGGCCAGCCGCAGGGCCTTGGCGATGGTCCGCACCGGCCCGGTCCGGTCGGCCATGTTCTGCGGCTGGTGGCCGGTGAACGTATCGTCGCCGGCGATGTTGCTGACGTGGATGTCCCGCCCGGCCGCGGCCGAGCAGAGCACCAGCAGCATGGCGACAAAGCAGCCCAGGGTTCGCATGGGTACGGTTCCAACGGTTCCAGGGGGTTCCGGTCGTAAACGCTTAATTGTAGCATAAGTCGATCGGGCGAAGCGGAAAAATCGATACCTTTGACAGGGGCAGACCCCGGGAGTTTTCCCATGCAAGTCCAAATCAACGACCGGATCCTCGAATTGCACCAGGGCGATATCACACTGGAGGACGTGGACGCGATCGTCAATGCGGCCAACCGCCGACTGATGGGTGGCGGGGGCGTTGACGGGGCGATCCACCGCCGCGGGGGGGGTGCCATTATGGAGGAGACCGACGCGAAGTATCCCGAGGGATGCCCCACCGGATCGGCCGTCATCTCCGGCGCCGGCCAGCTTCCGGCCAAGTACGTGATCCACGCGGTGGGACCCGTCTGGAAAGGCGGCAGCCGCGGTGAGGCCGAATTGCTGGCCGGGGCCTATCGCCGCTGCCTCGAACTGGCCATCGAGCACGACTGCCGCAGTATCGCCTTTCCGGCCTTGAGCACGGGCGCCTACGGCTATCCGATCGATCAGGCGGCCCGGACGGCGCTCTCCACCGCCATCGAATTCCTTGAGGAAAACGGCCGGCCCGAGTTGGTGCGGTTCGTGTTGTTCGACGCGGGCGCGTACGGGGCGTTTGCGGCGGCGCTGGAAGAGTTGACCTGAGGTTTCGCCGCGGTCATCCCCGAGGATCGCGAAGGCGACAAGTGGGGCACGATTGCATCGTGCCGGGCACATTGGGCGAGCGGCGGAAGGAACTTGACCTGCCGCGCGTTGTCAATTGTCCGTCTTCAGTCGTCGGCCTGATCCCCGGCAGCGCAGTGCCGGGACGTTTCAGCAATGCCTGCCAATTCCAGTCCCTAGACCCAACCCCCTGATCCCTAATCCCTACCAGTGGTGAACTCTTACCTGCCGCTTGCCGGACAAGCGTGCCCCCGCGGGTCGTCTCCCCGTAGCGCCGACGGCCTCGGAGGGCCGTCGTACCCGATGATGTCTGCGACGCCGGAGATGACTTGCCGCCGGACGGATCGGCGCAACATCAAGTCGCGAAGCAGCTTATCTGCCACAACGTCGGCGCAAGTCCATGGTTGCACTAACGCACCCCGAGTTTTCGATTCCCGCGGGAAAAACCGGTTCATCCGGGAAATGCGTACAACAGGCCGGTCGTCTTGAATTCCTCCCCCGCGTTTTTTCCGGCCTCCGGCGGCGGGGAGGAACGTGACCTATACTTTTCACAACGGTCGTTCCAGACCGCGTCCACTTCGATTGCGTCTCCTCGTCTCACGTCCTCGTCGTGGAGGGCCGACACGGACCCGGCCCCTAAGCCGTTCACGGCACCCATCTCCCTCGACCGGCATTTTCTGTGCGCGCTCGGCCCTTTGCTAAGCACGACACCTTGAACGACCAGCTACGCAACAGGAAGAAGAGATGTTTTTCCCGGGTCGGTCTACGCCAGGGAGGAAGTTACCTACGCACGGATCGGCGCCACGCAAGCTGCTTTCCAGTCTGACCTCTTGGGTTCGCCGCTCGACGTGCAGCCGTTCGTCGTTGCGAGTGGAGCCTTTGGAGGATCGGAACCTGTTGTCGGTTGTCCCCGCTCTGGCGCAACCGCCCGTTCCGGTCCAGGACGTCGGCGCCTCGTCCATCGGAAGCTTCCACGGCGATTCGGAGACCCAGACGGCACTGCTCGATTTCGCCTTCGACGACTCCCCGGTGCTCGAAAACACCGAGTATGGAACCGTCGTCAGCCTTGGCGGCGAACAGACCTGGCTGGCCACCGGCGACCCGTTGGTCCCGGTCCGCGAGTCGACCATCCTGTTGCCGCAGGGAATGGAAATCATGTCGGTGGAGGTGAGCTACGGTGACGCGGGCCGGGTGATCGGCAGCGGTGTGCAACTGCTGGCCGCACCGGCCGCCATTCCGCTGGACGGGTCCGTCACGTTCGACGAATCGTCGATCACCACGGTATCGACCAGCTTTCCCGACCAGGCCGCCGTGACCTACTCGAACCACACGCTCAGCGGCTACAACCTCGGCACGCTGCGCGTGTTCCCGGTCCAATACGACGCGATCACCGACAAGCTGACGTACCACTCGTCGATTTCGGTCGGCGTGACCGTCGGTTCGACGACGGGGGACGGCGCAGGCGGCAGCGAGCTGGGCATTCGTAACTCGGCGGCCGATCGGGACCGCGTGGCCCAATTGATCGACAATCCCGAGGCGCTGGGCGGTTACGAGCATACGCCACCCCCGGCAGACGCCTCGTCTCTGCCACCCACGGTGAATCCTCTGCCGGGCGGCAGTCTGGAGTACGTCGTGATCACCAGCAGCGCGCTGGCCGACAGCTTCCAGCCGCTGATTGCGTCGAAGACGGCCCGGGGCCTCTCGGCCGGAATCGTGACGACCGAGACGATCTACGCGAGCTACTCAGGAACGGAAACCGGCGACTACGCCGACAGGATCCGCCATTTCATCACGACGGCCTACGCGTTCTGGGGAACGCAGTGGGTATTGCTCGGCGGCGACGTCGAGGTGGTGCCGCAACGGGGCGTTTACGTCAGCCAGGGATCGACGGTCGACTACGACCTGCCCACCGACATGTACTTCGCCTGCCTGGACGGGACCTGGAACGGCGACGGCGACGGCACGTGGGGCGAGCGCTACGACGGCGCCGGCGGCGGCGACGTCGACCTGGTGCCGGAAGTGTACCTCGGCCGGGCCCCGGTAAGCAACGCGACCGAAGCCCAGAACTTCGTGGCCAAAACGGTCCAGTACGAGACCACGGCCCACTCCAACGCCACTACGGCCGTGTGGCTGGGCGAACAATTGGATTCCCGCACCTGGGGAAGCTATTCCTCCATTCCGATTCGCGATCGGGCGATTCCGGACGACTGGAACCTGGTCGAACGCTACGATTCGAGCGCCACGTGGAGCGGCAACCAGTTTCGCGACGATCTCAACGCCGGCCCCCACCTGGTGAACCATCTCGGCCACGCCAACTCGACGTACAACGCGCGGCTGGCCAACTACAAGGTCGCCGGGCTGGCGAACGACGACCCCTACTTCATGTATTCGCAGGGGTGCTATTCGGGCTCGTTCGATACGCACGACCTGGCCATCGCCGAGAACCACGTCGTCGACGATCACGGGGCTTTCGGCGTGGTGATGAACTCGCGTTACGGCTGGTACATGCCGGGCAGCACGCCGGCGGCGAGCCACTACTACGCCATGGAGTTCTGGGACGCCGTGTTCAACGAGGACAAGCTCCACCTCGGCGAGGCCAACCAGGACTCCCGGGACGACAACCTGTTCCGCGTCGGCGGCACGGGCGTCTACCGCTGGATCCACCTGGAGGTCAACCTGCTGGGCGATCCGGAAACGCCGCTGCAGATCGGCGACTTCCAGCCGCCGCCCGAGGGCGATCCGGGCCATCTGCCGGGGCTTTACGACCCGGGCCAATCCGAATTCCTCCAGCGCCACTCGATTGGAGCCGGCCCCACCGATCGCGATTTCGTCTATGGCGTGGCCGACGCCGGATGGGTGCCGCTGGCGGGCGACTGGAACGGGGACGGGACCGACACGGTCGGCCTTTACGCGCCCGACTCGTCCACCTTCTTTCTGAACAACGTCAACGCTACCCGCAACGCGGACGTCGTCTTTAGCTACGGTCCGGGCGGGCTGGGATGGATACCGATCGTCGGCGACTTCAACGGAGACGGCGTCGATACGGTCGGTCTCTACGCGCCCGACTCCTCCACCTTCTTCCTCAACAATGCCAATACCACCCGCAACGCGGACGTCGTCTTCAGCTACGGCCCGGGCGGGCTGGGATGGATGCCGATCGTCGGCGACTGGAACGGAGACGGGGTCGATACGGTCGGCCTCTATGCCCCCGACTCGTCCACCTTCTTCCTCAACAACGCGAACACCACGTGCCCGGCGGACACCGTGTTCGGATATGGCCCGGCCGGATTCGGCTGGGAACCGCTGGTCGGCGATTGGGACGCCGACGACACCGATACCGTGGGCCTCTACGCCCCGGACTCGTCGACGTTCTTCCTCAACAACGCGAACACCACGCGCAACGCGGATTCGACCTTTGCTTACGGCTCCGGCGGGCAAGGCTTCAGCGCGCTGTGCGGCGCGTGGACCGCTTCGGGTGGATCGCCGCTGCAAGCCGACGAATCGGCCGACCACGGAGACCGTCTCGGCCTTGCCGCGGAGGCCGTGGACGACCTGGCCTCCAACGGCGGCGCGTTGGCCGACCGGCCCGGCCCTCTGCTGAAACCGTCCGACCTGGACACGATCTACCGCGACGGCGATCCGCTCAGTCAGCCGGCCACAGCCGACGGCCGGTGGCAGGCGATCGTTTCCGAACAAGGAGCGGCCGGACGTGGACGCGACGATACCGGCCGGCCGAAGGTCTCTTCCGACGCGTTGGGGCGTCTGTTGGAGATGGACCTTCTCGACGCTTCGCTGGACGCTTTGGCAGGCGAGCTGTTGCCGGCCGACGGCCCGGGCGTTGCCGAGCTTGACGAGCTGTTTGGCCGACTCTAAGCGACCGTCCCTGGCCGTAAGTTTCTGTTGCGAAAAGCGGCGTCCCGGCACACTGGCCGTTTGGCCGCCGCGACCACGCGGCAAAAGCTGTCTATGTCCCGTTGTTTATCCAATTTGCCTTGACCGGCGGCGCACGTTCGTCCATAATCCCCCGCTTCGATGGACCCTGGAACAAGACCCGAAAGGACGCAAGGAAAACATGTTTTCTCGGATTGCTCGCCGAATGCTCTCAGCAGGACGCCGGGTCGCGACCGGCAGCCGTCCGCAAGAGTCCTCTTCCGAGGCGCCGGCGGTCGACGAAGTCAAACAGTCTATGCTCGACCGGTTGGACACGCTCACTTCCGACGCCCCGGTCTCTGAAGAACAGAAGCAACTGAGCCTGCAGTGTTTTCGTTACTATTTCCGGTATCTGCTCGAGGCGTTGCCGACCACTCCAAGCAGACAGTGGACCGTGCTGGAAGCGGGGGTGGGAATGTGCGGGTGGTCGCATCTGTTCGGCCAGTTTTTCGACACGGTGTACGGCGCGGACATCGAGGACTATTCCGAGTATCACCCGGGAGTGAAGTTCATCACGGCGGACCTCACCCAGGGCATACCCTTGCCCGATCAATCGGTCGATCTGGTCGTCTGCTACTCCGTGCTGGAGCACGTCCTCGACGTACCTGCGGCGCTGGCCAACTTCGACCGGGTATTGAAGGTGGCCGGCCATTTGCACTTGACGGTGGATCCCTTGTACTATTCCGCGCAAGGATCGCACATCTACGGGCCGAAGCCGTTTGAGAACTGGGAGCACCTGGATCCCCGTTGTGAGCGTTACCTGTTGGGCAACCCGCTTCCCGACGCGGACACGCAGGGGCACGTGCTCAACAAGATGACCTACAGCGATTTTCTCGCTTGGGTCGGCCGTTTCCCCTGGTTGATCCTCCGGTCGCAAACGACGATCGATCCCCGGCCGGTTCCGGACTACGTCGACCGGGGCAGGTGGTCGGAAATGGACCTTCGAACACGGGGATTCAACCTCGTGGCACGCAAGGAGTGGCACTTCGCCGGTGCCGATCGCCGTTTGGCCGCCGCCTAGGCGACCACCGGCAAGTCATGCGGCGGCAGGTCGCCCAACACCGATTCGATGCAGTCTGCGACCAGATGCGGCTGCTTGCCCACGCCGAGAACCAGGTCAACGGCGGGCTTGTTCTTGCTGAGTGAATTCACCGCGCGTCCTTGCTGTTCGCGGGCCCGCAATCAAGCCGAGCGTCGTATCGGTCGGCGTGTCGCGGTTCTCAGGCGGCATCTTTCAACCGGCCGGCTGAAAATGATTGGCGCCAAATGGATGTGATCGCAGTCTGCCATGCGGTTGCGCAATTTCGCAACATTCTGGACGAGAACACGTACTGTTGGGCCTTGGCCGCCATGTTCTCCCGCAACGAGTCATCTTCTAGCAGGCACTCCAAGGCATCGGCCCAGGCTTCCGGAGTGTTTTCGGCAAGGTAGCCCGTCTCGAGATGGCGCACCGTCTTCTCATACGACGGAACACGGCTGTAGATTCCGGCGATTCCCAGGGCACTATAGTCGAGAAACTTCAGATCGGATTTGCATCGCGTGAAGTTCGTGTCCTCCAGAGGAGCGATCGCCAGATCGAAGGACGTGTTGTGAATCATCCAGGAGACGAACTTCGGATACTCACCACAACCTCCGGCGACGGGCACCAGGCGGATCGGCAGACCGGCAAAGGCATGTACGGTCGCCGGTTGTGCCACCGCGCCCACGAATTGCAGTTCCAGAACGTCGCGGTACTTGCGCAAGACGGCGCGCAGGGCCTGAAGCACCATCATCACGTCGGCGTCGTGGGTGCCGGTCCCCATGTAGCCGATCACTTTTCGCCTCCCGTGCGGCCGCGGGCGTCGATGCTGCCGGACGGCGTCGAAGAACAACCGCTCGTCGAGGGCGTTTTGCACGACGCGAAGGGTGCGGTTGAGCCCCTGGAGGCGATCTGCCAGAGGTGCGGTCGAGACGATGACGCCGTCTGCCTCGCGGGCAAGATATCGCATCGCCGTTTTCTGTTCGGTGGGGACGTATTCCAGATCCAGCAGGTTGTCGTCCGTCGTATAGATCAGGCAAGATCGATGCTTCCGGATGCGATCGACGAGTTGCTCGGCCATTTCCAACGACAGGTCGTGCCGCCACATTCGCTCGACGACGACGATATCCGCTCCGCCGGCGTCCACATCACGGCCCGTGCTCACGTCCAGCCTACCCTCGTTGCAGGGATGCATAAGAGGCCGCAGCAGGCGGATGTAGGAGCAGCCAAGCGGCCGCCGGTCGAGACCGTGCTCGCACAACAGGTGGACTTTCGGCTTTCTCATCGGCGGTTCCAAGGGTGATTGGTCGGAAACAGGGCCGCCAAGATCCGGTGGGCAGCCACCTCGGGAGTATGCCGGCAGACGTCGTCCACGGCGCGTTGCTGCAAGCTGCTCCTCAGCGAGGCGTCATCGAGCAGTCGTTGCAGAGCGGCCAGGCATAGGTCCGGCGACTGCGTATCTGCGATCAGGGCGTTGGCCTCGTGTGTCGCGAAACTGTCGGTCCCGCCTTCCCGGGGAACGATTACCGCGGTGCCGCAGGCCATGGCCTCCATGGCCGTCAGGCCCATCGCCTGGAAACGCGAAAAGTCGGCGAACACGTCGACGTCGTCCATCAGCCGGGCCAGTTGGGGCCGGGTCAAGTGGCCCGCGTGACGCCATGCGAAGTCGGTCGGCAATTGTTGGAAGTCGGGATCGTCGGGCCGGCAGCCGAACAGGACGACCTCCACAGCGTCGGGATTCCGGTGAGAGAGTTTTCCCAGGACTTCCACGGTGAGTTTCGCCGCTCGCCGCGGCGTGCTGGGGCGCACCATGGCGGCTACCCGGAGTGGCCCGTTGCAGCGATCCGATTCCCGCGTAATGCGGGTTCGAAACAAGTCGATATCCACGCTGGGGCCTACCACCTCGCAGTCGACCCCGATGTGCTCGCGCACCATCCTGCGATTCCACTGCGTCTTCGTGATCCGCACGAGTCCCGGGATTCGAGTATAGGAGTCCTTGGCGACCCTGCGGAGGTCCGAATCGTCGGGAAAAAACAGCGGTTCGTAGTCCTGGACGTAGTACGCCTTGACCGGCGTCAGTGCGGGCGGATGAAACTCGGCCAGCCAATCGACCGTGCAAGACGCCGTGGCAATGATGGCATCGCACCGCGAGAGGAAGTCGCCGGCCAGGTGCGGCCCGTCCAGATAGATCAGGGGAATCGGGTTCTCCGGGTGGTCCCTTTCGAAAACTTCCCGGTGGGCCCGTAGGTTCACGAGCCGGACGTCGACCCCCATTTGCTGCATGGCCTTGGCTTCCTGGATCACCACGTGCCCACCGCCGCAGGCCGTCGTCAACGGCAAGACGAACGCAACCCGCGCACCTTCCCAGCGCCGAAGCCCGTCTTGGATGAGTCGCTCCCGCTCCGATGCCACACGACTGCGGGCGCGAATGCCGTGCATGATCCGGTCGAATCGGCATTGGTTGGCCCCGTCGCTGATGGTTTGCGGGCCGTGCATGTCGGCCAACTGTCGGTCGGCCCGAGACGCCAGCTGTTTTCGTCGCTCGTGCGAATAGCTCCGGGACTGAAAATGGTGGATGTAGACGTCGTCGGCAACCCGCAGTTCCCAACCCGCCTCGCGCGCCCGCAGACAGTAATCGTTTTCCTCTCCATACCCTTCGGCAAACGCCGTCTCGTCGAAATGGCCGACCTGCTCGAGCGTATCTCGCCTGATCATCAGGCAGAATCCATTGAGGAAGGGAAGGCGAGGATAGAGTCGGCCGGAGTATCGCGCCATGAGCCTTCCCATATCGGTCACGGACGTTCCCCGGGCCAGGCCGTTTTCCGCCCAGTCTCCCCGCTCGTCGAACAGATCCGGAACGGACTGCCAGGAAGCCGTATTGGAGAGTGGGCTGACGAGTCCAATCCCGGGAGCCGATTCGGCGCAAGCCACCATGCGATCCAACCATTGCGGCACGACCACCGTGTCGCTGTTGAGCAGAATCGAGTATTTGCCCGTGCCGCCACGCAACCCCTGGTTCGCCGCCTTCGTATATCCCCGCGGTTGCTCATTTCTGATCAGCACGGCGTCCTGCGAGCGGGCGAATTCGGCGACGTACTGCCGGGTCGGGCGGTCGCTTCCGTCATCGACGAGTATCAACGAGTACGGCGCCGAAGTGTGTCGCACGACCGAGGTCAAACAGCGCTGCACGTCCTGCAGCGCGTTGTGAACGCAAACGATGACGTCGACCGGGGCTTCGTGTGGCGGAACGGGCGCGGCGGCGGAGACGGTGTCCACCGGCACGATGCCGTGTTGGGAGATCGGAGCGGACCTTTCCGGTCGCAGCCTTCTCCGCAACGCCCCAAGCCGCGCGCGACCCCACCGCCGCACGCGGCCCAAGCGGGATCTGCACCGCTGCCACAGCAGCCGGCACGCCCGGGCCGCGGCACGACGGACGCGCGCGCGGGCCCGCTGAGGACGATCGGAGAGAAACGGACTGTGCTTGCTGAATCGGGTACTGCCGTTGAGGAATGCGTGATTGTCCGGCACCTCGGCGGCTGGCAGCTTCTGGCCGATGACGATAATGTTGTACGGCTTAAGACACTCCACGTGCTGGATCCGAAGGCCGACGTGGTCCATCACGGCCACGGCCAGTTCGGTGTCGAAGACGTGCTGGTGAAGGCAACGGTTCTCCACGTTGTTCTGGGACCGCTTCTTGAAATCCTCGAACCCGCCGGCCCAGGGGTCCAATTCCAAGTCGTGCAGGGCCAGAATCTCGGATAGATGAGTCGAATCATCTTCGCCGACGTTCCGCTCGTAGTCCTCGACCAGGTGGGACAACGGGGTGACGGGTCGGTGATGGTCGAAAGTGCCGTCCTTGTGCGGCACGATGAGCACCAGCGTGCCGAAGTCCTTCAACACGCGCAGCCACTCCCGCATCGCCTTGAGCGGGTTGGCGATGTGCTCGAGCACCTGCGACGATAAAACGAAGTCATATTTGACCGACGGAATTCCGTGCAAGTCGACGGCGTCACGTATGTACTGGCGTCCCGGCTGGCGCGCTTCGTCGTAGCGAAAGTTGAGCCCTTCACGCAACCCACCTTCCCCAACCGTGCTCTCGCTCAAGCTGCAGTTGTCCAGGCGCTGGAAGAGAGGATAGATGGGAAGTTCCCCGGCGCGAGAACAGATGCCGCTCGGCCCCCCGATCTCCAGGCCGATCTTCTCGCCAAGCAACGATCGGCAGAGGCTGAAGCTCTGCTCGCCTGGCATCGAGGGGCGGCCCCAGAAGTTGTGCACGGCGGTGTGGATTCTGCGCCGGTTCGCGATTCGACTCAACATCGACTTCTAAACCTTTCGATCAACGTGACACGCGGCACCGCGACACGCCCGGGGGATACGGTTTCGCCAAATTGGCCTGGAATCTTAGGTCACTCC
>Ga0180437_10012016_pt1 | contig 10307 bp, 20 predicted proteins | sample SS_ome_4_FD_132410 | JGI IMG/M metagenome (GOLD analysis project Ga0180437, IMG submission 132410) | Hypersaline lake sediment archaeal communities from the Salton Sea, California, USA - SS_3_D_1 metaG | ecosystem: Environmental > Aquatic > Non-marine Saline and Alkaline > Hypersaline >... | reverse complement strand
GGATACTTTGGGTAAAATTGCAAAATTATTAAGAGCATGTGAAGGCTAAAAGACCGGCGTTAGCCGGCCTTTGAGCGCAATCCTAGTCGGGATGCTCCTGGTATGTGAGGCACGAACGGCGACCCACTGTTCGAGTAATTAATTTAAGGGTATCACGTCATGAATGAAAAACAAGTCGAGATATCTATTTTGCAAAGGAGACTGACAAGGTGGATAAGTTATTTATAAAGATCAAGCTTTTAAGAGAAGAATTCGGAGTGTTTAAGCTTAGACTGCTAGGAGATAATGAAACGTTATGGGCCGTACCTACTGGGCATCAAGAACATAAGATCAAAATCGATCCTAACCTTAAAGGCGAGGTCTTCCGCGCCTATTTATTAAATGATCCGATATCATGGGGGCCACACGTTAAGTGGGGGGATATGGTGGCAGTTAGAAATAATGGGGAGGATGAATTACCTACTGCGGATTTATCTGATCAGACTAAAGAAAATCTTAAGGATCCGTCTTAATGAGTGAAAAACAAGTCGAGAGATCTATACTCCAGTATTTGACCATTAAAGGCATTTATTGCTGGAAGGAAAACAATGTTGGAGTGTTTGACCCCGTCAAAAAGATCTATCGTCGACCCAATTCCCCGTATATAATTAAAGGCATTAGCGACATACTTGGTGTGTTACCAGATGGGCGGTTTTTGGCGATAGAGTGCAAGGCAAAGGGCAAGAAGTGGAATGTATCTAAGGAACAACAATCGTTTATAGATGCAGTAAACCAAAACGGAGGTCTCGCATTCGTCGCCGACAAAATAGAGGACGTAGTGTCCGAGCTAAAAGGCTACTTGAGATGAGCAAAATGCCTGTAGATGTTATTGTTGAGAGAATGAATGAGATTTTACACAAGTTGTCAGATGCGGATATTCCACACAACGCAAAAAAACAATACTTAGACCTATATGAGACTAATAGAAAGGTATTAAAAACTATTGACCCTACGCATCCAATGGCTAGGAAGACTGTCCATTAACCCATTTCTCTATGACATGTGTCAAACCATCCTGCAAACTGCCAAAAGTAGAAATAAGTGCATGTTTATAAGATCTTTGTATTTTAAAGGTTGTTAAAACTTTCGCCATATCGTATTTCTTGGCACACCTAGCACACAACCCTATTAAGGCCTTTCTATGAAACCTATGCTTAGTAGGTGGGTATTTTTTACATTCCATACATTTCGTCATTTATTCGCCTTTATTAGCTTGCCTCGGGAATTAATATATAATATATAATGTATATTAACTGACAACGCAAGGATATTATAATGACTAAAAAAGCTACAGAGTACGAAAGACTTCCAATTGAATACACTCTTTATAAGCAAGATGATTTTTTTAACTGTTTAGGCTGGGATAAAATAGAGGTTAAAGCACTAGTGTTTGAAAAACATAAAGCACATGCCGTAGGGGCGGTGGTTATAGCAGATGGTCACTGCCTTAGTATAATGGAGGAAGATTGGGAAAACACTTTTGATTGCTATGGTCCTGAAAAGTTCACAAAGCAGCAAATAAAATCTCAAACTCAGCGTAATTTCAATGAAACATGTGAGAATGGGAATTACAGTACAGAGCAATGTATGCTAAACGACAAAAAGAGATTTGGCCTAAGAAAAGCACCAAAATTCATCACAATGAGCGAAAGGGATGAGAAATGAGAGTAGTTAAGAAATTACCCCGCTGTATGAAAAAAGACACTTTTCGTGTGTATGTCTACAAGTATGGGGTCTCTCATGGCGTAGAATACTATGTGCTTGACCCAAGAGATGAACCAGCAGTATTGGTTTATGACGGCAAAAATGCTTATGTAAGGCAATTACAAGCTGATGAGACAGAGGCAGCGGGGCCAGAAGATGACATAGATGAAATTTATAAATTAGATCCTGTTGATGGTTGGGAATGGGAAGACATACAAATAAACATATAGGATGAATAATGAGCCGAGAAATAGAGTTTAATGCGGAAAGGTCGCAAAAGGCGTCCAGTGAAATATTAGCGATGATAGCAGGTGATAAAGGGGATGGCCTCAGCGATGATATCATGCCACAGGACATGATAGTGGCACTAATGGCCATTGCTTATGAGGGGGCCGAAAGATTAGTAGGGGAAGATCTCGCCACTAGATTCATGGAAGACGTTTTAACCATTGTTAGTATGGACGAATCTTCTTAATGATCATATCTTAGATGTATGTCTGACTTAAAAGATATCTTAAATTCTGTCGGCACCCTCTACGTGGAGAAGATCAAATTTCTCCAGGAGATTGCTGATCTCAAAAAAGAAATCGAAGAACTCAAAAAAGAAAACCAAACCTTAAAGGACAATCATCGCCAGTTAATGGACCAAACATCTCCTAATATGGATTTTAGGGGCCGTGATACAATAAGATTATGAGTAAAGAAAAAAGACCAGTGGGTCGACCTTCTAAATTCAATAATGATTTGGCACCTAAGGCCGCTGCTGCCCTTTATAAAGAGGGTAAGACTATCCAGGAGTTGGCAGATATCTTCGAAGTGGGGACAACCACTATCTATCGATGGCTAGAAACATATCCAGAATTACGGGCGAGGATTAAAGAGGGTAAGGACCAGATCGACGATCAGGTCGAAGCAACCTTCTTTAAAAGAGCAATGGGGCTGGTAGTCAAGGAAAGAAGACAAGTATTGACACCTAAAGGCGACATAGAAACTCTCACTACTGAAAAAGAACTTCCCCCAGACATGACGGCCATCCTTAAATGGTTAGGCGCTAGAAGACCAGGAAAGTGGGGAGAACGGGCCCAAGATAATAACCTCGAAGAAGAAGAGCTAGAAATGCCAGAGCCCCCAGAGGTTTCAGATGAAAAGTCTGATATACAACCATAAGGGGCAACAGAAAATATGGTTTTCCAAGGCCAGGTTTACCGTAGATGCTTGTGGACGACGCTTCGGGAAAACCTTCTACGCTAAAGAAAAATTCTGCTTTCACACACGCTTTAGGAATCATCTATACTGGTATGTCGCCCCTACAAGGGATCAAGCAAAGGATCTAATGTGGGAAGAACTCAAAGAGCGCTTCGATCAACTTAAGTGGCTTCACACTAAGAACGAAGTAGATCTCTCTATCACTCGGCGGAAGACAGGCACTAAGATCCGACTAAGATCCGCAGAGAAATGGGATCGATTAAGAGGTAAAGGCCTTAATGGATGCATCTTCGATGAGTTTGCTGATATCAATCCGAAAGCGTGGACAGATGCGGTCAGACCTGCCCTATCAGACAAGAGGGGATGGTGTGACTTCTTAGGATCTCCCAAGGGACACAATCATTTCTACGAGATGTGGAATGAAGCTAAGACCCGAGATAACTGGGAGGCCTTCCAATTTAGAACGGTCGACTCTCCATTTTTTCAAACTCCAGAAGGATTAAGGGAGTTAGAGGAAGCAAGGAGGGATTTAGATGAACGTACCTATAGGCAGGAATATTTGGCGTCTTTCGAAACTTTTGGAGGACGAGTCTGCTATGCTTTTGATCGACAACGACATCATACTGATTATGAGTACGATCATAGTTTACCCATCTACGTTGGACAGGATTTTAACCGAACTCCAATGAGCAGTGCCCTCTTCCAGAAGGTAGGAGGTAAGGCGGTTCAGTTTGGAGAGTTAAGCTTACATACATCCTCAACCGATGAGGTCTGTAATGTCCTAAAAGAGAAGTTCCCACGATGGAACAATCACGGTATCTTCTTTAGACCAGATGCCACAGGTAAAAGAAAAACCTCGAATGCCTCTCGTTCCGATTTTGAAATCATTAAATCCCATGGCTTTGGTATTGACGTGGGTACCTCTAATCCAGCTAGAATAGATCGCTGGCAGGCCTGCAACCGAGCTTTTGAGAAGGATTTAGTGATGATCAATGCCAAAAACTGCCCAAAAACCGTTAAAGAACTCGAAACAATTGCCTATAAAGAGGGTACCTGCGAACCTAATATAAAAGACCCATTGGTCGGTCACTTGTTTGACGCCTTCGGGTACAATATTTACCAAGAATTTCCTATAATAAAAACGCATAAAGCAAGAGTTCGACATTACGCATAGGATTTAAATATGGCCGCTCCGATTTTAACTGAGGACCGCATGAGCGATTTGCTTGAATGGGTCCACGAACCTGACCAGGTTCAACTTAGAAGAGATAACCTTGATCGCTTCATGATGTACAATGGGGCGGTTAGGGACATTATTGAAAGGGCAATACGAAAAGAGTTTAAGAAGCCCGAGACAGTGGAGGAGTTAATTGCTAGGCTCATCCCAATTAACATCCCATCAAAGATCATTAACAAACTCGCTAACGTGTATAACGAGACACCTATTCGCGAGGTAGCAGATGAGAACGAACTCGACCAAGAACTCCTGGAGATCTTAGAGGACCGCATGGATTTAAATGGTCGGATGAAGGAGGCCAATCGCTACTTCAAATTATTTAAGGCCAATCTATCCGAGTTAGTTGTCGACGATATGGGGTGCCCTAAAATCAGAAATCTCCCTCGTCACACCTATGAGGTCTTTAGTCACTCAGTGACCTGCCCAGACATCCCAGACACCTTCATGAAGTTTCTCAACTTCGAGAGAGACCCATCTCTCCAGAGGTATGTCTGGTGGACCGACAATCAGCATCTAATAACCAATGGAAAAGGACAAATTCAACGACCAGAAATGGTTGCTATGAACAACCCTGAAGGCATAAACCCCCTCGGTGTAGCTCCGTTCATCTACACAAACAGTTCCACCTTTTCGGTTAACCCGATACCTGACGATGATCTCTTGAGGATGGGAATCGTCATCCCTCTCTTACTCTCCGACCTCGCCTTTGCTACAAAATATCTATCATGGGCGGTAGTATACACCGTAGGGGCGGGGGGTGACATTCCGTTCAGCCCCAATTCAATCATCGACTTAGACTTTGGTCCTAACGGCGAAACTCCAATTATAAACACCGTTAAGCCCACCGTGCAGATAAACGACACACTTGGTTTCATTAAGGCCTTGGTGTCTATGCTCCTTACCACCAAAAATCTAAGCGTGACCAGTATGTCGGGTGCCCTAGACTCTAGCAATCCTGCTTCTGGAGTCGCAAAGGCGCTCGACTCTGCTGAATCCCAAGAGGATAAAAAGGACCAACAAGCGTTTTTCTTAAAAGCAGAAGAACAACTTTGGACAAAACTTCGCGACCACCTTATGCCAGCTTGGCGTAAACAGAGAAAACTGTCGCCTGAATGCAACCGAGAGTTCTCCAAGAATCTTGAAGTTGACGTAATGTATCAAGAACCTAAAGTGATTATTTCCGAAAGAGAGCAAATTGAACTATCCAAAATGAAGATGGACGCTGGTCTCACCACCAAAAGAAGAGAGTTGCAAAAACTTAACCCTGATATGGGTGAGGATTCACTTGATAAACTCATGTTGGATATTGAGATGGATAGTTCTCGAAAAAAAGAGCTAATGATTCAAGATGTAGAGAGAGACAGCATCGTCACTCACGATCACAAAGGTACTGGTCCGGATATCCAAGACCCGGATATGCCAAATAACCACTACCATGAAATGCTTGACGGTTCAGGTAAGACAAGCTCAAATCCATATGGTCCGACTCACACACATCAGTCACCAAATGGAGAGAAAATTGCGTAATACTAAATATGACAAAAAGCACACAGATATTGTAAAATGTTACAATGCATTAGTTAATTTAATTAATAAAGAGTGCAAATTATCGAGAACGAGAAACTTAGCAGTGACTCGTTTACAGGAAGGCATGCTCTGGACCAACCAGTCGTTGATCGAGGACATGCAAAGTGAGGAGGCAAATGGCGAGCAAGTTGAGGTACAAGCTCAACCTAGTAGAGATATTCAATAGGGCATACGCTGGTACTGAGCTAGATAGAAAAAACCAATTAAGGGGCTTTTTATCAGAGCCATCTGTAAAACTGAACTATGGACAGGCCGTCATTGACAGAATTGTTGAACGGACAGAGAGTTCTATAGACAAAAAAGGGGATTCTTTCCCCGGCTATTCCCAGAGCTATAAGGATTCCCTTGTTTTTCAAATCTATGGCAAATCAGGCAAGGTTAACCTCACTCTAACAGGTGCCATGCTTTCGAACATGATCCCCCGACCGAAAGTAGTCAAAAGAGAGGTCGTTATCGAGTTTCTTTCAAAGCTCCAGAACGATAAGGCCCATGGTCACACAACAGGGGCCACTGGTCGGTTGCCTGTCCGTGATTTCTTTGGACTACCTCCAGAAGAAGAAGAAGCTATTTTAAAAAGAATAATCAAAGATGCTGCATCAACCAATATAATCGGTTTTGCTGAAGAGTTTTTGAGAGATGGCGCTGTGAGAGGTCGGGTTGGTGATCAAACATTAACCATCCCAGGAGTCTAATATGGCACTTGATCCATTAATATCGGTAATCACAAAACTTGAAAGGCTTGTAAAAAGCAGAGGCTTTTATTTAAGGTTGGGTGAAAAAGCGAGAGATATTGTCTATAAGAGAGCGAAAGCTGGGGGAGGAGTCAGTTCTGACACGATCCCCAACCCTTCACCAAAAAAGTTAGCAGCGCTTGGCCCGTCTTATATCACCTTTAGAAGAGGAGTCAAGCTAGGAAGCTTTGGCGCTCCAGGTAGATCCAATGCGACACTATCTGGCCAAATGCTTGATGCGTTGACTGTTGAAGCAAAAAGATTTGGGTTTGAGGTTTTCATTAAGGATAACAGCAGAAGTGATATACAACTTATTCCTAAAAGGAAAAGTGCTTCTCCAAGCAATAGATCAAAATCGAGAAACCCAAGAAAATCAATTCCGCAAAACCTTACTAATGCTCAAGTATACCAATTCTATAGGGAACAAAGGCCGTTTTTAGGCCTTACAAGGGACGAGCAACGTATTATCGTTCGTGAAATAAGACGGGCAATTCAGCTTGTTTTAAAATAGGGGAGATTATGGAGGTCGAAAATGTTCACCCAGCGGGTGATGCTCAGGGGCCAGCGGCAACTGAGAGTAAAGTAGAAACGGCAGGTCAACAAGAGACACAAAATGACGAACCTATTAGAAATGAAGCGTTCCTAAATAAGGTACTCCACGAGAAAAAGAATGCCGTGGAGAGACTAAGGAAGCTTGAGGATGAGAATAAGTCCTTAAGAGAGGAAGAGCTTAAAAGGCAGGAGAATTACAAGCTCTTGGCGGAAGAGAAAGATAAGGAATTAACCGAGTTGAGGTCTAAGTATAATGAGCGAGAAAAGCTTATTGTAGACTCATCTAAATTATCGGCCGTTAAGAAAGAGTTGACTAAATTGGGATGTGATGCAAAATATTTAGATAAGGCCATAAAGTTTGTCAATCTAGACAATCTTCAATACGACCATGATACCGGTGTGGTTGCCGGGACCATGGAAGCGGCCAAAGCAGTCCAAGAGGAATTACCACCCTTCTTTGGAAACACAGGTGTCGGTGTAAACCAGAGCGCTCCAGCGGGGGCTCCGAGTGAACTGACTTTAGAGGGTTGGAAGAAACTACCCTACGAGGAACGTAAGAAGCGACAAAATGAGCTTTATACCAACCTCGGAATAACACGAAAATAGTCATCCAGCGGATGGCGACCTCATGAACCAGCGGTCATAGGTAACGAAATTACAAAATTATGTAACTTAATTTTTTAATAGGAGTTAACTATGTCCGTTTCAGGCAAACTAGAACTCGACAATCTGATCCCAGAGATCTGGGCATCTAACATGTATGACGAGTTGAGAAATCAACTTCAAATGGGTAGTGTTTTTTCTCGTGAATACGAGGGAGAAATCCGCGATATGGGTGACACTGTACGTGTTAACCAAATCGTTGCTCCAAGCGGAGAGATCCTTTCAAACGACAAAGACACTTTTAATCCTGAGTCAATGACTGTTAATCAATACACAGTTGTAGTGAACAAAAGAGCGGTTGCTTCTTTTGAGTTCACTTCTTTGGCCCAGCTTCAATCACAAGCTTTTGAAAGAGATGCTCAAGAAGCATTGGTTTATGCTGTTCAGAAGAAAATAGAGCAAGATATCATCGATAGCTTACTCCCTTCAACTTCCGCTCCTGACCATGACATCGCTCCAGCATCTGCTGGCGACCTTGATGCTTCTGACTTGGCAGGAATCAGAACATTGCTTTCTAAAGCTTTGGTTCCTAAAAGCAACCGTTGGTTCTTTGGTGACCCCCAATATTTTGGAGATCTACTTCAAAAAACTAACTTCATCAGCTCTGACTTTATCCCTGCTGGAAGCCCTGTAAGCTCTGCTGAGTTTGCATCTCCACTATATGGATTCAAGATCTCTGAGCACGATCTACTAACTGCTGACGTTGGATACGCTGTCCACCCATCAGCACTACAAATGGTTATGCAGCAAGGCATGAGATTGAAGATCTCTGATATGCATGCTCAAAACAAATTCGGCTTCAAAATGAGCGCCGACATTGTTTATGGCCTTAGCCTTTTTGACAACAAGCGTATCGTTAAGATTTCAGGATAATTTATGGCCGTACTGGGAATCAAAGGTGGATCTAGATTAAGACATGTAAACGGTGAGCGTTTAAATGACCTAGAGGACATGATAGCATCTCTTCCATACAAGGTTGAGATCATTAATGTCCATAAGGTTGGTTCACAGTGGTATGTCCACTTCTATATCGACGACACTGTAAAAGACCCAGTTAAAGTCGTAAAAGAAACTGCAATGGAAACTAAAACAAAAAAAGTCACTAAAAAGGCAAGGAGAAAATAATGGGTGCAAAACTTTGGAGAACAGAGCCACGAGTGCTCCGTTTTGAATATGATTTTGATAAAGACGGTGGTGCTGTGGGAACTTATGCCCTAGGTAGTCTACCTGATGATTTCGTCGCCAAAGAGGTAGACGTTGTTGTTGAGACAGCCTTAGTCGGTGTCGGTGCAGTCGTTGAGTTTGGTAACGATGCCGATCAAGATGGCTATGTAGCTGACATTGGCGCCGCTTCTGCGGGACTAGTAGTTGGTGCCGGTGCGTTGATCTCAGGTGGTGGACACTTAGTTCTTAGCTCTGATGACTCTTTGGATATGGAAGTTGGAACAGCACCACTTACTGCTGGAAAACTTTCTGTCTATGTGAGAGGATACCAGGCAGAATAATTAAATTGACCAATAAAGGGAAAGTTGCGGTTCGGACTGCGCTTTTAAACGAGTAAGAGCGAAGCTTACTATCCCTTATTTTGCTTATTAATATATTTGTCTTGAATGCCTATCTAATAATATTTAAGGGGCGGGAGAGCATAAGCAATGAGTGTATCGGTTCATGGTCTAGAGGCCATCAGGCGCTCTACCATCATTTCACCTACTGTGGGAGACCTCACAGAATACTGCATACGAACATGTGTAGATGGAACTGTCACTATTGACGGAACTGTTGAAGGATCTTTCAGCCCATCGGGATTATCCCAAGCAGGGCGAAATACCACATTATCAGTTGGAACAACGGCCGTCGCTATCCCAGCATCGGCATTAACCGACAGAAATTCAATGTTAATTAGAAACCTAGATGCGACTGTTGATCTTTATATCGGTTTTGATACCGGTGTAACTGCAACGCAAACCGTAGGCACAACCTCGGGATGGCTTGTAGGCCCAAATGAGACATATAATGTCGATATCAAAGATGACATTTTAATTTACGGGATTGTCGCTAGCGGTTCGATTCTTGTCCAGGTCCAGGAGTTTGCATGAGTGTCGCAAGTCAAACCTTTAGATTTGTCCCTATTAAGGCATCTACTGCACCTCTTATCTACAATGTAACGAGCCCTGGAACAGCAAACACTGAGTTCTCACAAGCATTAAGTAATGGAACAAAACAGTTAACTATTAGGTGCAGAGGCCAGTCAGATATCCAGCTTGCATGGGTAGCCACAGAGTCTAGCACTAACTATATTACAATTCCGGCATGTAGCAGCTATAATGTAACTAACCTGGAACTAAGTTCAAAAACAGTTTATTTACAAGTTGATCAAGCTTCTCAGATAATTGAAATCGAGGAGTGGTCATAACATGCATGGAGGGCAATCATGGCAATAACTTTAGATAAAATCGGGACGATTACGGTCGAAGCAACGGATCTCGACATCAGAGATCTTTCGGCAAACCAAGACAATATCGCAATATCAGATGGAACAGATACGTTAGCAATCAATGGTGACGGCAGCATAAACGCAGTCGTGACTG
>Ga0180437_10012015_pt1 | contig 10307 bp, 12 predicted proteins | sample SS_ome_4_FD_132410 | JGI IMG/M metagenome (GOLD analysis project Ga0180437, IMG submission 132410) | Hypersaline lake sediment archaeal communities from the Salton Sea, California, USA - SS_3_D_1 metaG | ecosystem: Environmental > Aquatic > Non-marine Saline and Alkaline > Hypersaline >... | reverse complement strand
TTAAATCAACAGGGATTCTTAGAGTGTCAAAATCTGTAACAAAAAAATCAGGAACAAAAGAGGGATTATCTGTTTCCCTACCATTCAATTGATGTTTAATATAATCAAATTCGCGTATTAGTTTTTCCTTTAAGGTGGTTGATAAATTCCTAAATCTCTTTGGCATTCGTTTCAGATATAATTGCTCTCGCTTAATTTCTAAAGGGGAAGGAGGTCTTGGCAATTTCATATTCTTTATAGCGGCTGGAAGAATATCTTTCTCAATTACTTTTATAAGGATATTTGTTAAATCTTCTGGAGATGCATCAGGGGCGTTCTTATGTAGTCCAGAAACAATTTCAGTGAATAGTGAAGTTGTCATTTTCTTTTCCTGTTATTTTTTGGTTTCTATATCCCTTTCTAAAGCTTTAGTTACACCCTCGGTCAATATTTTTTTCGTTTCTTCTGATATTTCTATTTCTTTATCAACCTTAACTGGACGGGGTGCTAAAGACTCCATATATCGAATGAAGAATTCTCTCCAATCTTTAACAAGATCCCATAAAACAATCATTACATCTGATACTTGCACTTCTGAACCAGTTAATAAACTTTGGATCTTCTCAATATATGAAAAAAGTGTCTTTTTCAACGTTTCTTTGTCAATACCCTCTTCTGCAACATAAGCAATTCGGAAATAAGCATAAAATCTATCAAGCGCCGTTATTAGCGATAACGCGTATATTTCTATCAAATCACCAGAATGTACTCGAATTATTCGATCCATTTCATTTATAATTCCCCTCAATAAGAGGCTATGTAATTCTAACAAAACCTCCCTGTTGTTTCCTAGAAACTCTATTAACCATTTGACAGCATCTCGTGAAAAGATTAGATCTTCAAAATGGGTTTCATATTCATATTTGTTCATTCGAAATTCTCTTAGATCTATAAATAATTTGAAAAATTCTTCCCATAGTTGCTTTTCATCAAAGCTAAAATCCTCAATATGCTCTTCTAATAATTTAATATATTTACTACAAACAGCTTTAGCCGTTGAAAATGCAGTTGGCTCTTTTCGAGATTTTAAGTCTCGATAAATAATCGCAATATCCTTGAGAAAGAATCCTGGAAGAATTAATTTCTTGTGATTGCCAAAAATCGCATTGGCCATCGAACGATTAGCAAAAATGTTCATATCATCAAAATTATCATCTTCGAAAGCTATTAAAGCAGTTTTAATGTCTTGGCGTATGACTTGAAAAATGGATTCCATCAATTATATCCTCCACATAAACAAACTAGAGTTTTAGAACTATTTATTCTTAATGATTCTTAAACACATGCAGCCATAAATTAACTATTTATGCACTAAAAACCCTACCGTAATATTTCATCTAATTCTGAAGGGTCTCCTAAAGCCTCTTTCACCATTTGATTTTGCATCCCCTCACTTGTAGGCCCGCAGAAGATCATTTTGCCTCTGTTGAGGACAAGTAAGTTTTCTGACCATTTATGGAATCTATGGTCATGAGATGCAAATAATATGGCCAATTCTTTTTCTTGTGTAATTTCGTTTAAGAGTTTAATTAGCGCTATTGTTGTCGGCAAATCTAGATTAGCAAAGGGTTCATCGAATATTAACATTTTTGGATCCATGGCTAAGACGCCTGCAATTGCGACCCTCTTCTTTTGACCGAAACTTAAGTTAAATGGAGAATAGTCTTTCCATTCTTCCATTCCCATTTTCCTAAGAGCATCATATACAATTTCTTCAACTTCATTTTCTGGAAGCCCTAGGTTGCGAGGTCCAAAGGCCACGTCTTCAAAACAAGTCGTAGCAAAGACTTGATTATCCGGATTTTGAAATACAAATCCTACTTCTCTCCTTATGTCATCTATTGTTTCTTTGCTGACAGTTTTATCGAAAACACGTACCTCTCCTTTAATTGGGGTATTTAATCCTACAATCATTTTCAAAAGCGTTGTTTTTCCAGCCCCATTTGGACCTGCGATGGCAAATTTAGTTCCTTGAGGAATTGAAAAACTAATATCTTCCATTAGAAATCCTTTTGAACCATGTTGATATTGAAATGAAACGTTTTTAAACTCCACTGCCACTGAGTAATCCACTAATACTCCTCCAAATCCATGTGATAATGTAACTCTCAATGCATTATGGTTCTAGACATTTCGATTAATCGAGATTTGCTTGTTTTAGCAAAATGACTGAACTTCTTGAGTTCCAGAGTTTTAGAGAGTTAAGGATCTTTTTATTTATATTTATATGATCCAGATACGATAAAATTTTATTACACTTATTTTTGCAATACGAGCAATCCATTGTGCGAATTCCGTTTGTAAAATCTGATCAACCCTCAATCATTTATGTACGTTCTATTCTTATTACTCGGTATGAACATTCAATCAGTTTAAACGAATAATTTTTTCTAAACAATGTTTATAACACACGATTGCCAATTATAGTGTGGGAAATCATAAATAGGAGGCATTTTGTGTATGCGAATATTGGTTCTGTAGGGGCAAAAAGCGAGTTAATCACGCAGGTATCGCCTTTTAAGGTATCATCCTCTCAGCCTCCGTTCCAAGCAGCATACGGGTTCTTCTATGAGAAAGTCTGTTTGTATTTGCTGGTAAATACTCGCACTACAAGACGGAGTGTTCCTCGCATCACGCGGAGAACACGTTCTTGTGCATGAGACTGAACCTGAGAGGTCTGACGCCTTCTGAGACGGGAATGGATGACAGGTACGGGGACGAGAAAGGTCAAAAAAACTCGATCGGAAGCCATAGCTCTATCATAATCCAAATCGCTATACAAAGAAGAATACAACCCACAATCAGCGCGTACTCGCGCGCTGTAATTCCCTTTTTTCTTCCGAATCGACTTTTGCTTTTCAGTCCACGAAGGGACATCGCTTCATAAACTGCAAGTCCTCTGTCGTAAGAGCGAATGAAAATCATTCCCAACATCGCCGCAACTGCTGCGAAACGCGATTTTCTTGATGCGAGCTCCAGTCCTCTTAAACTCTGGGCGGTTCGAACAGTTGCCGCTTCCTCAAAGATAAGAGGCGCGTAGCGTAACATGAGCATGATTATTGACACCATTGTCTCAGGGAGATGTATGACTCTCAGTCCGTCGATAAATTCTTGTAAGCACATCGAGGACGTAAATGTTGTGATTATCAAAACCGCACAAATCCCTCTGAGCATTATCAGGGCAAAGAATCGCAATCCTTCTTGATAGACATTTATCGTGAACCCTAAAAGTTGAAATGTAGTGATAATTGCGTCAGGAGACCCTTTTGAAAACGTGTTAAAGATTCCGAGGGAAAACAGCACGGGAATTGCCACCCAGGAATGCTCTATGGCATGAAGAATTCGCCCTTGTAGTGACTTTGCGAGAACTAATGCGAAAATGAAAGTCAAAAAAATTATGACAAAATCTGTGTTTGCAACGACTGCGACGGCAAATGCAATCATGAGTACGACTTTCGCTGCAGGCGATAACTGTGGAGGACTTTCCCCACTAAATTTTCTAAAAGGTAACGTAAAGTAGTGCCCTTTCATAATTAGGTCTCCACTGAGAGAGAAATTCTTCCAACGACTTATGGTGTCGTGAATATAAAAAGTATAAAAAAAAGATTGTGAAACTTACATATAAGTAAGAAAAAAATTCAGCTTCTTTTTAGATACCGAACTGCCAGCATTATCACAATGATGATTGCGAACACACTAACCATACCGACCGCCATAGTTAGAAGATCAGCCGCGAACCCTTCACCAAACGATAAAAAGCCGCCCTCTGCACCTTCCACGCCGACTGCTTCGAACATTCTCTCAAGACCATCTGGATTTTCTGAGGCTATAAATGCAAATACAGCCATGATTACAAATGCTACTATCAGTGACAATATCACGTATCTAGGAATTGTAAAACCTTCTTTAGTAGTTGCAGCCATTATTTTCACCTCATTCGGATGTCATAACTCCAGGTGCCAATTCGAAATGTGTCATCTCTAGAAGATCAGGGCGTACTTTTGTTGTGTATGCAACAATTGCCATTGAAATTACTGCCTCACCGATTCCAATTATTGCGTGTAAGCCAACCATCCACCCAATTACAAGTGCTGCTGGTTCTAATCCTGCAACTATCATTTCCAGGGAAGCAACGAAAGCTGCAACAACAGTAGCTACAAATCCTGCAATTCCGACAGCAATGGTTTTCGCGTTCTTATTGTCTTTTAAAACTACTTTAACGACAAATCCAATGACCGCCCAGCTTACTAAACCTCCAATAACTCCCATATTAAGCACATTAGCACCGTAAGCTGTAATACCGCCGTCGCCAAAGAATGCCTGCACTAATAAAACACTTGCAATAATCACTATTGCGCCAGCAGGCCCCACATAGGCAGTAGCTAGAGCTGTGCCCACAAGATGACCACTTGAACCGTAAGGTACTGGGAAGTTGAACATCTGAGCTGCAAAAATGCCCGCTGCTAAAACGCCAAGAAGCGGTATGTGTTTGTCTTCGAGACCTTTTCCTATTCTATAGATCGAATATGCAATAAAAATTACTGCAATTACTAAATAGACAATCGCTTGTTCTATAGGAATAATTCCATCAGGAATATGCATATTATTGACTCCTCTTATTCTTTTCTTGTCTCTCTGTAATTTAGAGGCGTTGTATATGGGTATTACTGCCTCTTTACAGAGAAAACTCATTAAAATATTACTGATTACGGTATTCGTAATACTCCAAAAAGAATATAAGTGTTACGTCTTTGCGAGCGCGTAATATCGTATAGATGGAAATGCTTTTTACTAGGCGAGTTACCTGAAATAACACTTTCACGCAACTCAACTTTCTTTTTTATAGCAAAACTGCATGAATAGTAATAGGAGGGATAATATGGGTCTTGAAGTGGAAATTGAATCGATTATCAAGAAATTGAAGGCGGAAACAAAGGGCATAAAGGATCCCACTATCAAATTGGCGATCCTTAGCTTAACAAAAATCACAGAAAGCTTGTTGAAAAGAATTAACGAGTTAGAGGCTAAATTATAAGGCCGTTAAAGAGCTAAGCAACGTATATCAATAAAAATACAAGAGAATAGGCCATATGCATGGAATATGTATTCAACGCAATTAATAGAGTCTTCTACGATTCTTTAGCATCTGCTTTTATAGTAACCACACGAAGTTCTTGAATTCCTCGAAGCACTGTTAAATCATTTTTTAGCTTCTTGATTTCTGAAGCCTTTCCATGACACACAAGTACTTCGAGACAATACTCTGAATGTAAATGAGAATGAGTGCGGGCTTTTACAAGATCTGTGTACTTATGAAAAACCGCTGATAATCGCTCAGTGGATGAAGCATCATCTTCATAAAATACTGTTATAGTTGCGATAAACATGGTATCTTGATGATTTGTTAGCCATGCATCTTCCGAAATTAAAACCCTAAGTGCTTTTCTTATTACTTCGGAACGACTTGCATAGCCTTCTCTTTCAGTTATGTCATCGATTTGCGCTATCAACTTCGCTGGTAATGACATACTAATAACTGTGCTTTTTGAAATTTTTATCACCAACAAAAAACATGAATCATCTATTCTCAACTTGTAAGAATATAGATTAACTTAACTTACTTATAGGAGTATATAGCATTTGACGCATTTTATAGACAAATGTATCGTTTTGTAGACAACTATTTCGAGGATGGAGGAGTCTGATGAAGGGGCACTTGTTAATACTTAAAATAAGTTGTCTTTTTATAGCTAGTTTCTCTATACTAGGATGCCGCTAACTCTCTGAACGACAACACCGCCTATAATGCAGGAGAGATCTACACTTATGACCTCGCTGACGCAAACTTATCCACTAAAACTCCCACAAGACACCACCTTACGCCATCAACTGGATATGCTACGAGAAATTGTGATGCAAGCCGCTCAAAAACTCTTAGCCGAGTTATGGTCCGACCATTGGATCGATACGCTGGCTTCCAAGTGCAAGCAGCAGGAAAAAAAAACCTATAGAGTCATCAACGAACAGCGGGTCTCTTTGGCCATCTCCAATGGGTGTACAGTTTACCTCCCGTCACGCATCAGACGCTGTATCGCTGAGGTGGTGGGACGCATCCTTCGATCCCAAACAAAACGTAAGAATTGTTATTACGACGTGTTGAGGATCGTGCAAATCACGGGGGTGGCGGGCAACCTCGATAAATTGGTACGCACCGTAGCACTTACTTTAGCGAATTTTGAAGGTAAATTTTACCGCTGGGCGCTTATCCGTCAAACGCTGCGCATGTTACGGCGTTATTACTATCAGCTGGGCTTGGATTTAAGTGTCTTAAAACAGTTTCCTTATACGGCGGTGGTAACGCCACAAATTCGCTCCTTTATCCTGCCCTACAGTCCTGATGATGGACAGGCCATTCACTATGCTTGGTCGCCGCATGACACTGCGCAGAAGACCTTAATCAGCATCCGCCTGAAAGTACCGCGGTGTACACAGCCCTCAAAACGTTCCCACTGGCTATGACGGGAGTTTAACCTGTCAATACCTGCCAAAATTCACCAACGTATTAGTTCGCCCAATAGTAAATTATGTGCTCCTACCTTACGCTATATCACGCTGAAAGGTGGCTTGACACTACCTTTTTTGGAGTGTGCCTGGTTACTGGATCACACGCCACATCGCCAACGACCACAACAGTTATATGCTAACCGTGTGTTGGCCACTGATCTGGGAGTGATTAATCTGACGACCTCGGTTATCTGTGAAGCTGGGTATCAGCTGAGCACTCCCATCTTCTGGTCGCCTTCTAAACAGTTGTTACACAAAATTGAGCACCTCTACCACCATATTGCACGACTGCAACGCAAATTAGACCGCTATCCTGCCAACTGGTGTGGGCAGGGTAAACGACGTCAGGAACTGGAACGGCTATACCGCAAAGTGAACCGTTATCGGGAGGAAATCCTGCATCTGGCAAGTAATCACCTGCTGGAGACCGCCCTACGCTGGCAGTGCAAAACTATCGTGCTGGAGGACTTGCGCACCTATGAGCCGCCGAAACACCGCAAAAAACTCTCCCGCAAACTGTCGAATTGGTTACGAGGGGCGTTGTATGACCTCCTCAGTTACAAGGCAAAGCGCGTTGGGATTAAACTCGTTCGGGTAAACCCGAGATGGACGTCAAGTTATTGCCCGCGTTGTGGGGTCAAAGGTGAGAAAATCCGTGATCCCCGCTCCCGTCACATCACAAATCGAGGGAGATTCTTTCAGTGTAGCGCGTGTTGCTATCTAGCCGATCGCGATTACATCGCCGCCATAAATATTTATCGGGTGTATCAAGAACTGCGGCACAATCACTTCAGTTTAACAAATGCAAAGCTCGTTCCCTATATGGCAACGGGTATCCCGCTCAACCGTCCTAGCGGGGACTCCACTCCGTTACTCGTGGGTGGATAGCCACTCTGTAAGAGATGGCTATTGTGAAAGGAACGGTTAATAAATAAATTCCCTATAGTTCGATCAAAAACAAAGAGGAGGGGTTTCTTGTCAAAAATCAAACAAAACCACTCTAAGATACTGCTCGTTGGACTTTTTGTTACATGTTTCATAGGTTTACTTGGTACTGTTAGTGCAACTCCTCAAGCAATTGGAAGTTACACACCGTTCCTTTCATAATAGACATCTATTCCCTAAGGAACTAGTGCCTATCTACTCACCATCAGGCAAGTAGAGTCCCCGCTAGGACGGTTGAGCGGGATACCCGTTGCCATATAGGGGACAGGCCTTGTGTGAACGAAACGATAGTTAGATGTCAGCATTCCTTCCCACAGAATCGACTGCGTACGGGAGTGCTGGACTGTAGGCCTTAAGGCGGTCACAGGGCGAATTTTTAAACCGCTGGGTGCCGCAGCTTACCATCGATTCTCAAGTATATAAAGGACGACCTACTTTATAACCACCTCGCCTGGTGTGTACCACCGGTGAAGGCCTCAGCATTGGAAGATTTGACCACAGTTGGCTATATTTGGCTATCTAATCAATAACTGTTGACCACCCTCTCCAACAAAGCTATACCGTGACATTCTTGTTGACGGAAACTATGCCTATTGCGCGGCAGAAAGTGATGGTCTCCATGTAATCGATGTTTCTGATACATCTAACCCCACCGCAGTAACAACTGTGCCATTGAGTTCTGTTTCCACTGAAACAGCTCTTGATGCCTTCTGAGACGGAATGGATGACAGGCAGGGGACGAGAAAGGTCAAAAAAATATGCCAGATTCTGTCACCATTGATGAAAACGCTACATCCATCTTAATAACCCTCTTTACGCGATGCGGTATCTAGGATGACTGCGATCCAATCTTACTCCATTTTCCGTGACCATTGATGAAAAAGCAACGTCAACCATGGCAACCGCGGGGAATACGAACTCACAATGCTTGGCTGGACCATAAAGAATGAAGTCTGCGCCTACTGTAACCGTAACGGCGTTTGCTACTGCAAGAGCTGGCTTTTTAGCGGTTTTATGGAACTTGGACTTTAAACCACGCCATGTATCAACGGCGTTGTGTGCTCCACTTCCAACTGGCAAACCAACTTCATTCTTTAATTGATAGATTGCATTGCAACCAGCACCAAGAGATGGAAGATCTAAAATAGCAGTATCAATAATAGGTTTGGTAACGCCAATTTCTTGAGCCGTATTGACTAGCTGCTTTGCAGCATCAACTCTTCCTTTTGCAGTAAAATCTTTCATGTTCATGGCGAGCAATAAAACGCTTTCAATCACAGATTCTTTTATTGCATTCAACTCTTCTTGACCTGCGTCTATTGTTATAGAGTTGTAAACTACGTCTTTAATACCCGCTTCCTTGATGTAATCAAGGCCAGAAACTTTTACTGAACTGATCACTCCGTCCATCAAAATAGGCATATCTGTGACACTCGAAACGAAATCAAGATGTTTTCTCATATTCTCTTCTGTACTTACAACTACGTCAATCATACAAGGATTCCCCGTTTTATCGGAAAATTCCTCTTGTAATTTAATTACCTCTTCCGCTTTTTCTTTATCAAATGTTCCAGATTTTTCGTCTTCTACAGTTTTGTCACCTTTATAGAATATCGTACCGATTAGAACTGTAGGATATCTCCATGGCTCTCCCCCGATCTCAACATTTCCGATATTGAAGCGTTTCTGTTCCTTCTCAAAGTTAAACATAAAAAAAAACCTCACATCTTTTAACCTTGAGAGACAATGAGTGACTTATAATTCTTACGCAAGAAGACGCTCTAACTTGCTAAGAGTTTAATTCACGACTGCAAAGTTTTTTAAATTAAGAAAAGAAAAAGATAGATAGTGGGTTAGACGACTTCCTTCTTTCGAAGTCGGATCAGACTATATGAGACTAACGCAGTCACTGAAACTAAGGCAATAGACAGTGTGCCGAGGCATACACCAACTGAAATGGTTGCTACTGCCATATAGGCGTCAGTCGAAACCAATCTATTGGTGATGGTACCATCAGAAGATCTGGATTCAAAGAGGATGCCTGTGTTGACGTCTCGATAACTTCTACTAGATTCACTATAATAGGCATTGTAGCTGACGCCCTCGAACTCGTAGTTCTGAATGGGCAGTTGCAAATCTTCCTCTAAGTAACTTTTTGGTAGCAGCCACGGTGAAACATAGGCAAGATTAAGTTCGGTAATGCTTGCATCGGCGTCGAGTATTTCAGTTTCGGTGTTACCACTTACTGTTATATCTAGTGTGATGGTCTTGCCTTCCACGTTAAGCACTTTCATTTCAACAGTTCCATAGCTATTTGATTCCCATTCTATTTCATTGCCTATTGACAATGTTCCCCAGTTTGGTTCGGCAGCTAAAGTTGTTGATGAGGTGCTGGCGATCAAGCAGACCAAGCATACAACAAGAAGTCCCATTAGAACCTTTCTGAACGAATTCCCCATAGACTCACCATATGCAGTGTTAAAATTCAAAAACGAGCAGTATATTGGGGTTCTGGTTTATAAACATTCATGGACTTATCGAAGGTTTTACAGTTTTAAGGGTCGGGTAGGTCATATTAGTTAGAAAGAATAAACAATTCGGTTAAAGGTAAAATATTCACTTTCTAAAAATTAGAAGAGGCAAATAGAAAACTAAAGAGGGTAACGTGGTAGTTACTATGTTCTACATCAGGAAACTGAGGACCATAGAAGTCATAGCTATAGCTATATATTGCACTACCTCTGGATATTTCTCAACTA
>Ga0180437_10012014_pt1 | contig 10307 bp, 7 predicted proteins | sample SS_ome_4_FD_132410 | JGI IMG/M metagenome (GOLD analysis project Ga0180437, IMG submission 132410) | Hypersaline lake sediment archaeal communities from the Salton Sea, California, USA - SS_3_D_1 metaG | ecosystem: Environmental > Aquatic > Non-marine Saline and Alkaline > Hypersaline > Sediment... | reverse complement strand
CGCATCCAAGGATTCAAGTTTTAAGGATTGCTGATGGTTTTAATACAAATACATCACTTCTCCAGTTCAATCGATTCGCAGGGAAGCCTTTTGCGGATATGTATGAAACTGTGGTGTGGGAAGAGACAGTGACGACTATTGGAAAATTAGCAATGTATGCTATATATATCCCGCAGGAAGCTGTGACCATTCCGGAGTCGATAGATGGTATCCGAGCATCACTTCAATTGCAAACAGACCGTCTTGAGGCAGTTGGGTTAACAAACAAATACTTGGGCATGGAACCAAAAGGACGTTTATGGTAAATGCCACTCAACACTTTTTTTTATTAATTTTAGTACGTTCTCTAGCAGAAAATGTTTCAAATACACTTAGATTTTGTCAATTTTGATTTAAAGGGGCGTTTTGAAGCTCATTGGTGATGAAATGAGACTTTTAGCCCTTGTCATTTTTGCCTCTTCTTTCAGAAAGTTCACGAACTTTATCAGTCCTTTGATCCTTAGAACACTTGTAGATTCACTGATTGCCTGCTTATACTTATTAATTGCTATAGAGCTCAATTTGCGTGAATTTATTTTTCCGCCATCTCCGATTCTAATTGTCTAGCCTATTTTCTCTTTGATCCTTTCTCCGCCTTAGTTCGAAGGTCAGAAAATCTATAAAATTAGTAAGTTCTTCGATTTTTTTCGCCCTTGTAGATTTATCGAGTGCTTTCTTGTATAGAGTAGTCATGGCGTTCATGAAATTGCTCATGTTCATTTTTCCCCATCTCCAAATGTACACCAATTTGAACTTCTATGTTATTAAGTTTTTCTGATTCTGGAAAACATTTGTAACCGAAATAAAACTTACACTGAAGCGGACTTAGATTACTTAATCTCCATTTTTCTTTATTAGGTAAAATGAATGAATTTTAATTGCAGCACAATGTTTTATTTTTTCAAATGCCGTTTTGCCGCCTTCTTCAGTGCTTTTATTGCAGGTAACTCTTCACCAGATAAATATCTCACTAATGCGCCTCCACCAGTGCTAGTGAGGTTTACGTTGACATTATATTGCTCTATTGCAGCGATAGAATGTCCTCCTCCAACTACTGAGAAAGCCCCTGCCGCGCTAATTGCATTCAGGATCTCCTTTGTTCCAGTTTCAAATTCTTTCTTTTCGAATATTCCTGGTGGACCACTAAAGAATACTGTTTTTGCGCCCTCTAATAGCTTCGTGTACTTTTCAATTGTTTTCTTACCTATGTCTCCAATTCTAGCGTCTACTGGCAACGATGTAACATCTATTTCTTTTCCACCATCAACAACAAAGTCTTCTGGAAATTCTATTTTATCACCGTATTCTTCTAATAACTTTTTAGATACTGAGAGATATTTCTCGAATTTCATCTCTTGAATAAGGGTTTCTGAAGGTTTTCCAAGTTCGTAACCAGAGGCTTTTAGCATTATCAAGCCTATGACGCCAGAAGTTAAAATCTTGTCCGCGGTATCATTCTTGAGAACTGGCTCAATCACTACATATTTATCAGAGATTTTTTTTCCACCTAAAAGGAAAACACAAGGCTTTTCAGGATTGTCCCTCACCTTCATTAGTGCACTTACTTCAGCTTCCATTACTCGACCTGCTAATGTTGGAAGCACTTCCGCAAAACCAACAATTGAAGGTTGGGATTTATGAGCAGCAGCGAAAGCGTCAATTATAAAATAGTCGGCTAAGGGGTAAAGTTTCTGCACAAGTTGACACTTAGCTTGATCTTCTGGAGATCGTGTGATCGTATCCTCAAATAATCTAGTATCTTCTGCAAAATATCTTGTATTTTCTAGCAATAAGACCTGGCCACTTTCCAAATTCTTTATTGCTACTCGAGCTGCAGGTCCAAATGTGTCATCGATGTAAAAAACTTCTACTCCAGAATATTTAGAAAGAATCTCTGCATGTTCTTTTAACGGGACGAAATTCTCAAGAAATAAAGGATCTCCCTGATGAGCCATAATTGCTGTCTTAGCGCCTTTATCAGAAAGTTCCTTCACTGTTTTTGCATGTGCCTTAATCCTTGTATCATCAGTGATTATACCCGTTTCGCGAGCTACAGGTGAGTTTAAATCACATCTTATTAAGATTGTCTTTCCTTTTAGATCAAAATCGTCCATGGTCAAGATTTCGCCGTGAAGCATTACTTTTTCACCTTTTTCATCCTTTTACTTGTTATCCATCTTATTCGTGTAGTAAGTAGCATTCCTTGATAAGTATTTATCGAAAAATGAAATAAAATAAAGAGTACTTGTTTTTCCCCGACAAAATGGAACAGATATCTGTTGTGAAAGGAGCGGTTATAGTTTCTCTGAAGTTTTAAGGGAAAGAAACATACGTCTCAGATGTATAGTGCTCTAATCCGCCTTTTCTTTCTCTTCGAGAAATGCCAGCATTATATTCGAAAGGAGTTGCATATATCCTTGAGAAATATTAAACTTCTGGCGATTTTTGTATTGACCCTCTTTGTTCTTTTGCCATCCATATAGTCGTAATTGCTTTTTGTTACCTGATTCGGTTAAGAGAATTGCTTTCAGCCACTGACCTGTTTTTGCCAAGGTTTTTCCTCTTAGCACGGTTACACCTTCTCCTACAGGAAAGTTTTCAGGTCCTTCTGGAAGCAATTCTTCTAGAGTTTTTTCTACCATTGTTTTCACATCTGAAATTGTTTTTAGTTTAAGTATATTAAAAACTATTGCTAAAGTTGATGAAATTGTGACTAAACAACAGTTGAGATAGAGTTACGCCAAAGAACAAAAATATAAATAGATTGACCTTTTGTAACTAACTTCACTAAATTTTAACATCTAATTATAGAGACTCCTCAATTGGAGGCAAGAGAATTGCTCTTTGGATATGCTGGAAAAATTCTACGTGTTAATCTCACAAATAATGAAATCACAGAAGAACCTCTACAGGAAGATTTTGCTAAAGAATGGATTGGTGGCAAAGGGTTCGGAACTTACCTACTCTACAAAGAAGTAGGAAAAGATGTGGAACCACTTTCCCCTGATAACAAGTTGATTATCACAGTTGGACCTGCTACTGGTTCAGGCTTTCCAACAGGCGGACGCTATGGTGTCTTTTTTAAATCACCTTTAACGGAGATCTATGCGGAGTCCTACTCGGCAGGGCATTTTGCACCTCAGCTTAAGTTTGCAGGTTACGATGTAGTGATTATAGAAGGAAAAGCTGAAAGCCCAGTTTACCTTTGGATTAGCGATCGAGGCGTTGAAATTAAGGACGCATCACATCTATGGGGAAAAATAACATATGACACAGAAGATGCCATAAAGGAGGAATTAGGTGATAAGAAGATTAGAGTCGCCTGTATTGGACCTGCTGGAGAGAATTTAGTCAAGTTCGCAAACATAAAGAATGATTACTGGAGATCCGCCGGACGATGTGGCCCTGGAGCAGTAATGGGGTCAAAAAATCTAAAGGCAATTGCAGCAAGAGGAAAAAAACGCTTCGAACTTGCAGATCGAGAAGGATTCATGGAATTCCTCAAAGATATGAATGAAGAGATAAGAACGGACAAAGCTACAAGCGAAATCTACCCGACGTATGGAACACCTGTAACCGTCAACCTCGTCAATACTACAGGATCATTCCCAACAGGTGGCTACTGGAAAGATGGGTTCTTCGAAGATTACGAAAAAATCAATGCTGAGGCAGTTCGTGAACAGATTACGATAAAACCGCAAGGGTGTTATGCTTGTGAAATCAGATGCGGAAAATTGGGTGAAGCTAAGCAAAAAGATGGTACTATAATCAGGATCGAGGGGCCAGAGTACGAGACAATTTACAGTTTTGGCGGACTGAACATGATAAACGATCTTCGTGAAATAGTAAGAATGAATGATTATTGTGACAGAATGGGTTTTGACTCCATGACTGGTGGAAATGTTGTTTCTTTCGCTATAGAAGCGTATAAACGCGGTGTTCTGCAATCAGAAATTCCATTAGACTACGGAGATCCAGAAAGTGTCATGTACATTATGGAAAAAATAGTGAAAAGAGAAGACTTTGGCGATATACTCGCAGAGGGGGTTAGAGGTGCTGCAGAAAAACTCGGGCTTTCAGATTTAGCAATTCATGTGAAAGGCTTGGAGCCTGCCGGATATGATCCACGCGCACTATATTGTATGGCATTGGGTTATATGACTTCTGTTCGTGGGGCATGTCATCTTCGATGCACTGGTTATATTTTTGATTTTCGAGGAGTTTCAGGAGATAGATTAGCACCAGAAGAAAAGGCTCCTCTTGTGAAAGAATATGAGGATAGATTTGTAATCTTTGATTCCTTTATTCTTTGCCGATTCGTCCGTGATATATTCCCATGGGATAAAATGATTAGATTGTGCAAAACGATCATGGGCTTTGATTATAATGAAAATCAACTTCGAAACAAAGCAGAAAAGATTCATAACTTAGCACGAATGTACAGCGTACGAGAGGGTATTTCACGCGCCGATGACTACCTCCCAAAACGTCTTTCTGAGGAGCCGTTAAAGACAGGTGCTTCAAGCGGGGCTGTGATAAGCAGAAAAGACCAAGACAAAATGCTTGATGAATATTATGCGCTTCGCGGGTGGGATGATCAAGGTATACCCACCCCAGAGACAATTAAGCGATTAAATTTAGATTCTATATTGTGAGAAATAATATTTATCAAAATTTGTTCCCTTTTATCGTATATACTCTACTTCGTTTCTCACGCTTTTTATTTAGTGAATTATTTGGCAAAGATATTATACTTAGTTGAACCTTAAAATATGTAGAAATCATTCATAAAATTCGAATTATTTACGAATTGTTTCCCTACTCAAAATTGGTAACTGATGAAGGATTTAAATGGACGCAGAAGAAATCAGAGCGCTCGGAGGAAATAGTAAGGCAGAACTACGAACTAGGGCTTTAAAAATACTTAAAATGATTGGCAAAGCTCATCCTTCAGCTAAGAAACGAGTATTAATTCTTTTACAGAGATGGATTACTGATAATAACCCCTACTTACGACGTACGACTTTACTCTCCGTTGGTGACCTCTTCAAAAACAAACCAGAAGTGTTGGTGAGATTTTCGGAGATAGGTATTAATGATCCTTCCTGGGAAGTCAGAATGGCAACAGCTAAAATCCTCGAACATCTTCCTGCTAGGCACAAGCAACTAAGAGGTATGGTTCGTATCTTGGCAAAGGATAAAACTACGATTGTAAATAGATCTGTGGGTGATATGCTGGCAAAGATCATCAGAAAAGAAAAACAAAAGCCATTGATGGATTTAATTAAGGAATTTGCACAAAGCGATGATAAAAACGAAAGAAAAACCGCTGCTTTTGCACTTAGGGCTATTGAACGTAAAAATATAGAAATTATTGATGTTTTAAACGAATGGAGTCAGGAAAACGATATAAACTTGAAATGGACATGCATTTATGCTTGTAAACTTCTTGCTAAGAAACGCCCCACTGAGGTTTCAAGTATCCTTAATAATATTACACCTGAAAAAAAGCTTGATCGGATTTTTAGTAAAACACTCAAAGAGTTGGGGCATCCACAATAAGGTTTTACAAAACTAGAAGCTGTGGATATAGCGCATTATTTGAGTTAAAAGGCAAAACATATCAGAAATAACTGAAAAATAAAAAAAAGAGTTGGCGCATGATAAAGATGCGTTAAATTGGTTTGTATTTATTCTGGTGGTATCTCTTTGAATGTTAATGATAGCGGAATTCTGTTCTTATGATAGATCCAAGCGATTCCGAAGATGATCCAAGCGATGAGCCAGAACACGAATGTAAATGCGAGATTTGCTACACTTACAGCACCTGAGATCGTTGGAGTCATACCGGCATATGCCATCCAGGCTGAAACAATAAATGAGCCTATAGCTGCCCATTGAATCGTGTAGAATGGACCGATTTTCTTTCTTACAATGTCCGGCGCTAATTCAAAGGATTCTTTCATTTTCGTTGGATATATGAACCCAGCTATTGATGCAATGCAATTTCCTACGAACCATCCTGTGATGATGTAAACAAAGAATGCCATAATTGTTGTGTAGATCCATAGTACCATGAAAAGAAATGCCACAACGCCGCAAATGATTAGAGCCACCCATGGTGTTGCAAAGCGCGTATCTACAGCGCTAACCTTTGTAGGTAAGATTCTGTCGAAGCTCCAGCTGAACATCAATCTTGTGCAGCAGTAAACATATGTGAGTCCAGCGGCCCAAGTCATCATCATAAATCCGAGTACAATGATGAAGTAAGCGCCGAGATTATCTGTTGCAAAAATGGCAAGCACTGTAAACCATGGTCCTGTTATCGCTGCTGGCATCGTGTAATACGGGCTTCCATAAACATAGGTTGTACTGATTGCGTTAACGAAAGAGCCGCCCATACCAATATAAGCCGACTGGTAGATCATAAAGGTGAGCAGACCGAAGACTATAACTGCACCTAGAATGGCAATAAACTGTGATCTTCGAACATCTTTAATTTCACCAGCAATGTACACTGACTGTGCAAATCCAAGGAAGTTGATCATTGTGAATGTCACGCCTAGCATGGTCGCTGCAAGTGGAAAAACGGTCATTAGTGGCAGTCCATACGTATTCGCCACATCGTTTCCCGCAGCAATGGTTCCTGCATAGGTCATATCACCAGGGATGGAAGATGCATCAAAGTTCGCAGCATACTGTGCGGGTGTTATACTTGCAAAGACTGCTGTAAAAGTGACAATACCTGCCACAATAACGAAGAATGCAATCGTTAACACCCTAGCGTTCCATTTTGATCCAAGTGCTGCAATCATTGAAACGATTATGATATAGACTGTTCCGAGTACCATCATCGTGACTGGGTTCAAAATTGCTGCTGCTCCCGTTGGATTCCCCATTTTCACTAAGAGTGGTGCGATCGCATACTCCAAGGTCCAAGGAATCTCCGTTCCAACTAAGCTAATAAGCACAATGAACAGGAAGAAATTCGTCATAAAACCGAGACCTGGATGAACCGTACGGCTAATCCAGATATAGTCACCACCAGAACGTGGTGCAGCCGCCGAATAGAGACTATAGAAAATAGCTATGACCAAACAGATAGGGATGCATATCAGAGCAGTCGTGGGTAGATAAACCCCCGGAAACGTGACTGTCGCCCAGATACCATAGATATAGACCGCTGAAGGAGCCATAACCAATACATTGAAGATCAATGTTTCCCATGCGCTAATGTTTCTAACCAAACCAGAACTTTTTCGAGCAAAGACTTCGCCCATGTGTATTTTCTCCTAATCTTTTTTTTAATAAAGAATATACAATTGGAAACGTTTGTTTGTGGCGCTATCTAGTATTTATAACTTTTTATGATTAGTTAGACAAATAAACTTGAAATAAATTAAGTGTTCATATGAGTGGCATGTTTCAAGAAGCGAAGTACAGATTTTAAAGCCAAAATAAATTTAAGACCATAGTTAGTATAACGTGGTATACTTTTGGTAGTAATAAAGGAAGGATGGTTAAAATGGGTATTCCTAAAGAAGAATTTAGTGAAAGAATCGCAAAAGTAAAGATGATGATGGAAAAAACGGAAATAGGTTATTTAATCGTTTCTTCGATCTCAGATATGAGATATCTCTCAAATTATACACTGCTTGCCGGAGCAGCCAATGTACTTATACCAAGAGAAGATGAGCCTGTATTGTTGATAGATCAAGATTGGGATCTTTTACGTGCCAAAGAGGTATCAGCAATTCCAGATACGCGAGCCACATCAAACCTTGCATTAGGTACCCCTGAGATCATGGAAAGCACTTATGTCGAAGGTAAGATAGGAGTTGTTGGCTGGAATGTGTTCCCCACACCCATCTATTTGGCTATAAAGAAAGTATTGCCGAAGGCAGACTTTGATGACGCTACTGAAATTTTAGCAAATATGAGAATGGTTAAAAGTCTCGCAGAAATAGCATTCATAGAGAAGGCATCAAAGATAACCGATGAAGGAACAAAAACTATCACGGATGCCATTAATCCTGGAAAAACAGAAATGGAAGTAGTACTTGCAGGTGAAGTGGCTATGAAGTTAGCAGGTGCGCGAGAACTTTCTTTTCCGACAGTCCTCGGATCGGGAGCGAGAACTGAGACTATAGTTCCTCAACCGACTGAAAAGAAAATAGAAAAGGATGATCTGATTCTGATGGATCTTGGCGGTAGATATAATGGATATTGTGCAGACATGTCGAGAGTAAAGATGTGTGGAACGCCTACACAAGAGCAAAAGGATCTTTATGAAGTTGTCATGCAAATGTATAATAAAGCTATTCAGGCAGTAAAGCCTGGGGTAAAGGCAAATGAAGTACATGAAATTGCGAAACGTGTTGCACAAGAAGCAGGTTATGGAGAATATTTTGTCCATCTGATTGGGCATGGACTAGGGCTAGATGAACATGACCCTCCTTTTCTTGAAACGGAACCCATTGAACTGGTTCCAGGCATGGTTCATTCGATCGAGCCAGGACTTTACAAACCTGGAGTCGGTGGTATCAGAGTGGAGGATACAGTTCTAGTGACCGATACTGGTCGAAAAGTATTAACTTCATTTGACAGAAGCCTTTAACTACAACATAATAGATCCTGATGATTACAAATATTATCAGGACTTCTTTTCCTAATTTTTTTAGAAAATCAAACAAGCGATACTGAATTTTCTTCTCTTTCAAAACGACTGCTTTTAACAGACAAGAAGTCTTAGAAATTCAATATGTCTAAAGATAGTTAAAGGTTGAAAAAAAAGTAAAAAAAAGGTTGAAATAGATATTAACGATGTTTTGAGAGTCTATTCTGGTGGGATCTCCTTGAATGTTAATTCAAGTGGGATTCTATTTCTGTGATAGAACCACGCTATTCCGAAAATGATCCAAGCTATAACCCAGAAAACGAAAGTAAACGCAAGGTTAGCTACATTAACCGCTCCTGAAATCGTTGGAGTCATACCTGAATATGCCATCCACGCTGAGACTATAAATGATGCTATTGCAGCCCATTGAATCGTATAAAATGGTCCAATTTTGCGTTTAACAATGTCCGGCGCTAATTCAAAGGATTCTTTCATTTTCGTTGGATATATGAACCCAGATATTGATGCAATCATGTTTCCAACAAACCATCCCGTCACAATGTACACAAAGAACGCCATAATTGTTGAGAAGAGCCATAGTATGCCGAAAATAAACGCTACAATACCACAGACGATCAGTGCTACCCATGGTGTTCCAAATCGTGAGTCTACAGCGCTAACTTTGGTGGGTAATATCCTATCAAAACTCCAACCAAACATTAACCGTGTACAAGTATAGAAGAGCGTTAAACCCCCCATCCATGTCATCACCGTAAATCCAAGGACTACTAAGAAGTAGGCAACGATGTTGTCTGTTGCGAATATGAATAATGCAGTAAACCAAGGTCCTGTGATTCCTGCAGGCATCGTGTAATAGGGATCTCCGTAAACATATATCAAACTGATTGATGAGATGAACTGCCCACCCATTCCAGCGTACGCAGCTGCATAGATCAAATATGTAACTATCCCGAAAACAATTACTGCACCAATGATGGCAATGAATTGTGATCTACGAACATCTTTGATTTCACCAGCAATGTAAACTGACTGAGAAAATCCAAGAAAATTTATCATAGTAAAAGTGACCCCCAAAACTGTAGCAACAATCGGAAATGTAAGTACTACGGGGTCAATAGCTACAGCAGCATCGATAGTTCCTTGGTAAGTCATGTTGCCAGGAATAGTTGATGCATTAAAATTAGTTGCAAATTGCCCTGGTGGCAGACTGAAAAGTGTGACCACAAAGGTAATTATACCGGCCATAATGATGAAAAATGCCACCAACAAAACTCTTGCAGTAAATTTCGATCCAAGTGCGATAATAGCAGCGCATGCAATAATATAGATGGTGCCAAGACCTAGCATCAGAAACGGGTTCAAAATGGCGGCGGCGGCGGCGGGGTTTCCCATTTTCACTAAGAGTGGTGCAATTGCGTATTCCAATGTCCAGGGAATCTCTGTTCCAACTAAGCTAATGAGTACAATGAAAAGGAAAAAGTTAACCATAAACCCAAGACCCGGATGAATAGTTCTTGAAATCCAGATATAGTCACCACCAGAGCGTGGTGCAGCAGCCGAATAAAGAGAGTAGAAAATAGCTATGACCATACAGATAGGTATGCACATTAAAGCGGTTGCAGGCAGATAT
>Ga0180437_10012013_pt1 | contig 10308 bp, 4 predicted proteins | sample SS_ome_4_FD_132410 | JGI IMG/M metagenome (GOLD analysis project Ga0180437, IMG submission 132410) | Hypersaline lake sediment archaeal communities from the Salton Sea, California, USA - SS_3_D_1 metaG | ecosystem: Environmental > Aquatic > Non-marine Saline and Alkaline > Hypersaline > Sediment... | reverse complement strand
TAAAATCTGGACACCATATAGTGCATCAGAAGCACACGAATTAAAATTTGTTCAGAGTTCTGATGTGATGTACATTGTACACCCCGATCATGAAGTTCATAAATTATCATCAACAGGTTCAATTGATTGGACACTCGAAAAGGTTGACTTTGTATACCAAGCACTGAGAGATGAAAACCTTGAATCGGGAGATAGACTGTGGACAGAAGGGCAAGTTGTTGGAGCATCTTATTCAGCAGCAGACTGGGTTGACAATGTAAATTATGCAGCGGGAGCCTCAGTTGTATATGACGATGGCGGTGGAAATGATGTTTATATCGCAGGCAGGGATATTAGTGAATATGAAGATTACACCGACCCAAGCGCAGCAGGAGCCCCGTGGGCAAATGTCGGAGCAGCCTCCCCTGTAAGCACCAAAGGGTCATTGGTTTACTTAAAGTCAGAAGGGGATAAAGAATTTACTTCGGATGATGTCGGCAAATATTTTTTAATCAAGCGTCCACGGGAAGATACGAGCGTTTCTGATAAACTTAATGCACTGAACGATTTTACTGCACCCAATTTAGCCGTTTTTGGCGATTGGAGGATGAAAACTCATGGAACATGGACAGGCACGATTGAACTGCAACGCTCTTATGATGATGGAAGCACATGGGTGGTTTATCGAACTTATTCATCTACAAATGACAATAATGTTGACGATGATGGCACTGAGGAAACGGCAGACGTTTTATATCGTGCTGAAATGACCGCATATACGTCTGGCGCAGCGACAGTTGATTTAAGTGTCGAAGACCCTTACAATATGATGCTTTATCGGGCAGTTGATTATATTGATGCCAACACTCTTGTTGTTCAATTGCTTGAAGATGAAGACAATTCAAGATTTAATGCAGGTTTACCCGAAAAATATTCAGCTTGGGCAGAGGGAGCATGGGGCGGTGATTACGGCTATCCTCGCTCAATAGCATTTTTTGAAGAAAGGCTTGTTTTTGGTGGCAATTCAAATGAGCCATTAACTGTATGGTTCAGCAAAATAGCCGATTATGAAAATCTTACTACGGGAGTATTAGACACTTCAGCGTTGATTTATACCCTTGCTTCTGATAAAGTTAATTCAATTCTTTGGATGATGCCTCACGATAAATTACTGATTGGAACAAGCGGAGATGAATGGATCATAGGTTCTAATAAAAATGGTGAGCCGATGAATCCTACAAACACTATTGCACGGAGACAAAGTTCCTACGGATCAGAAGATATTCAAGCCATTGGTGTTAATAACGTAATCTTTTTTGTTCAGCGTGGAGGCACTAAGATAAGGGAAATGGCTTATGATTATCAGACAGAGCTTTATCAGTCCCCCGACATGACAGTTATGAGCGAGCATATTACGAATGGAGGGGTAACTGAAATTGCTTTTCAGCAGAATCCGTTCCCTATTTTATGGGCATTGCGTTCAGATGGTGTTTTATTGGGATTCACCTACGAAAAAGAACAGCAAGTGTATGCGTGGCATCGTCAAGTAACTGAGGGCGATTTTAAAAGTATTACTGTTATCCCGAATGAAAATGAAGATGAATTATGGACAATTGTCGAGAGAAATTCACTTCATGTTGAGCGGTTTGCATCTTTCAGCATTCCGTCTTCACTGGAAAGCACATGGCAGATTGATTCGGGCTTGGAATATCAAGGTGAATCAGAAACGACCGATACCAATCAGACAGGAACATCTCCCTATACTTTTAATGTGGTAGGGCATTCTTTAGAGACGGGTGATAAAGTCAGAGTTGTGCAGGACACTAATTATGCCGACAGTTATTGGGAAGACTTCCCCTATCAATATCAAGTATTTAATGTTAGAAAAGTCGATGCAAATAATTTTTATCTGCAAAACGAATCGGGAACTGCGGATGCCGACACAACTAATTTTCCCAATTCACCAAATGGATTCAAATATATTAAGCTTGAGGTTGTAGTTGATTCCGTTTCCGGATTAGGGCATCTTGAGGGTCTTGAAGTTGATGTTCTTGAAGATTACGCCTCTGCGAGCAATAAAACTGTTGCTTCCGGAGAAATTTCTTTAGATGGCTATGCGCATTATGTCCAAGTTGGATTACATTATGACAGCACCCTTTCACCGATGAAGATTGAAACTGAATTGGCAGATGGAGGTTCTCAGGGCAGAAAAAAACGAATTTCGCAAGCCGTTATCCGTTTTTATAATACTGTCGGGGCAACTGTTTACTCAAATGATGGTGATGAAATGGACATTCCGTTCAGAAAAGCCTCTGACTCAATGGATGAACCACCTCCGCTTTATACAGGAGATAAAAAGGTAAAATTTAAACAAGGATATGATTCAACTGCACAGGTAATTGTCAAGCAGGAATACCCATATCCAATGACTGTTTTAATGATTCAAGTATGGATTAATACTTATAATTGATAAACAAACACGAAGGGAATCAATGAAAAATTTAAAAGTGAGGATGTTTGAGGTAGACAGGGATTATAAAGAATTGGTTAACTGGGCATTGGCTATCAAGCAGACAGTGCCACATCCAATTTGTTTACCTGGAGTCGGCTCAGTTGTTGAGGATGAAGACGGCAAAAGATACGGATGCGGATTTCTTTATTTAAGCACCGACACTCCCGTTTCAGTATTAGAGTGGATATTTTTAAATCCGGAATGCACAGCAAGAGAAAAAGTAGAGGCACTGACGCACATTTTGAACAGCCTTGAAGCTGTTGCAAAAGCTGAAGATCATCCGGTAATGTTCGCAGGAAGCGCATCACGAGGAATAACTAAAATATTTGAAAAATTGGGATGGACAAAGGGGATTTCAAATATGGATCATTTAATAAAAGTAATTAAAGAATAGGAGTTAATTATGGGATTAATTATAGGAGGTGCTATAGGGGCAGTTGTTGGTGGCGGTGTTTTTACTGCTGCCACGGCTACTGGCGCAACAATTGGTGCTGCGGTAGGTGGAGTTGCTACGAGTATTGCCTCTTCTCTTTATTCCGGTTATCAACAGCAACAGCAGATGAGGGCTCAAGGAGAAGCGCAACAGGCGATGGCTAATTACAATGCTCAGGTTGCAGAAAATCAGCAAATTGCTGCGAATCAGTCAGCCAAGTCGGAAATAATGGCAGCCGAAGAACGCTCTGATAGGCAAAAAAGAGAAAATAAGAGATTAATGGCGCAACAGCAGGCATTAACAGGAACTAGCGGGACGATTGGTTCCGGAACCAACATTTTGCTTGAAGAAGACCAACTTGCTGAAATGAAACTCCAACAGCTTGATATACTGCATCAAGGAGAATTAGCAGCAAGGCAACATAGATTAGCAGCTATGGGACACGCATCAGAAGCTATGGGACAGCAATTCATGGGGCAGCAGGCCATGGAGGGCGCAAAATATCGTGGACGTTCCGCTGTTACGAGTGGATGGATGGGGGCAGCAGGGGCAGCAGGACAGGGAGTCAGTAGTGGATTCGCAAGCTATATGAACTATAAAAATCAATCAAGAATTCCAAGATAACAGGAGTTAAAATATGCCAGAAATTCCAACAACTTATGCTAGGCCGAATGCTGTATCAGCAGCGGGAGCAGCCCCGCAATTGGGACGGGCGTTGAGCATTCACGCTCTTGACGTTCCGTATGAAGCCAATATCCGTGGGTTGAGAGACCTTGCCCAGACAGGGAAACAAGTTGGCAGAGAATTAAATAAGATAAGTTATGATTTGGCAGATTATCTTGGCAAAGAAAAGCGCAAAGAAGATATTGCATCGTTTTCCCAAGCAAAAGATATTTATCTTGAAAATATGTCTAAATTTGATGAAGTATCTCTTGCTCAGGCCAAAGACCCCGAAACTGGCGAAGTTGATTTTGCACGATTTGGAGAAGACCTTGAAGGTCAAAGTTCGGCCTATATGGCAGATGCGCTTGGAAGGGTAAAAGCCAATGATGAAGTAAGGGGAATGCTACAGCGTTGGTATCGTGAATCATATCATGGCCAAAAACAAAAAGACATCATTGCCAAACGAGTTGGATGGCAAAGAGAAAAGACTAATAATTATTACGAAAGTAAAATAAATGAAGCCGTTGCAAATATGGATGGAGGGGAAGCAATCGCAATGGCAACGCTCCAGGCCACCAATGATGGCAAATTAACCGCAGAACTTCCTTCAAGAATTTTACAAATTAAAGGAAATGTTTGGTTCAATAAACAAAAAGAAGCAACCAAAGAGGATATTCACAATTATGACCCCATGAAATTAAAAGATGAGGAAATTCCTCCGTATTTTAAAGATAAAGACGAAGTGCGCAGAAAATTAGATTATTTCCGTAAAACTCAGATTGCTTATAAAAAAGAAGAATTTGCAAAATATAAGGCTGAAAAAGATAATGAAATCTATGGAAAACTTGGAACCAACGAACTGAATGATGACTATTGGAAAGCCTTAAAAAAAGAAAAAGGTTTTGATGGCCAACTTTATACAAATAAAGAAGTAAGCAACCTTGAGCGCATTCATAATAATATCTTGCTTAAAAAAGAAGAAAAGGCAAACGATGCGCTTGTTAATAATTTGCGATGGGAAGCAGGGAGATTGCAATTGGACGATCCTCAATACACTGAAAAGCGCAGAGACATTTTAAGAAGAGCCAATGAATCAGTCCCTAAAAGATCAGATTTTAACCTTATTGAAGGTGAATTTGAATCCGCAAAGAAAAGAACTTCTGCTGTTTCAAAAATGAGCGAAGTTCAAAAGAAAGACAGGAGGGGATTATTCGATACACTAGAAGAGCGTTTTGGAGTGAAGGGAGATGAGATTCCTACTCTTTCTGCCTATGAAGATAAAAAGAAAGAAGCATGGTCAGTAACAAAAGGATTAAGAAATTTTGGAATTGCACTGCCATTTGGCATTGGGCAAGATGAGATTGTCACTGAGCCTAGCCAAGTATTAAATGCCCAAGCCGTAAGCAATATACAAAAGGCATTTGATGAGTGGGCATCAAGCAAGGCTGATTGGACAATGAAAGAAGGGCAAGAAAAAATAAAGGAATTGTCTCAGCCATACGCCATTAAAAATTATCAAAAGCAAATTTTAGAATATTCTAAACAGCCCACAGAGGTCGAACGCATGGTTAACGGGAAAATTGCAATATTTAATCCAGAAACAAAGAAGTTTATAAGATGGAAGTAACTGCTCCAACATGGGAAGAGTCAACAGCGGTTGAACATTCAGCTATCCCCTCTTGGGATGCGTCATCTCCTGTCTATGACAATAAAGATTCTATTATCAATCAAACTATTATGGATTATAATGCCAACGTTGATGATGAAGATAAGGCCATAGCCCTAACTCAGATGAAAACAGACCCGCTTGATCCGGATGCAGAATTATATTTTGATAAGGCTTTGCCTCCAAAACAAAGAATTGAAGAAATGAAAAAGGTAATCAAGCCCGACTTAACAGATGTTGAGGTTGGAAAGATTATTGAATCTGGGGGTTCTGTTTTATCTCCTGTTAAAGATGAAGCTCAATTAATTGCTGATGCGCCTGACAAAAATGAGCGTGGAATTATTAAAAAAGTTTATGATTTTTGGAAAACCGGATATTGGAATGACGATTACGTTGCTTATTACAATAGGATGCAACAAGGCTTTCTTCCTAGGGCAGGGGAAAAAATAAAAGAGGCCAAAAGGCAATCTGAGATGCAGAGAAGAAAATTTTTGATGCATGATAAAACAGGGCTTCAGCGGGCATTTATACGAGGATTGCAAAACGTAAAAACCATTCCCCTTTCTGCTTTAACCATAACTGAAAATTTGGCAAAGATTTCTACCCTGGGGATGGTGGAACCAAATGATTTTGGGGTAAAAGAGGCTTTGGAAAAAGATATTAATATGTGGATGGAATCGGCTGCTGTCCCCGAAGACATAAGAAAAGATTGGGCTAAAAATAAAGGCAACCTGTGGCAACGCCCCGACTTTTGGGCAAACTTCCTATTAGAGTCTACTCCTGTAATGTTGGCAAGTATGGCAACTGGAGGACTCGCCTCTCAATCATTAAGTGGATTGGCTGCGGTTTTTTCTTATGCAGGTGGATCGGCTGCAACTGAAGCATTATCAAACGCAGGGAGTGCAGTTGTAGAAGCAGATGCCATGGGCGCAACCGATGAGCAGAAAGCTCAAGTGGCCACTGAAGTTTTTAGGCGTGATTTTGTAACGAGCAGCATTTTAAATGGCGTGGGGTATGGGAGTATTCCACTTATGAGTAAAGTCAACCCGTGGCTGAAAATATCTTTAGGGGGAATTGCTTTAGGGGCAGAAGCGGAACAGGAATTGCGCCAGGATGAATTTCAGCAGGATGCCATTGCTCGATATGTATCTCACCAAGCAATTACGTCTGATCCTTGGTTTTATGGAAGATTTTTAAAGGGAATCATAAATAAGGACACAAGGGACGTTACCATCATGTCAACGTTCATGGGGATTGGAGACCCTGCGTTAAGTTATATGCACAGCTTAAAAAGTAAAATTGGGCAAACAGGCAGGGGGAAATCTACATTAGATGCCAATCTTAACTATACTAAAGAAAAATTAACAGAAGAACTCCAATCATATAAAGAAAAGGAAGGCAATTTAACCCCATACGAACAGGCACGATATGATGTTCTTTCTCAATACGAAGAAAATGACATAGTTAATGCTCGTTACCAACTTGCAGACATTGACGCAAAAGAAGGGTTAAATATTATTAAAGCAAAAACAGTTGAGGGAATTCTTGAAGATGCAACTGTCGGAGAAGACGCAAAAGTTAAAATAGAAGCTTTAAATGACCCCACTCAACAAGCGACTCCGGAATCTATTAATCGGGTTGCAGAATCTTTGGCTGAAATAGAAAAAGCTGAAGATGGCACAGTTAATATGGAAGAGGTGGTTGGATTAAGAAAAGAAGATGCGGCAAGAATTCGTGAAATCTATAATCTTGATGAATTATCCGAAGCACAAGCCATTGCGTGGGAATCTGTAATTGCAAATGCAAAAAGCCAGGCATTAGAAAAAGATGCTTTAAATATTGCAGGGCAAGTTTTGGATGATCCCGACAATAGGATGTTGTCAATGGTAGAATTTGCAGGATTGGTAATTGCGGAAGCAAAATTGCAGTCTCAATATGATAATTTAAATGCTAAAATCTTGCAATTAAAAAAAGAAGGAAGAAACACTAAAACACAGGAAATGCAAGCCAAGGCACTATTGCGAGATATTGATACAATTACCAGTGCGTCAACCGCAAGTGGAACAGCAATGGCAAGAGCTTTTAATTTTAGGAAGATTAGGCTCAACAGGGAAACTTATAGCTTGGAGTCATTAAAAAACCAAGCAAAAAAAATAAGAAACGGGAAAGACATAACACCAAAACAAAATGAAATTCTTGAGTCGCTTTCTGCTCAAATTGAAGAGGCAAATGCGACTATTGCTCAGTTGCGCCAAAAATTAGAAGAAGCTGAAAGCAAAGCTATAATTGAGGGAGCCCAAGAGTTTGTTGACGAGAAGGTGGCAAAGGTTAAAAAAGCGAAAGAAAAGCAGGGGAAAGAGAATATTTTATCCAGAAGGCAAAAAGCAATTGAAGAACTCAAAAAGCTTGGAGTAAGGGCAAATATGGGGGTTGACCCAACAGTAGCCTTGCATGTTGGTATTTTGGCTGAAACTTATATTGAAGAAGGAATAACAAAGTTGCCCACACTGGTTCAAAAATTGCAATCGCATTTGCCGGAATACTCTGAACAGCAAGTATTAGATGCCTTTAGCAGAAGGACTAAAAAATCCACAGAAAAAGCAGTTAGCGATATGGTCATGCTTACCAAAGAACTTAAAAAACAGGCAGTTACGAAATCAAAAATAATTGACGGATTACAAGGTATAATCGAGAAACCGCCTAAAAAAAGTAAAATGTCTGCTGAGTTAATCAATTTAAATAATTGGTTACAACAGCTTAAAGCAGAATATGGCATGACTGAGATCAATCGCCAAAAAGTCCAAGAAGCTGAAACGAGAATTAATGAGATACAGGATTTAATTGAAAATCAGCATCGGGAAATAAAGCGCAACGGATTGCCCAAAAGCGAAGAATTAAATTTGGCTCTTAAAAAGCTAAGAGAAACTGATGCCTACATGAAAACCATTGATAAAATTCAGGAACTAGAAGAAGCAACCGAAAGATATACTTGGAAAGATGCAGAAGTCAGAAATAAGACCAGGAGGGCAGGAGAACTAAAAAACCCAGATAAAGTTGCAGAATTAGTTTCTCCCAGAGCAAGAGCCCAAATTTTAAATGAACAATTGGCAAAAGAAAAATCAAGGTTGTTTAAACTTAGAAGAAATGCAAAAGTAGCCCTAAATGACATGGCTCCGATGAGCGCAATTAAGGCTTGGGATATCTTTTCCGGTTCAATGATGGCAGCAACACTCTCAATGGACTTGGGGGCATTTTTAAGACAGGGAAAAATTTCAACTACTTCTCATCCTATTATGTCTTTAAGGACGTTGGCAGAAGTTCAAAAAATGCAAGTTAAGGGTATTTACGACAAAACAGAGATGGAAGCGATTTTTGATTATTTCATGGAAGACATGTATAATCATCCTCAGTATAATGAGTGGGAAAGTGTTGGGCTTTCTTTAACTGACCCTATCGAAGGCATGACAAAACGAGAAGAAGGATTTACCGCTTCAAATTGGATAGAAAAAATTCCTTATTACGGATCAAATTTAATTAAGGCAAGCGAAAATGCTCATGTAATGTATTTAGACATGATACGGATCGGCCTTTATGAAGAATTTGTTCAAAACAATCCCAATGCATCAATGGAAGAAAAGAAGGCATGGGCTCAATACGTTAACATGGCAACAGGGCGTGGCTCATTGCTTTTTGCAGAGAGGGCAGCACAGTCACTCACTCGCATCTTTCTTGCACCTCGTTGGGCTTCATCAAATTTCGGAGTTTTATTTGCCCCTGCCAATTGGAAATATATTAAACATAAATCAATTCGCAATCGTATGGCTAGAGATTATATTTCTTTTATCGGAACCAGGCTTACCTTTCTGGGGTTAGCCCAAGCGGGTGGTCTTGGTGATGTTGATACCGATCCCACAAGTCCAGATTTTTTAAAATTACGCATTGGGAATACACGAATTGATCCTTGGGGCGGGGTAATCCAGCCCGCAAGATTAATTTTGGGGCTAATGCGCATTTCTTATATTGAAAGGTTTGGGACTCCTAAAGAACAGAAAAAATTGCAAGCGATGCAACAGGCAAGCGGGATGCTTACTCGATATGCTCTTTATAAATTAAGTCCAAGTGTAAATTTTTTAGCCAGTGCAGCGTTAAGGGAAAATGTGTTAGGGCAAAAACAGGGAGATACTGAAAATGTATTAAGGCATACAACTCCGTTGATTTTTCAGATGATTTATGAAATGGAAACAGATAAACAAAGTGGAGTTGGTTCGCTATTTTGGGGAGTTCCCGCAGAATTTTATGGGCTTGGCGTTCAATCATACAAGCCAAACAAAAAGAAAAAGGGCAGTTCTAGAGGAGCATTTTAGTTGAAATTTATAATGATATGTGGTATTAGTAAACAAGGAGAAAACCATGACAGTTTCATCGACAATCAGAGAAGTAACATATAATTGCAATGGATCACTGACTGATTTTTCAATCACGTTCGGATTTTTTGAAACATCGGACATTGTAGTGACATTAATTACTGTTGCGGACGGAACAGAGGCCGTGCTTACAGAGGGGGTGGATTACAGCATTGCAACGACAGTGAATGACTATCGAAGCGGGGCTACCTGCACGACTGTCTCCACTTATTCAAGTGCCTATCAGATTAATCTCAAGCGCACCCTGGCATTGACTCAAGGCGTTGATTACGACAGATACGATGCTTTCCCTGCTGAAACAAACGAACAGGCTCTTGACAGGGCAATGATGATTGCACAGCAGATTGACGATGATCTCGATACCCATACTACCGATACTGATGACCCCCATGAAACTGTTGAGGACGATGCTTATGGGTCAGGATGGAATGGCGATACTACTCATGCCCCTAGTCAGAATGCGGTGTATGATAAGTTTGTATTAGCTGATGCAGTTGCCGCTTTAAATACGGCACACAGAACAAGTAATGGTAATTCACATTCAAGTGTAGTATTAAACAATACGCATAGAGCGAGTGATGGAAAAGACCACTCTGATGTAGTACTTGCAAATACTCATAGAGGTTTGACT
>Ga0180437_10012009_pt1 | contig 10312 bp, 10 predicted proteins | sample SS_ome_4_FD_132410 | JGI IMG/M metagenome (GOLD analysis project Ga0180437, IMG submission 132410) | Hypersaline lake sediment archaeal communities from the Salton Sea, California, USA - SS_3_D_1 metaG | ecosystem: Environmental > Aquatic > Non-marine Saline and Alkaline > Hypersaline >... | reverse complement strand
TGGTTAACAAACTTGAAGCAGGGGAGGAGCCGGATGCCGTGACGACTCGTGGGCTTTACATGCACTATGCTACCTACAGATCCCTCGGCCCGCTCCACCCACGGTTGCTGCCTCACTATTTATCTGATTTGGAGTATACAATTCGGGCCAAACGACGAGGATTCAAGCTGATCATTTCAAGTGACACCCATGTTTATGTAGACCGATCAAGAACAGGTTCACACCGAGATGACTCAAAGACTTTGAAAGAGTTTTTATTTAACCATTTAGTATCAAAAAAAACTGCATATAACGCTTTTTATTGGGGGAATTTTGTTTTGCTTGCGGCTCCTTGGAAGTACAAGTTTAGAGCTTTTAAGTTAGTATACATTCGTTTTTTTAGAAAATTGATTAGATTTATAAGAGAGATATACCTAGCCCCCCGTGAGCTTGGCACGAGCAAGTAAGACACTACCTCATAAATAGGTACACTTGCTCATTGGAGGGAGATCGGGGGACAGGAAAATGTCCATGAAGGTCAGCGTATTCATCACTTCGTACAATCAAAGGGATTACCTGGTTGAGGCAATTGAAAGTGTTCTGAATCAGACGCTTCAGCCCTTTGAGATCATTATCGTAGATGATTGTTCTACAGATGGGTCTCAAGAAGTTATTGGGAAATACGCACAGACATACCCGGATTTAATAAGACCGTTTTGCCATGAGCAAAACATTGGCATCCCAAGGAACAAGAGTTTTGCCCTCGAGCAGGTGCGAGGTGATTTAGTGACTTACGTGGATGGGGATGACAGGTTTCTTCCGAGCAAACTTGAAATGGAACTTGAAACTCTCCTGAATCACCCAGAAGCACAGATTGTCTACTCCAACGTGTATCATATCAATCCAGAAGGGCGGCGGTCACACCTGTGGTACGATGGTGATAGCTCGCCGCCCACTGGATACGTGTTCCGCGAAGCCTTTGCCCGGACTTTTCCCCGAGGATCGCTTTTCCGAAACGAACTTGTCTATTATCGGTGCTTGAAAGAAACTGGTTTCTATGACCCTGAATTTGCCATGTATCACGATTGGGAGCTTAGGATTCGTCTTACGAAGCGTTTCAAAGTGGCATATCGTCCTATGCCTTTGGCTGAATATCGTTTTCATCTAGGAGGCATATCTAGATCAAACGCTTCGCGGCATTTAGACGAGATGAAAAGAGTCTATGTCAAGAATCGTCCCTTACTTGGCGATCTGCCCGAGACTGATCGCGTGATGATAAAAAAGAGCCTGTCAACTAAATTCGCGCAACTTGGTTTAAGGGCAGCGAGGGAAGAGATTGAAAAAGGCAATATAAAATGCGCACTTCAGTACTGGCTGGAATCCTTAAGGGCGGAAAAAGGGCTTCCAGATGGCTAAAATGGCTGCTTATGTTTACTTGCCTGCACTCGATTCGAAAAGTGTAAAGTTACCATTTGGACGATTTGAAATGATGCCCAATTATAGACTTGGAAACCAGTTGGGTTTCACGACCTGAATTTGCGCAATTTGCACGAAGATTATGACATGTGGATTCGTCTGAGCAGAGGTCTGCGTGTTGTTTACTGCGACGGATACCTTTTGACACCTTCACGCCGAACCCTTGTTCACTTCAGGGTAACAAAAGCACGAAATCGAATTTGAACTCATAGCCAGGCAATCCGGGGCACACTTGGAAGACTGTGTCTCTTTCTCCGTAAGGGACCTCATCTGAGTTAAAGGGGGAATATGGTAATAATGAAACTGAAACGATTTCTGTCAGAGATAACTTCATTTGCTCTCTTAGCTGTGCTGGCCTCGCTGGTTCTGGTGCGGGAAGCGCATGCGTATCTGGACCCGGGAACCGGCAGCTACATTCTTCAGATACTCATCGCCGGTTTGTTTGGAGCGCTGTTTATGCTCAAGGTGTTCTGGGGAAGGATCGTGGGGTTCTTTAGCAAGAGCTCTTCGGAATCGGAAGCCATTGTACAAGACCCCGGTCAGGATATGAGCGATCAGATCCCGACAAAAGAGGGTGTGGAATCACCTGCTCCCAGTGTGCAATCGGAAAGAGACAATGACTGAGGGCAACATTCCAAGTTCATTTCGGGATCCTAGCGGCTTCCTATTTGTCCAGGATGGTGTGATTTACCGCCAGGTAAACGCATTATACCGAGACCATTACGATCACCTGCTCAAGTCCGGTCTTTACCAGAACCTGGTGGATGCTGGGCTGTTGATTGCCCATACTGAGGCCAGTCTTAATCTCGCCAGATCTGACGATGTCTACGAGATCATCCAGCCCGAAGTGGTGCCATTTATATCGTACCCCTATGAGTGGTGTTTTAGCCAACTGAAAGCGGCCGCTTTGGCGACGCTTGAAATCCAGAAAAGGGCACTCACTTTTGGCCTGTCGCTAAAGGACTGCAGTGCTTATAACATTCAATTTGTAAAAGGGAAACCGACACTTATTGACACGCTGTCTTTCGAAGTATATCAGGAAGGACTGCCTTGGGTTCCCTACCGGCAATTCTGCCAGCACTTCCTGGCACCTTTGGCCCTGATAAGTTATGAAGACATCCGGCTCAACCAATTGCTGCGGGTGTACATAGACGGGATTCCCCTCGATCTGGCAGCCTCACTCCTGCCTCTTCGCAGCCGTTTCAAGTTGCCTTTGCTCCTACACATCCACCTTCACGCCAGAAGCCAGCGGCATTTTTCAGACAAGGTGGTGGACAGGGACGCGGCACGGGGGAGAGTGAGCCGTCAGTCTTTGCTGGGGCTGATTGACAATCTGGAATCCGCCATCAGGAAGCTGCAATGGAGCCCCCATGGCACAGATTGGGCCGATTATTACCAGGACGACAGCTACGACTCTGTGGGGCTTGAACACAAAAAGCAACTTGTAGCGGACTTTTTGGATAAAGCCGCTCCGAAAACCGTTTGGGATCTGGGGGGCAACATAGGGTTATTCAGCCGCATCGCCGCCAATAAAGGCATGCAGACTGTCTCCTGGGATATGGATCCGGGATGTGTGGAAATCAATTATCGTCAGGTGATCACCAACGGCGAAACCAATCTCCTGCCCCTGGTGCTTGATTTGACCAATCCCAGTCCCGCTATTGGGTGGGAAAATCAAGAGAGAATGTCCATTCTGAAACGCGGCCCTGCTGACACGGCGCTGGCCCTGGCGTTGGTTCACCATCTGGCGATTTCCAATAATGTCCCACTGGACAGGGTAGCCGACTTTCTGGCCAAGTTATGCAGTTGGCTGATTATCGAGTTTGTTCCCAAAAGTGATCCAAAGGTCCAGAAGCTGCTTTCCACGCGGGAAGATATCTTTCCCAATTATACCCGGCAAGGGTTTGAAAACGAGTTTAGTAGACTTTTCATTATAAAGCGTTCTGAACAGATTCAGAATTCTGAAAGAACCTTGTACCTGATGGCAGGAAGGTAACATGCACAAAGAATTTGGTAAAATCAGAAATGAAATATTTGATGTTCTTCCGGCATACCTGCTAGCAGTAGTTTTGTTTGTATTGATGCCCTTTGCTTTATATTTGCCGAATCAGAGTACACTTAACAATAACCTGGCACTTGTTATTCCTTATTTAGTTCTTGCAATTGTGTATTTTGTTTTACTTATCGCACTTTTGCTTTTTGTCAGTCAGCCGTTGAGGACGCGAATAGTTCTTGTATTGTTTTATCTTGGTGTTTACATAGGCTTATCCGATATAATTTCTCCCGTTCAGATGGGGGAACTGATGGGCGGACGAGAAACCCCAAATGAACCGTTGTTTCTAACAATGGTTGAAATTGTACTGGCAGCCGTTATCATATTTAGCGCGATCAAGCTGCCGTGGAACCGGGTGAAGGGTTTTGGGTCAGTATTTGTATTGCTATTGTTGGTATCCGAAGTCATCGTCGTCTTTAATGGACTCTCGCCCGAGACCAGTTTGCATTTTAGTAATATACATTTTAATATGATCGAAAATACAGCCAACCCTCCTGAAAAACTCGCCGATGGAGGAAACGTTTATCACATTACTTTTGACGGTTACAGCGGCGCTGTCTTTTTGGAATCTCTAGAGGAGATGATGTTAACGGAGGAATTTGATAGTTTCACTTTTTTTAAGAAAAATCGCTCAAATTACGAGCTTACGCGAGTATCTGTACCCAGTTACATGACTGGAAGCTTCTATGAAGAAAATGACAGCTTGAAAGAGTGGAGGGAGCAGCATAGATCCTCTGGCATTGCCAAAAGTTTATATGATGCTGGCTACGAAATTTCTATGTATACGCCAACCAGTTGGTGGGTTAACCAAAAGGCCTCTCACGTCAAGACCTATGAAGATATGTTGCGGCGGTATAAGAGCCTATCTTCGTTGTTTTGTCAATTTGCGGATCTTTGGTTATTGCGTGTTGTGCCCAATTTTTTGCAGCAAGAAGTTTACCGGGAGGGAAAAGGTATTCTTACGCGATTGTTTGTTAAAGAGGATAGTCTGGCAGGTGAGAACGCGAAAATTCTTGCTTCTGTACAGCTAATGCGCCAGGTCATTGATGATGAAGCAGGACGACCCGATCATGGCCAGTACGTATGCGCCCACGTTCATGTCCCGCATAATCCTTTCATAATGAATCGCGATTGTGTTTTCTCACCAGATGGTGTTGATTATAACGAGCAGACTCTTTGTGCCACAAGGCTCATGGCCGAATTCATCTCCAAATTGAAAGAACTCGGAAGATACCATGAGTCAACCATTATTTTTCAATCCGATCATGGAATGGGTGGAATAAAAGATCCAAATTATGAAATGCCATCAGAGGTCGAGAAGAAAGTTGATGCATTAAATCAAGGAGGAGGACTTCCTGCAAGTAGGGTTAACGCTAGAACACATGCTCTTTTACTAATTAAACTCCCTTCACACTCAGGAGAGCCTTTGGTTATATCAGATCGTCTAACTCAACTGGCGGACATACCTGCCACTATTTATGACTTTCTAGGTCTTCCAGTGCATACGGAAGAGGGAATTTCGTTTTTTTCGTCTGATTTTCCAGAAAATCGAGAAGTGCATTTATTTGTTGGGTTCATGCAAAAGAATGAACAAGGAGAAATCAAAGAACTGCGTGAAGGACAGGTATGTCATCTTTCTTTTATAGATGGCAAAGGCTGGAAGATTTATCCTAAAATCCATGTCCGATGGGAATAATACCGTCTCAACCGAAAGTTGGAGGGATGGATAACAAGGGGACAATTTGAGATGGTTTCAAACGAAGGTGAAAATCTTGTTTTCTTACTGTCAATGCCCAGGGCTGGTTCCACCATCCTGAGTTTGCTGCTGGGCAGCCATTCAACGATATTCTGCCCCCCGGAACCCTGGTTTTTGCTGAAAGTATCGGCCCTCATGCAGCCGGGTGACATTAACAGCGTCTTTGACGATGAGTGGGCCACCAAAGGCACAAAGGACTTTTTACAAGGTGACATTTTTATCGAAGCGGCGCGCACATTTGCCGCCACAGCTTATAACAAACACCTGCTAGAGTCCGGTAAAACGATTTTCGTGGACAAAACGCCTCGCTATTATCACATCCTGCCGTTTATTGAGCAGCTATTTCCAAAGGCCCGGAAGATTTGGTTGAAACGTAATCCGCTTGACGTAGCTTTGTCCTATAAAAAGACCTGGGGTAGGGGCACTGAAATAATTACAGGACAAAAATTCACCGTTGCTTCGTTTGATTTTACTGTAGGATTATTCAATTTAGAAGCGTATTTTAGGGATCCTTCACCCTGCAAACTTGAAGTCCGGTATGAAGCGTTGGTGCAATCACCAGCAGAGACTTTGGTTGACATCTGCCGCTTTATGAGTATTCAATTCGAAGCAGGAATGTTGGGCTATACTCAGAATGAAGAGTTGATTTCCCGACATAGGGCTTCGGTAATGGGCGACAAAAAGGCGTTGACTACCTCTTCAGTGCATACGCGATCAATGGGAAAATGGGCACAAGAGCTTTCTTTGACAGAGGTCCAGCAAATTATAGGTTTATTGGGTTTCGATATTTTCCGTCGCATGGGCTACAGTGAGACCATTGATACCTTGCAGGCGCTTGGGATACAAGCGTGTTCCGAAGAAGCAGCAGCAGAAGCCAGATGTCGTATTCGTGCGACTGATGCAGGTAGAATCGAAATGGAAAAGCAACTGAAACACTTGATCGCTGAAAATAGTAATTTGAACTTTCAGGTAAGCCAGCTTCGGAACTCTTGGAGTTGGAAGGTCACAGCGCCCTTGAGAAAAGTGGGGGAGGTTCTGTTAAAACTGAAAGGGAAAGGCTGCGCCGCACCATCGCCTGGTACCGGGAGCAGCGGGTAGCAGAAACATTTGGAGGATACTGATGAGAAACCCCCATAGTGAAGCTCGCCGTTGGCTTGTCCAAGCCGAAGATGATCTGCGTTTTGCCATGCTGGGCCTGGAACGAGGTTTCTACGCCCAATGCTGTTTCCTCTGCCAACAGGCAGCCGAGAAGGCGGTCAAGGCACTTCACTATTACGGTGGAGCGCGGCTGGTAATCGGACATTCGGTCACTCAGTTGCTGCGAGGCCTGGGCGGCGCATATCCACACTTGGAGGAACTGCTGGACACGGCGCGGGAGTTGGATCAATATTACATCCCGACCCGTTACCCCAACGGGTTGCCGGCCGGAGCGCCGTGCGAGATTTACACTCGTGCCCAGGCTCAAACAGCTCTGCATGGGGCAGAGAAGCTGGTGACCGAAGTGCAGGCGGTGTTGAAAGCTGGGGAGGGGAACAATGACACTCTCGCCTGATATCGCTGCCCACATCCGTCAGGTCATGGCACGCCTTGAAGTACAACGTGTGCTCGTCTTTGGGTCCTACGCGCGGGGTGACTATGACGCCTACAGTGACCTGGATGTGATCATTGTCTACGAGACCGAGCGCCCTTTTTTGGAACGTTTCCGCGACTTTGAAGCGCTGTTCGACCTGCCCATGGCTGTGGAGCTGCTGGCCTACACTCCGGCCGAGTTCGCGGCCATGGTTGAAGCCGAGAATCCCTTCATCCATCACGTGCTGGGCGAGGCTATCGAATTGACAATGCTGGATAGTTCTGTAAAATACTCTAAAGACAGTGGCAACAAGACCCAGCGCATCTAATCATGCGGTTGTCCGGTTTTGAGGGAGACATTGTAGAGAAAATTGAGGAGTGGAAAATGGCCCAAAAGATACAGGTTAAAGATTTAACTATCTCTGATGAGGAAGCCGAGTCGGCCGTATTGGTCTATTTCGAAGACTTGCAAGGCACTGTTCACGTCTATCGAGATGGGACCGTGGTCCTGTCCTCCCCGGCCGGCACTACGGTTACTTCCCTGCGGCGGGTAGGTGACCCTCTCTGGCGTCGTGAACAGTTTATGGGGATGTTGGCACGGCTGGGTGCCTCGGAAAGGGAACTGGCAGAGGCTGCGCAAACCATAGCCGCTCGGGAAAAGGCTCTGTCGCATCTGGGCTTTCCGGCAGCAGTCGAACAGGTGTCACGTCAATCGGTAGCCCATTTCAAAGCCTGGTGCCAGAGACAGGGGCTCGATTACGAGACAATGACCGAAGATGATATAGACCGCTTATTGGAGAATGCCCTGGCCCGGGTGAGGGCATCGCGATGATCAAGTCGGTCAATGACACAAATGTCTGGCTTTCTGGCATCAACTGGGACACTGGTGCGGGTTATCTGATTCGACGACACTGGGAAGCAGGCCACTTCCGCCATTTTATATCGGGTGAAATTCTGTACGAGATCATCCGTGTACTACGAGAGGTTTTTGAGTACCCTGACGAGAAGCTTTACGATTGGTACTGGCTGTTGCTGAAGGGGTCAGTGTATGTGGTGCCGGTTACAATAGTAAATGCCGTTCAAGCTGACCCTGATGACAACAAGTTCCTGGCCTGTGCCATAGATGGTAACGCTGAATTTGTCGTCTCTGAGGACAAGCATTTGAGGTGTCTGGAGACATACGATTCAACCCAGATTGTGCGTAAGCAGGCATTCCTGGCTATGCTGGAGACATCGGTTTCCCGCGCGTCTGCGACATCGCAGCCCTGATGGAACCAGAGAGATTCTGCTGTTTGAACTGTAAATTATATGCAAACTTTAGAGCCTTTAGCCTCCATCGTCACCCCCTCCTTCAACCGGGGGCGATTTATCGAGGAGGCCATCCTCAGTATCAAGAATCAGAATTACCCCCACATCGAGCACCTGATCATTGACGGCGGCTCGACGGACGGGACGCTGGATGTGATCCGGCGCTACGAGGGCATGTATAACCTGCGCTGGGTTTCGGAGCCGGACGAGGGTCAGGCCGACGCCCTGAACAAAGGTTTCAGGCTGGCCCGAGGCGAGATTTTGGGCTGGCTCAACGCCGACGACACCTATCAGCCGGAGGCCGTCCCCTCGGCCGTGGCCTGGCTGCAAAGCCATCCGGCGGTGGACCTGGTATACGGCCACTCCCATTACATTGACGAAAGCGGAGCGGTCTTGTACACCAACACGACTCCCCCTTTTTCCCTGGAGAGATTGCTTTGCAGCAACATCATCCCCCAGACCGCCATGTTCTTCCGCCGACGCATCATCGAAGAGAGCGGCGGGGTGAACCCCCATCTGCACTATGTGATGGATTGGGAGTTTGTCCTGCGCATCGCCAGGCATTACCAGGTGCAAAGGGTCCCGGCCGTGTGGGGCAATTTCCGCATCACTTGTGGGACCAAGTCTGTCGAAAAACCGTATCTCTTCTGGCCTGAGAGCATCCAGGTATTGCAGGATATCATAGAGACTGATTATGACAGATTGGGGAGGTGGGCCGATGGCGCTTTGACCAGGGCTCACCTTCTGGCTGCATTGGAGTACGCCCGTTGTGATCAGATGCCGGTTGCCCGAGAGCATGTCCGGCTGGCCTTTACCAGAAAAGAACATGACCGCCGATATCTGGCCGGGTTGGTCCCGGCCCTGATAGGCATGGCCATCTATCCCTGGCATCGCGGCTGTGAGCTGCATCCCGATGCCCATCGAGCGCTGGATGGGCTGAGCGATTGTCTGCAGGAAACGCGGCAAGGGAAGCAACTGGCGGGCTACCTCAGCCTATACCTTGGCGGCGAGGCGCTGCGAGAGGGCCAATTGGCGACAGCAAGGAGGCTATTGGGGACCGGTCTGCGCGCCGTTGGGGTTGGAGGTGTGCTAGGTTGGCCTTGCCTCAAGATGATGCTCCCCGCTCTCCTGGGGACCCGCTTTGTCGCCAGGGCCCTCAAGTTTAAAGACAACTTTTGAAGCGATGATTGACCCAGACCGTCCAGACTATACCAACACTCCAATAAGCCCCCAAAGACCCCACTACTCCTACCATCCTGCAGCAGATTCTCCTGAGCCCGGCGTGGTCAGTGTCGTTATCCCTTGCTACAATCCGCCCTTGCCGTTGTTCCAGCAGACGATCCAGTCTGTCCGGCGGTCTTCTTTTCAGAATTTTAGCATGGTTGTCGTCAACGACGGCAGCACCGATCCCGATTTCCTTCGGGCCCTCGACGAGCTCAGGTCGGCAGAGCCTCGACTGGTTGTCATTGATCAGGAGAACCGGGGATTGCCCGCGGCCAGGAATGTGGGTGTGGCTCATAATCGTGCTCCGTATTTCTTGCAGATTGACGCCGACGACCTGATCGAGCCGACGTTTATGGAAAAGTGTCTTTGGGCGCTAGAGTCGTACCGCCGGTTCAGCTTTTGCAATTCCTTTTCCATCGGCTTTGAGGCCAGGACCTATCTGTGGGATCGAGGATTTGAGGAGAAGGAGACTTTTCTGGCCGAGAATCAGGTCGTCCCCGTAGCTCTCATCAGGAGAACGGCTCACCTGGAGATCGGTGGGTACGATGAGGAAATCAGGGAGGGGCTGGAGGATTGGGACTATTGGCTCAAGATGGCGGCCTCGGGCTTGTGGGGGATGACGATCCCTGAGTATCTGATCTGGTACCGCCGCCGGCAACAGCCTTACTACTGGGAGAATCGGGATGACCGGGCCAGCATGGCCCGGTTTCGATCCAGGCTGAAGGAAAAGTACCCTGTTTTGTTCAGGTTGCCCAGTGGCGGCTTCCCCCAGATCGAGAAACCGTGGCCTGGGCCCTTTGAGGATATCAGCGACGATCTGCCCTTTGCCAACAGGCTGTCGAAGCCGGAGGGTACGTCCCGGCTTCTATTATTGCTTCCCCGATTGGCCATGGGTGGCGCCGACAAGTTCAACCTCGACTTGGTGGAGCAACTGAGCCAACGCGGCT
>Ga0180437_10012008_pt1 | contig 10312 bp, 9 predicted proteins | sample SS_ome_4_FD_132410 | JGI IMG/M metagenome (GOLD analysis project Ga0180437, IMG submission 132410) | Hypersaline lake sediment archaeal communities from the Salton Sea, California, USA - SS_3_D_1 metaG | ecosystem: Environmental > Aquatic > Non-marine Saline and Alkaline > Hypersaline > Sediment... | reverse complement strand
TCCTTTTGAAGGCGGGCGATCTGGGCGAAGGCGCCGCGGCTACTGCTCGGAACGACGGAGCTCATCCTCGTACTGCTCCCTGGTGTCGATGTCCCGAACGAAGGCGTCGGAGGGAAACTCCACCTCCACGATGTCGTCGGGGTGGGCGTGAACGACATGGCGCAGTGTTTGATCCTCCTCCAGCGCGAGGATCTCTGCGCGGTAGCGGCCATCGAACGCCACCGGGTGCCCCCGCTTGCCCTGATGCGTGGGGACGGCCATCCCCCTGCCGGAGGCCTGTTGCGCGTCGAGCAGTCGCGATATGTCCTCGGCGCGGATGCGAGGCTGATCGCCGAGAGCGATGATGAACCTCTGCACATCCTCGGCAAGCGCCGTCACGCCGGCCTTCACCGACGAGGCCATGCCGGCCCCGGGATCGGGGCTGATCGCCACCTGGACGTCGTGCTCTTCAACGGCGGCCGCGACCTCCTCGGAGCCCGGCCCGGTCACGATCACGATGGGCGCGGCGCCCGCGCCCGCCAGCGCCGAGATGACGCACTCGATAATCGTCGAGCCGCCGAACGGCATGACGAGTTTGGGCCCGCCGAACCGTCGCGCCTCTCCCGCCGCCAGCACCACCGCGGCCGCCCCAGGCGCGCCTTCATGAGGCACGGCGCATTCCCTGGACGATCCGCTCGGGCGTCATGGGCAGCTCGCGGAGACGCACGCCGATGGCATCGTAGACGGCGTTGGCGATGGCCGCCGCCGTCGGGACGAGCGGCGGTTCGCCCACGCCCTTGGCCCCGTACGGTCCCTTGTCCTTTCGCTCCTCGATGAGGGCGACGTCGAACTCGGGATGGTCGAGAGAGGTCGGCATGCGGAAGTCCATGAAGTCGTCGTTCAGGAGCCGGCCCTCTCCATCGTAGACGTACTCTTCGGAGAGGGCATAGCCGACGCCCTGCGACACCGCCCCCTCGATCTGCCCTTCTACGCTCATGGGGTTGATGGCGAACCCGACGTCCTGCGCGCAGATCAGCCGTTTCAGCTCCACCTGGCCCGTCTCGCGGTCGACCTCCACCTCCGCCACCTGAACCGCCACCGCCACCCCGTAGTCGAGGTCGGAGAGCGCACCCCGGCCGATGATGGCGCCTCGATACTCGCCCGCGCGCTCCGCCGCCTCCGCCAGGGTGAGCGACTTCCCCTTCGCCCGCACCCGCCCGCCGCTCACCTCGATCTCATCGGGCGATGCTTCGAGCTCCTCCGCCAGCGCCTCGGCGAGCTGGCGCTTTGCATCCTCGCTCGCCCGCCGCACGGCCTCGCCCACGGCGAAGAGGATGCGGCTGCCCCAGGAGCCGTCGTTGCGGGGGCTGGTTTCGGTGTCGCCCTGGTGCGCGATCACCTGGGACACCGGAAGGCCGAACGACTCCGCCGCGATCTGAGCGAAGGAGGTGTTGGTGCCGGTGAGGTTGATGGCCCCGGTCACGACGGAGATCGTTCCGTCTTCGTTGACCTGGACCCAGGCGCTCGACGCCCCCGCCCAAACGGTCCAGTGGCCGCCGGCGATGCCGAGCCCGCGCGCCTTCGCGCCCCTCCCGCGCGCCGCGCCCCGCGAGGGCGACCAGCCGGCGCGGTCGGCGGCCGTGCGGATGACGCTGGCCGCCGCGTCATAGGGCATGGTCAGCCCCCCGGCGACGGCGTCCCCTTGCGGGCCGCGTTCTTGAGCCGAATCCTCAGCGGGTCCATCCCCAAGGCGGCGGCGATGATGTCGAGCTGGCTCTCCAGGGCGAAGTGGACGTGGGGTGAGGTCAGGGCCCGGCGCGGCCCGGCCGGCGCCTTATTCGTGTAGACGCCGTAGGCCGTGACATCGACATTCGGGATGCGATAGGGCCCCTGAGCCAGGGATGCCGCCGTGCCGTGCTGGGCCCCGGGATAGGCGCCCGTGTCGAACAGCATCCGCGCCTGGAAGGCGACGAGCGTGCCGTCCTTCTTCACGCCCGTCTTCAGCTCCATCACCGCCGACCCGCACGGGCGGGTGGCGACGAAATCATCCTTGCGGCTGACCACGGCTTTGACCGGCCGTCCGGATCGCCGCGCCAGTTCGGCCGCGATCGGTTCCAGGCAGAGAGCGATCTTCCCGCCGAAAGCGCCTCCGACCGGGAGCCCGATCACGCGCACTTTGCCCAGCGACAGGCCGAGCATTTGCGCGATATCCGATCGCTGGTTGAACTGCGCCTGGGTGCTCGTCCAGACCGTCACCTGACCCGTGCCCCGATTCACCTCGCCCAGCGCCACGTGTGGTTCGAGAAATCCCTGGTGCACCCAAGGCGTCTCGAAGGTGTCCTCGAAAACTCGGTCCGCCTTGGCGAAGCCCGCCTCCACATCGCCGCGCTTCACCTTGGATACACCGGCGATGTTGGGGAGCTCCGGGTCCTCGCTCTCGGCATGGATCTTCGGCGCGCCGGGAGCGACGGCCTGGCGCACATCGGCCACGAAGGGCAGGGGTCTGTACTCGACCTCGATGGCGGCGAGCGCGGCCGACGCCTGCGCCGGGCTCTCCGCCGCGACAGCGGCCACTCCCTCGCCTCGATAACGGACCGCCTCCCCCGCGAGGACCGGCACGCCTTCCACGTCATTCCGAGGGAAGTCCTTTCCGGTCACGACGGCGAGCACGCCCGGCATCTTCTCCGCCTTCTCCGTGCGGAGGCGGAGGATCCGGGCGTGGGCGTGGGGCGAGCGAAGGATGGCCGCCCACGCCATATCCGGGAGCGTGATGTCGGCGCCGTATTGCGTCCGGCCCGTCACTTTCTCCGGCCCGTCGAGACGGGGCACTCGCTTTCCGACGGCTGTGAATTTCATCGCTTCTTCGCCCTTTTGGCCTGCGGCCTCTTTCTGGATGCGGCATAGGCCTTGATCGCATCGAGGATCTTCCGGTACCCGGTGCAGCGGCACAGGTTGCCGACCAGCGCGCGCCGGATCTCCTCATCACTCGGGTGCGGCTTCTCGTCGAGCAAGGCTTTTGCCGAAAGCACCATGCCGGGCGTGCAGAAGCCGCACTGCACCGCGCCGTGATCGAGAAAGGCCTGCTGGAGCGGGTGGAGCTCGCCGGCCGGGGCGATCCCCTCGATGGTGGTGATGTCGCGGTCGGCGGCATCGGCGGCGAGCATCATGCAGGAGGCCACCGGGCGGCCGTCCACGAGCACCGTGCACGCCCCGCATTGCCCGGTGCTGCATCCCTCCTTCGTGCCCGTCAGCCCGAGGTGGGAGCGCAGCACGTCGATGAGCCGCTCCGACGGGTGGGCCGCCACCTCGTGGGCGCGGCCGTTGACGCGGAATCTCAGGGCCGTCTCGGTGGTCATCTCGACTGCTCCTTCCGAGCGCGCCGGAGCGCCTCTCGCAGCACGCGGCGCACCAACACCGCGATCATCTCGCGCCGGTATTCCTTCGATGCGCGCAGGTCGGTCACGGGACGGCTCTCGGCCGCGGCCGCGGCCGCCGCTTCGTCGATGAGGTCGTTCGTGAGCGCCTTCCCTTCGAGCACGGCCTCCGCTTTGCGCGCCCGCATGGGGATGGGCGCCACCGCCCCCAAGGCGATCCGCGCCCCGCGGCACTTCTTCTTGTCCGCCGCCAGCCGCAGCGAAGCCGCCACCCCGACGAAGGCGAGGTCCATGGCGCGGCGCACCCCCAGCTTGGCGTGGGCCGCGCCGCTTCGCACCGGGCGCTTCGGGATGGCTATCGCGGTGAGAATCTCACCCCGCCGCAGCGCCGTCCTGTTGACGCCCCGAAAGAACTCGTCGATGGGCATTTCGCGGGCGCCCTCGGGGCCCGCAATCTCGACGCGGGCCCCGAGCACGAGCAGGGGCAGTGCCAGGTCCGCCGACGGCGCCGCGTTGCAGAGGTTTCCGCCGATGGTGGCGAGGCTGCGAATCTGCGGAGAGGCGAAGTCGCGCGCCACTTCCGCCAACAGGGGCGCGCCCTCGGCAACGAGAGCGTCCCTCAGTAAGCCCGCGACGGGAGTCAGCGCGCCGATCCTCAGCGCACCCCGCCTCCGCGTCAGGCCGGAGAGCGCCGGGATCTTCTTCAGGTTCACGAGAACCCTGGGCGCGATCTCGCCCGTGCGCATCGCCGGGATCAGGTCGGTGGCGCCGGCGAGCGGCACCGTGCCGCGCTTGGTGAGGGCCGTCAGGGCATCATCGAGGGAGCTTGGCTGAAGCATGTCTGGTCGCCGCATGCGCTTCACTCCGATAGAATGCTGGCGGCGGGGTTCTGCGCGAACCGGGCAATACCTGTTCCGCCCATCGCGCAAAGCTCGAATCGACCGCCTGCCTGAGATCCTCAAAGCGGTCGCCCAAAGGGTATGCGCGCGCCCGCCGCCGAAGTGAGAGGGTCAGGCGTCAGCGACTTGGGTCATGGTATGGATCGATCTCTGAAACGACGATTCGCAAGCTTCTACTTCTTCTTGTTCCTGCCAATCGGGATACACGCACCCTATCTCTTCCTCTACTTCAAGCGCCTGGGGTTCACGGACTCGCAGCTGGGGACGCTTGCGGCGGTGACGCCGCTCCTCAACGTGTTCGCGCCCCCGCTCTGGGGTGCGCTCGCCGACATGTTCGGCGACCGGAGGCGAATGCTCGCGGCGCTCCTGCTCTGCGCCGCCCTCGTCTTCCCCTGGCTGTCGCAGGCGAGCAGCTTCGGCGTCACGCTGGCCTTGATGATCGTCTTCTCCGCCTTCGCCTTTCCCCCAGTCGCCATTGCCGATGCCATTGCCCTCGAGAACGTGGAGCGGCGGGGGGGAGACTACGGGCGGCTGCGCATGTGGGGATCGCTTGGATTCGCCGTGCCGCTGATCGCCTTCGGCCTCGTGCTGGGAAAGGGCGCGGGCCAGTCGGCGGCCAGCCTCTTTCCCATTTTCATCAGCTACACGATCTTCCGGCTGATGTCGGCAGCGTGGGTGGGGGTGCTGCCGGCGTCGCACGGCGAGCGGAGGGGCTTCTTCGACCTGCGGGCGGTGAAGGCGTTCGCCAACTGGCGGTTCGTCGCGCTCGCCTCCTGCGCCGTGGTGGCGATGGGCGCCATGTCCGCCTACTATCTCTACTTCACGATCTACCTCGACGAGGTGGGCATAGCCGATAATGTAAAGGGCTACTTCTGGGCGATTGCAGTCGCCTCGGAAACGACGATGATGATCTTCGTCGGCGGACTCGTGCGGCGCATCGGCCTCAAATGGACCTTCACCCTGGGCCTCTTCGGCTGCGCCCTGCGGCTGTTCGCATTCTCCTTCCAACTCGGCCCGGCCGGCATCGCCGCGGTGCAGCTCCTCCATGCCCTCACGTTCACGACCGTCACCGTCTCGTCTATCACCTTCGTGAGCCGGCTCATACCGCCGGAGCTGCGCGCCAGCGGCCAGACGATGTGGATGGCCCTCACGGGCGGGATAGGATCGGCCGCCGGCTCGAAGCTGGCCGGCGTGGCCGCCGGCGCGTTCGGGTTGATGGGGATGTTTCGGGTCTTCGCCGGCGTCGCCGCGGTGGCACTCGTCGCCGCCGTGATACTCGTGAAGGAGCCGCCGGAGCGGGAGCCCAGCCGGGCCTCAGTCGAGCAGTGAGGCGGCTTCTCCGAGTGCCTCACTGACCTCGACGGGGCGCTTCTGCTCGGCCGAGATGAGGCAGGCCCAGACGACGCCGAGGGCGCGGAGCCCCTCTCCGCCGCCGGTCTCGGGCAGGGTCCCGGTGCGGATGGAGCGGGCGAACTCGGCCATCTCGGCGGCCGTGGCCTTGGCCTCAGGGACAGCCACCTCTTCGCTGATCGCAGACCACGGGTCCTGCTCATTGGCCAGAGTCAAAGCGAGCTTTCCATCGGCGGCATAGGCGTTTCCCGAGCGACCGTAGACACGGAGGTAGTTGACGCTGGGGGAGACGTAGTTGGTGCCGACGTAGCCGAGGAGGCCGGACTCGAACTCCAGCAGAGAGACGAAGACGTCTTCGATCTGGGAGGGGAGGAGGGAGGAGTCGGAGAGGGCGGTGGCGCGGCGGGTGGGGCCGAAGAGGTAGTGCATGGTGTCGAAGGTGTGAATGGCGAGCTGCATGAGCGGCCCGCCGGGGGCTTCCTCGCGGCGCCAGCGCCACTGCTGGTCGGAGAGCCGGGTGCCGCCGGAGTGAGAGATGTTGCCCTCGACCATGACGACGCGGCCGAGGCGGCCGGCGTCGAGCACGGACTTCAGGGCGCGGGAGTCGCCGGAGTAGCGAGCGCTGTGGCCGACCATGAGGGTGACACCGGCCTTCTCGCAAGCGCGGACCATGGCGGTCGCGTCCTCGACGGTGTTGGCGATGGGCTTCTCGGTGAAGACGTGCTTGCCGGCGGCCGCGGCGATCTCGGCCGGCTCTCGATGCAAGTTGTTGGAGGTGAAGATGGCGACGGCTTCGACGTCCGGGCGCTCCACGAGCGCCTCGATCGAGGGCGCGACCTCGCACCCGTACCTCTCTGCGAACGCCTCGGCTCGCGCGGCCGTGCGGTTCCAGCAGGCGACGGCCTTGACGTCGGGGCAGGTGCGCGCCTCCTCCCAGAAGGAGGTGGCCCATCCACCCGTGCCGATGACTCCGATGCCAAGCGGTTTCTCTGCAGCCATTGTCGACCTCTCAGACGCGAAGCACGCGCGGGATCCCGTAATCGGCGGAGAAGAACGGCCGAAGACCATGGGTTACACGACTTCGAGGGAGGAAGACCCGATCCTTCCGCCGGCGGACGGCCAAAGACCGCCTGGCGGCCGCGGGGACGTCTACATCGCGCCCAGATCGAACTCGGCGGGGAAATGAGGCGTGCCCGACACGTTCTGACTGGAGGCGCTGCTTGTCCCGACCTTCGCCAGGCGCATGGGCGAATCGGGGCTCTCCTGGTCCGGCGCGACCCGTGGGAGCACGACGCGGAACGTTGTGCCGGCGCCGATCGTGCTGTGCACGCCGATGTCGCCGCCGTGGTTGTCGATGATGTTTCGGCTGACGGCGAGGCCGAGCCCGGTTCCCTTGCCCTCTTCCTTCGTGGTGAAGAAGGGATCGAAGATGCGGTTGATGTCCTCCGGGCTAATGCCGCAGCCGGTGTCAGAGATCTCGATGACGACCTTGTCGTCGGGGACGGAGGCGGTTCGGACCGTGAGTTCGCCGCCGTCCGGCATGGCGTGGTGAGCGTTGATGATGAGGTTCATGAAGACCTGCTGAAGCTGTCCCGCGTTGGCGGCGATGGGTTGGATATCGGGATCGATCTCCTTGTGGACCTTGACGTTGCCCACCGTGAGTTGGTGCTCGCTGAGCGTCAGCGTTCGTTCGAGCACGTCGCTGACGTCCACCGATTCGATCCTCTCCTGACGGCTCTTGCGGGAGAAGGTCAGGAGGTTCTGGACGATTTTGCCGATTCGCTCGGTCTCGTGACAGATGGTTTCGAGGTTTTTCCTGGGGTCCTCGCCCAGGCTCTCGTCCATCAGCATGAGCTCGGTGCGCCCGAGGATCACCATCAGCGGGTTGTTGATTTCGTGCGCGACCCCGCCTGCAAGCACGCCCAGGGAGGCGAGCTTCTCCGAGTGCACGAGCTGCGCCTGCGTGCGGCCCAGCTCGTCGAGGACCGAAAGGAGCTTTTCGAGCTGGCGCTGGGAGTCGCGGTAGAGCTGCGCTTTCTCCAGGGCCAGGGCGGCCTGATCGGCGAAGAGAGTGAGCGCTCGAAGGTCCTCGTCGCGGAATGAATTGGGACGGGACGACTCGTTCACGTTGAGCGTTCCGACGATGCGCTCCTCGATCCGCAGCGGCACCGAGATGGCGGAGCTGATCTGGTCATCCCGCTTCCGCAGTTCCTCGTGCTGCTTCTCCTCTTCGGTTCGGCTCAGCAGCAGCGGCTTGCCCGTGAAGGCGACGCGGCCGGAGATCCCCTCGCCCAGTTTCAGGCGGGTCTTGCGGACCACGTCGTCGTCCATGCCCTTCGCCGCCTTGATGGTGAGCACGTTCTCCGTCGGGTCCAGCAGCATCACGGAGCCCCGGTCCGCATCCGTCACTTCCATCGCCGTGGTCACGATCAGATCGAGCAGGCGAGGGAGATCGAAGTTCGCGATGAGGGCGTGGCTCAACTCCCCCCAGGTGCTGAGCTGCGTGTCCTTCTTCTTGAGCGTGCGCTCCTTCTGGGTCAGCTCGTCGATCAGCCGGCGGTTCTCCGTCCAGTGGGCGTGCAGCCGCTCGCGGATGTAGGCGGTGATGAGCAGCACCATGACGAGCAGGAAGCACGTCGTGATGTCGCTGCCCAGCACGAGCATGAGCGGGGCGGCGATCTCCGGCACCGAGTTGGCAACGTCCCCGGTGGCGGTAATGAGGAAGAGGCTGACCGCCAACAGGAAGATGATCAAGAGAGCGAGCAGCCACAGCCGCTCCTCTCGCATCTGCGCTTCCTTGAACGGATCTTCCGCGATCTCGGCGCGCCGCGCCCGCGCCCGACGCACGAGGGCGCGTACGATCGGGAGGTTCTCCAACACTTGTCCTGCTCTACCCATGAACAGCCCGTTGTGTCATCGGATTCGGGCGCAGGGCCGAAGGCTGAGAGAGCAGATGTCGCACTGCTCGCCGCGTTTCCAGCCGCCTCCTGCGCACTATCCGCTTATTCCACAAACAGGGCCAGAATGGGGGCGCCACCCGGAAGAGAGACAAGAAAGCCCCGGACGACTTCTCGGCCGTCCGGGGCTGGGGCCTTCCGATCGATTGGCGCTTCAGCCAGCCAGCGCGATCACGTCGATCTCGACGTCGATGCCCAGGGGGAGGGCGGCCGCCTGGATCGTGGTCCGGGCCGGGGGCTCAGCGGTGAAGAACGTCGCGTACACCTCGTTCATGGCGGCGAAGTTGGCGATGTCGCTCAGGTAGACGTTGGTCTTTACGACCTTGTCGAGGGAAGACCCCGCCGCCCCGAGGATGGCGCGGACGTTCTCCAGCACCAGCCTCGTCTGCTGCTGGACATCGCGCTTGACCACCTCGCCCGTCGCCGGGTCGATCGGCCCCTGCCCCGACACGAAGACGAAGCCGCCCGCCCGGATGGCGGGGGAATAGGGCCCCTTCGGCGCCGGGAGTTCGTCGGAAATGATGGCATCTTTCTCGCTCATGGCAGGTCCTTTCGGATCAGATGATCGCGGCCGCCCTATCGCAGCATGCCGCGGGCGGCGACGGGCCAGGTTTCCTCGACCTCCCCACCCCTGACCGCCAGCATCTCGTCGAACAGGTTGCTCACCGTGCAGGCATGGTTGGGGATCACCTGGACTTTGTCACCCACCCGGAGCTTGAGGTCCGACTCCGTCAGGTCGAGGAAGCCGTGCTCCTCGTTCAGCCTGACGAGCACCGCCGCGTTGTCCTCCTTCAGCATCCCGGAGCCCCGCGACTCTCGCGCTTGGTCGGTGGTGAGCGACTTGCTGCCCGCGTCCAGCACCGCCCGAAGGGGCTGGGGGACGCTCACGACCGTGGCGAGAACCGTGAGCGCGCAGTCCGCCGGCGTCGCCGCCCAGCGGTCGATCTGCGTGCGGTCGTTGAAGACATAGCTGCCCGGCCTGATCTCCGTGAGCCCGGAGGCGGGCGCATAGGTCGCCGCCGTCGGGGTCGAGCCTCCGCTGACCCGAATCTCCCCTTCCACCAGCCCCGCGATGCCCTGGGCCAGCTCTCCCATGATGCGGCATTCGTAGGCCGCGATCCCCGCCACCTCGTTCTCGTTGCGGGCCTCGTACACCTGGCCCGCGTAGGTGAATATCCCCGCCAGCGACAGCCCGGGGAGGGTGTTGATCGCGCGGGCGAATTCGAGCACGTCATCGGGCTGCAGCCCGCATCGCCGCAGCCCTACATCGACCTCGACGAGCACCCGCAGGCGGCGCCCGTGCTGGGCGAACCCCATCGACAGCGGCGTCGCCGCCTCCATGCTGTCCACGCCCACCGACACTTTCACCCGCTCGGCGAGCTGGGCCAGGCGCTCGATCTTCGCCGCCCCGACGATCTCGTTCGCGATGAAGATATCGTCGATCCCCGCGTTCGCCATCACCTCCGCCTCGCCGATCTTCGCCACGGTGATGCCATCCGCGCCGCGCTCGAGCTGAAGCTTGGCGATCTCGGGGACCTTGTGGGTCTTCGTGTGAGGTCTGAGCTTCAGGTCGGCCCCGCGGGCGAGTTGAGCCATACGGTCCAGGTTCGCCGTTAGGCGGCCGAGATCGACTAGAAGCGCCGGTGTGTCGACTTCGGATACCAGCATGCCACTGCCCTCCGCCCTCTCGCGCCATGTCTCCGGCGAAGGAGAGGATTCTGCCCGCCAACCGTCAAACCTGCAACACGCCGGT
>Ga0180437_10012007_pt1 | contig 10312 bp, 10 predicted proteins | sample SS_ome_4_FD_132410 | JGI IMG/M metagenome (GOLD analysis project Ga0180437, IMG submission 132410) | Hypersaline lake sediment archaeal communities from the Salton Sea, California, USA - SS_3_D_1 metaG | ecosystem: Environmental > Aquatic > Non-marine Saline and Alkaline > Hypersaline >... | reverse complement strand
TTTGAAGGCGGCGATTTCGAGGCCCGCTGGTGGTCCGATATCGGCGAGGGAACGACATCCTTCACCTGCGCGCCGGACCAACCCGGTCACGACAGCGCCCAGGCCATGCGGCTGACCTTTGAGGTCGGCGCGGATGGTTACGCTGGTTGTGGCATAGGCATTGACCCCGGCCAGTGGGAGGACACCAGGGGCCTGAGCTTCTCCTGGCGGGCCGACCAGCCGGACCTGGCAGTGATCGCGGGCGTGGGCATGGAAGACCCCACGCAGACCAATCCGGATGTCGGAGGGATAACGCCCTTTGACGCCGTGCTAACGCCCGGCGAAGAGTGGACGCCGGTCACGTTGGCCTGGGACGACCTGGTCAAACCCGAATGGGTAGGCGAAGGCGGCGCTGAAACAGTTGACCCAGCGTACATCGTCGCGCTGAACTTTTATGTGACCGGCAGGCAGAGTGGTTCGGTCTGGGTTGATGACCTGCGACTGCTTGGCGAAGCGCCGGTGGCTGAGGCGCCCGGGTCGCCCGTCATCCAGTACTTCTACTCCGAAGAGGCATCCGAAGGGTGCTACTACCTCCACTGGGAGGTGAGCGAGGCCACAGAAGTCTATCTGGACGACGAAGAGGTGGACAACCCCGGCTCAACGGAGGTCTGCCCCGAAGAGACCGCTTACTACAGCCTGTGGGCCGAGAATGAGGCAGGCAGTGCGGAACAGGAGGTTGTCATTGAAATCGGTGAAGAGGCGAGCACGGAAGCCCCTCCTCCGCCACCGTCGGAGCCACCGGCCATCATCCCCAGTGATCAGACAATTGTCATTGACCACACCTGCACCGACCTGAGCAAGATCCCGGACCATTGGCTGGAGGAAGCCAAGAGACTGACGTTTCACTTCGCCCACACTTCTCACGGCTCGCAGATCATCTCTGGCATCACAAGGCTGGAGGAGGTTGATCCCAAGTACAACGTGGCCATCCAGGATTGGGACCCTGCCGCTCTGCCTGACGAGCCAGGTGCATTGCGCATCTACGATGGCAACAACTGGGATGGCGACAACTATATCATGCCGGAAATGTACTGGGGTGACGAGGAGGGGAAAAATCGAACGCGATCGGTGGCCAGCACGGGGCTGTTCAACCTCTCCATGTGGTCGTGGTGTGGGCAACAGTCTGAAAATGATCCGGCAACTGTGAACCAATACCTTGAGACGCTAAACCAGTTCGAGGCCGAATTCCCCCACATGCGCTTTATCTACATGACCGGCCACACCGACGGGACGACAGGCGGAACCCTGGCCCGCAACAACCAAATGGTCAGAGATTACGTCAATGCCCATGGGAAAGTGCTGTTCGATTTTGAGGATATTGACAGTCATGACCCAGCAGGCAATTATTACCCGAACAACGAGGAAGGTGTGTGCACCTGGTGTGACGCCTGGTGCACCTCCCACCCTGAGGATTGCACCAACCTGCCTTATGACTGCGCCCACTCAGACTATACCGAGACCCAGAGGTTCACTTGCAAGCTAAAGGGCAATGCCTTTTGGTGGATGATGGCCCGGCTGGCCGGATGGGATGGCGTCACGCCCTAATACTACTATGCAAGACCTCTCCGGCCAGAATCTGGGTCAATACCGTGTCATAGAACCCATTGGACAGGGCGGCATGGCCGGCGTCTTCAATTTGATGAAGATGCTGAGGGCGTCCGCTGCGCCCGCCGACTCAACTACTATCCGTTCAGTCTCAACAGGACCGTTGGTTTCCGCGTGGTAGTCTCCCCATAATACTCCGGTTCAGAGAATCTGGTGAAAGTGAGGCATTGTGAAGAAAAGAAACACCATCCTGGTATCGGCGGCCGTTCTGCTGGGGCTGTGCTTCATCTTCTTCGCAGCTGGGGGATTGGCCTACTTTTTCTGGCCCCAGGCCAGGCCCACGCCCATCATCATCGTCGCCACGCTCACGCCGACTCCATTGCCACAGGTATCCACACTGATCCCGCCAGCACCCACACTCCCATCTGCACCAGATGTCCCGGTTGACACAGGTACGCCGGCACAGCTTATCCAACCGACTGACCTGGCTTACCTGGGCGCATTTCGCCTGCCGGATGGCCCGCCGGAAATCGGCTGGGAGTGGGGCGGCTCGGCCATGACTTACTACCCGAATGGCGACCCCGCTGGCCCGGATGACGGCTACCCCGGTTCTGTCTTTGGTACCGGCCACGACTGGAATCAATATGTCTCCGAGATCAGCATCCCCGTACCAGTCATTTCCCCTGATAAGAACGTGGAAGACTTGAACACCGCCACCACCCTGCAGGGCTTTCACGACATCCGGGGAAATTTATACGATGGCCGCTTTGAGGCCTGGGAGATTCCGCGAGCCGGTCTGGCCTATCTGCCCAAGCAGGGCAGCCAGACGACGGACAAGCTGTATTTCTGCTGGGGAGTGCACATGCAAGAAAGCGACACTGGCCCATCTCATGGCTGGAGCGAGCTGGACCTCTCGAACCCACAGTCGGCTGGCCTGTGGCGTATCGGCGAGCATCGGAATTATGTCACTACCGACTATCTGTTTGATGTGCCCCGGGCCTGGGCCGACGCCTACATGCCCAGCCTGTACCTGGCGACGGGCCGCTTCAGGGATGGCGGTCAGGGGGCGCAAGGCCCATCTCTGTTGGCTTATGGGCCATGGAACGAAGGCACCCCCCCAGCGCCGGGCAGCACGCTCCCGGCCGTCTCCTTGCTCTTGTACGGCGACGTCTACACCGAAGGCTCCCCCACCATGGACAATTACCACCATTCCGACGAGTGGTCTGGCGGGGCCTGGCTGACGGCCGGGGACAAATCGGCGGTTATCTTTGTCGGCACCAAAGGAACAGGAGACTGCTGGTACGGGTGCTCCGACGGGACCGTGTGGCCAGATGAACCCCCTTACCCTCCTGAATGTCCTGAGAGAGGTTGGTGGAGCACCGGCTTTGAGGGGCAGATCATCTTCTACGACCCCGCTGGCCTGGCCGCGGTGGCGCGGGGCGAGATAGAAACCTGGGAACCCCAACCCTATGCCGCGTTGAACATTGATGAATACCTGTATCACATCGAATCCGGCCAGCAAAAAGAGCACGTTGGCGCGGCCAGTTTCGATCGCCAGCGCGGCCTGTTGTACGTCTTTGAACCCTTCGCTGACGGGGACAAGCCCCTGGTGCATGTCTGGAGAGTGAAGGGGTAGGGAGTACAAAAGCCTTGCGAAGGCTACGAACCTTCGCAAGGCTTTCCTCTTCTCTGTATCAGCTTGGCAGTACGGTTGGGCGGCCGTTGTGGGGGTGGGGCAGAACCGCTACATTGGCCCCGTAGACGGCGGCGATATTGGTCACGGTGATGACTTCCCCTGGATGACCTCGGGCAAAGACCCGACCCTGGCATAACAAGACGAGCTCGTGGCAGAATTGGGCCGCCAGGTTGAGGTCGTGGAAAATGGCCAGCACAGCCAGACCCTGCTCGTCCACCAAGCGGCGAACCAGGGAGAGTATCTCCAGTTGGTGATTGATGTCCAGGTGAAGAGTAGGCTCGTCCAGCAACAGTATCCGAGGCTCCTGGGCTAGAGCGCGGGCCACCACCACCCGCTGGCGTTCTCCGCCGGACAGTTGGCCGATGAGGCGGGAGGCCAGATGCCAGGTATTGGTCTCTTCCATAGCCCGTTGGGCTATGGCCATATCGGTAGTGGTCTCATTGCCCAGCAGGCCCAGGTAGGGGGTGCGTCCCATAAGCACTACCTCCCAGGCGGTAAAGGTCTCAGGCAATTTGGCTGCCTGAGGCACCACCGCCAGGTGGCGCGCCAATTGGGTTGGACCCCAGCGGGTCAGGTCTCGGCCTCCCAGGGAGACACAGCCCTTGTCAGGGCTCAATAGCCGGCTGAGAATTTTGATCAGAGTGGATTTGCCTGCCCCATTGGGGCCAATGATCCCGACGATCTGACCAGGGTGCACGCTCAGGTCCACGCCCTTCAGCACCGGACGGCCGTTGTAGGCGAAACTGACCTCGTGAGCTTCTAACAGCCACTCATTTGGTGATAGGCTGACATCATCGCGTCGCAGAAATCGGGCCAAGAGCCAAAAATTTATCCTCATACTCATTCCTCAGGTGTTCTTCCAGTCAGAGCAGTAGTTAGAAGATAGCTTGCTTCTTCTGGCGCAGCAAATATAGGAAAAAGGGTGCACCGCAAAAGGCAGTGATCACCCCTACCGGCAGCTCGCTGGGTGAGAGCAGGGTGCGGGCCACTCCATCGGCCAGGATCAAAAAGACAGCGCCGACCAAGGTGGTCATAGGCAACAGAAAGCGGTGGTCCGGCCCCCAGACCAGGCGCACGGCGTGGGGCACAATCAAGCCTACGAAGCCAATGATGCCGCTGACGGCCACGGCCGAGGCTGTGATCAGCGAAGCAGCAACCACCAACACCAGCTTGATCCGCTCCACGTTGAGGCCCAACTGTTGGGCCTGCTCCTCGTCCAGTTGCAGCACGTTGAGGGGGCGGGCGTTGACTAAAATGATGGCCAAACCGACCAGCAGATAGGGCATCAACACTCGCACTTGCTGCCAGTTGGCCAGGGCCAGGCTGCCCATCATCCAGGATACGACGTGGAAAGTGTGAAAGGCGTCCTTGCCACTGAGCATCAAATACGTAGTGATGGATGATAAGAAGGCTCCCAGCGCCACACCAGCCAGCAGCAGGGTCGTGATAGGTGTCTTGCCGCCCACCCTGGCCAGGGCGTAAATGATGGCCGTGGTCAGTAGAGCGCCGAAGAAAGCGAAAATTGAGATGGCCCCTAGACCGGCCCACGTCACCTGTACGGTGAAGTAGATGGCCAGGGTAGCTCCCAGACCCGCCCCCGATGACACGCCGATGAGGTAAGGGTCGGCCAGGGGATTGCGGAAGAGACCCTGGTATACCGCCCCAGCAAGAGCCAGGGCGGCGCCGACAAGCCCCGCCAGGACCACCCGAGGCAGGCGCACCTGGAGAAGCACCGTCTCCCAGGTGGCAGGCCAGTCACGGGAGACAGCCACCCAGGGCAATTGGCCTAGCAACATGCGGGCCACTGCCAGGGGGGGGATGGCCAGTGAGCCCCAGGCAGCGCCCAGGGCGACGATCATAACCAGAGCCACTGCACCTAGAAGCAGGACCAGATAACGCTTTCTTGACCAGTAGGGGGCAAACGTAAAGCGTGAAGCGTGAAGCGTGAATCCTGATTTGCTGATTCGCCGATTCTCCGATTCGTGAGTCATTCAAACAATTCCGGGTGCAGGGCCTTGGCCACGAATTCCAGGGCCTCGGCCACGCGGGGACTAGGCTGGGAAACCAGGTCGTCATCGAGCACTTCCACGATGCGATCGTTCTTGACCGCCGAGATGTCCGCCCAGCCTGGGCGCGCTTTGACCCCTTCGGCCGTCTCACCATAGGGATGGTCGGCCAGAATGATGACCTCAGGGTCAGCCAGGATCAGAGCTTCCAGATTGAGTTGCGGCCATTGTTCTTTGGTATCGGCGGCTACATTGATCCCACCGGCTCGGGTGATGAGGTCGTCAATGAAGGAGCCAGGGCCGGCGGTGTACAAATCGTTGGACAGTTCCCAATAGACACGTGGCTTGCTCCCAGCCTCTTGCACCTTATCCATCGTCTCTTCGATGCGCCCACGCAATTCATCAGCCAAGGCAGTAGCTTTCTCCTCCCGTCCAGTTATCTTGCCTACCAGAGCGATCTTCTCTAGCACGTCCTCTACCGTTTCGGGGTTGATTAGCACCACTTTCAGTCCTCGTTCGACCAGGGCTGGCCCTACGCCCTGAGCGTGGATGCTGGTGCCCAGCACCAGATCGGGGTCCAGACCCACCACCTGTTCCAGGTCAATGTTGGAAAAGCCACCCACTTTGGGCTTTTCCTGGGCCTCAGGTGGGTAGCTACAGTACTCAGTCACGCCCACAACCTTATCGCCCAAGCCCATGGCGTAGAGGATCTGTGTGTGGCTGGGAGCCATGGAGACAATACGCTGAGGCTCGGCCTCGATAGTCACCTCGTTGCCTAGGTCGTCGGTGATAGTCAGGGGAAAAGCCACCACAGGCATGGGGGTGGGAGACGGGACTGGGGTGTCGGCAGGTTGAGGTTCAGGTGTAGGGCTGCAAGCGGTTGTAACCATCAGCAGTGTTAAGGCGATCATCAAGAAGCGAACTATCTTGTACATGTAAGTCCTTTCTAAACCAGTGATGTATCATAGCGCCCATGGGTTTTGGCGCAGCAAGGTTGACCAAACGAAAACCCCGACTCCACAGGTCGGGGTTTTGAAATTGAGAAACCCCTTGCCAGGTTGACAAGGGGTCCGAGTTACGATGCTCTAGCCATCGCTCTTACCCCCTTCCTCGAAGGTATTCAGAGCGCGACCGGGGCGGGTCTCCTGGCTCTCCTGGCTTATGACTGCCATCGGTCAGGATTACAGTTGCGGGACAGCGCCGGACTCTCACCGGCTTCCCCTTTCAGCCCTAGCATCCGGGCAACGGGCACCTCGGCCGCGAAACTATTCCATTTGTACAAAGTATACCACAAGGATGGGGGAGTGTCAAAAATGGAGCAGAGAGCCTCAGCTTTTCACGCCGGTCCGGCTAGATCCATTCATCCAGCGGTTTACACTCCAGCTCGTGGGCAATGCCCACCCCCTCACAGGTAACGTGCCCGGCATAGGTGTTCACCCCCTTGGCCAGGGCGCTGTCGCTCTTCATCGCCTCGGCGAAGCCAAGGTTGGCCAGTTTGAGGGCATAGGGCAGGGTAGCGTTGCTCAGGGCATAGGTCGAAGTCCGGGGCACCGCTCCAGGCATGTTGGTCACGCAGTAGTGGATCACGCCGTCCACGACATAGACGGGGTCGCTGTGGGAGGTGGGTCGAGCCGTCTCGACACATCCTCCCTGGTCAATGGCCACGTCCACGACGACGCTGCCTGGGGCCATGGTCTTGATCATCTCCCGGGTCACCAGGTGAGGGGCCTTGGCTCCAGGCAAAAGCACCCCGCCGATGACCACGTCAGCGTGCCGTACCGAATCGGCGACGTTGCGGGGGTTGGAGCTGAGGGTGGTGAGGTTCTTCCCATGCAGGACCTCGTCGAGATAGCGCAACCGGTCGGCGTTAATGTCAATGATGGTGACGTGAGCCCCCATGCCCAGGGCCATCATGGCCGCGTTGACGCCCACCGTTCCACCGCCGATGACCACCACGTCAGACGGCCGCACACCAGGCACACCGCCCAGCAGTTTGCCCCGTCCCCCGTTCATCTTTTCCAGATAATGGGCGGCAACCTGCACTGCCATCCTGCCGGCCACCTCGCTCATGGGCGTCAGCAGGGGTAGGGAGCCGTTGGGCAACTGGACCGTCTCATAGGCTATGGCGGTGACCTTGCGCTCAAGCAACTGCTTGGTCACCTCTGGTTCTGCTGCCAGGTGCAGATAGGTGTAGAGGAGCAGACCCTCGCGCAGGAACTCGAATTCCTGGAGCAGAGGTTCCTTCACCTTCATCACCATCTCGGCCTGGTTCCAGGTCTGCGCTGCGCCGCTTACGATCTTTGCTCCGGCCTCGGCGTACTCCTCGTCGGCGAAGCCACTGCCCTCGCCAGCGCCTGCCTGGATCAGAACCGTGTGACCGGCCTGGGTCAGGGTTTCCGCCCCACCTGGCGTGAGTGAGACCCGGTACTCATTGTCCTTGACCTCTTTTGGGATACCAATGATCATCGTTGACCCTCCTCATTTGATGTGATTTTCTGGCCCCACCACCAAGGTGGGTGTCTGCCTGTGGCGCTTACCGCAATAGTGGTGCAACGGTGGTAAAAGTGCTATGCAACGCGAGGGACATGCATCAGAGACCAGGTATCGGCCTGCTCACTGTAGGCAAGCTCATAACGATCTCCATCATCTGTTACCACTCGAAAGTGTGGCCCTTGGGGTGTGCGCCAGGTCCGCTCGACCTTCTGGACGATGTAACGCCAGCCTTGCCAGACAAAGGCGCGGGGTTCCTGGGCGTAGGTATGGCCCGAATAACACTCGACAATCAGGTCCATTGGCTACAGCCTGAGCTCCTGGAGATACTCACGGAGCGGCGGGCCAAGTTGGTCATCTTTTAGAGCCAGGGCGATAAAAGTCTGCAAGAGGCGCAGTGGGTCGCCGGTGGTGTACCAGGTCCCCTGAAGGGGCTGAGCCACGACTGGCTTGCGTCGGGCAAGAGCCAACATGGCGTCGGCCATCCACAGCTCACCTCCCTTGCCCACTTCCCGCTTGTCCAGGATGTCAATGACTTCATAAGGACAGACAAATCTGCCTATTTGGATCAGGTTAGAAGGGGCTTGTCCAGGTTCCGGCTTCTCGATGAGATTTTCGATTTCGGGGGCCTCTGTGCCCTCTTTGAGCTTGATGCAACCGTAGAGGTGGGTTTCCTCCCAGGGCACCTCGTAGGCAGCCATGGCCGCGGCGGGTTTGTAGCGCTGGTAGGCGTCCATTACCTGGCGCATACCGGGTGGGTCCGCGTCAATGACATCATCGCCGAACATGTAGACAAAGAGCTCGTCCTTGCTGATGAAGGGCCTGGCTGCCAGCAGGGGGCTGCCGTTGCCATAGGGCAGGTCGGTTCCCTGGCGGACGAAGGCAAAGTTGGCCAGTTGCGAGACACGCCGGACCTCTTCCAGGTAGTGCCATTTGCCCGTTGCCTCCAGGGTCCTTTCCAGTTCGGGTGACGAGTCGAAATAGTCGGTGATGGCACTGCTACCGCGTCGGATCACCAGAATGATGTCGGTGATGCCCGAATCCACGGCCTCTTCCACGACGTGTTGGAGGATGGGCCGGTCCAGCAGGGGGAGCATCTCCTTGGGCACAGCTTTGGTGGCCGGCAGGAAGCGCGTCCCTAGTCCGGCGGCGGCGATGACGGCTTTGGTGATTGTCATGGGTCAGATCCCCTCCTTGAGAGTATGTTGTGGATTTTGGACACTACGGCAATAAAATTCGCCGGAGTCAGGTCAGTGTCAAATGCTTCGTCCTTTCCCTCTTTCGGTCGTGGGCCTTTGTGGATGTGGTGAGGGTAGGTTTTCAAATGAGGGTGATTAGGCGCATTATCGTACTGAAATACCCTTTCTCCCTGCTGATCATAGTATCCATAGAAATAGATCCGCTCGATCACCTCGTAGTTCTCATCCAGAGCCAGTTCAAATTCAAAGATTAACCTTGTGCCGTCGCTGAATATCAAACAACCCTCAAGGTGATGAGTATAGTAAGCTGACTCATCATCTTCTGGGAACGAATACCCGTCGTGCTCTTCATCCAGAATCGCTGCCTTTGTGGCTAGGAAGGTTCGAAGTTTCCAATAGTAGTCACGGAATCTTCCATCAACAGGCATTCAATGTCGCTCCTCATGAGATTGTAGCGTTGTAGTGTGCCAGCAAAAGCCGAGTAACTGACCCACCAGGATACGTAGTCTGGCGTTTCTTCTACCAGAGCATTTTCAAAACGATAGAAGAAATCAGCCGAGTCCATCCGGTACTTCTCCTCGAAAGTCCGTAGTTTCTGAAGAAGGTTTTTCATGGCCCGAACAGCTTTCCTTTGTTCAGGCTCAAGGTCTCGTTTGATAGGATGAATGACAGCTATCGGCCGGCCAGAGGGGCCGAGGTACACAGGCCGATCTGAGTTTTTGAGTTTCTCCATCAATTCATCCACCGTCATTTTCGGTTCGTTCAGCATAGTCGTGCGCATTTCTGCCACCTCCTGTTTCGTGCCTTTCGTCTCTCTCATCCTTTCGTGATTCTACCATCTCAGTACAACGGACTTGCCGAATTCAACGGACCTTCGCCCAATCGGCCTGCTCAATCCTCCCGTCCATTGTACTCTCCTATTCGGCCATCTTCTGCTCCAGCCTCGTCATCATCTCCTGAGTCATTTCTGCGAGGTGCTTCATCCCTAGCTTCTGATACATTTGATTTGCCTGTCTTGCCAGAGTCAACGCTTCGGCAAAATTACCTAAACTCTCCTCGATGCATGCAAGCCCCCTTCTATCGTGAGCAGCACCATATAGCCTTCCGATTCTCTCATTCAATGCTAGATTCCGGGCAAGTATTGACCTAGCTTCTGTCATGCGGCCTTGCCTACGTGCTATATCTCCTAGAGAGCCATTCACTGCCGCCAGCATCCCTAGTACAGTCGGGCGTAAGTCCTTCAGCAGTTGCGACCGGTATTTGACAAGAAGGGTGTAGGTAGTGTAACATTCGGCTCGTATCGATCAAACAAGTTGATAAGGAGCCGAACGATGCCC
>Ga0180437_10012006_pt1 | contig 10313 bp, 9 predicted proteins | sample SS_ome_4_FD_132410 | JGI IMG/M metagenome (GOLD analysis project Ga0180437, IMG submission 132410) | Hypersaline lake sediment archaeal communities from the Salton Sea, California, USA - SS_3_D_1 metaG | ecosystem: Environmental > Aquatic > Non-marine Saline and Alkaline > Hypersaline > Sediment... | reverse complement strand
TCTCCTTAATAAACAATAAGAGATAGGTAGATAAATAATATTCAATAATCTTTTATAATCTTTAATGTTAATTTAACTTTTTTTTGAATGATAAAATAGAAATAGAAAAAATAAAATATTATTGTAGCACCTGCAATTAATAGTTCCCGAAACTTTCTACGCCATGCTTTATCCATTGAGTAATTTTTTCGTCTTTAGCATTACAGGAAGGACAGGTTTCGTTCACGCCGTATACATCCGTCGAAAGATGCACTCGCGTGAACAACCCTCCACAATTATCGCAGGTAACATATTTTGCCCCGCAATCGTCACACATCTTAAGATTATCGCCTCTGACGAAGGGTAGCTTCCTTTTTAAGATAGAGTCGTTTACGAGCCTAAAAGTAGAGCCTCCACACTCGGCACACTCTTTCATTTGAATCTACCTTTAAATGTTTATGATAAAATTAACTTGTTGAAATGAAAAAATCTACATCTGGATCCGTGTGACCGCAAGATGGACACGTTTTATCTACTTCCCATGCTTCAAGTCCCGGGTGCACGCGAGTATAAAGCCCACCACAACCCTTACACACGAGATATTTTGCACCGCAACCATCACACATGGTTAATTGGCCGTTTTCTACAAACTTAAAAGTAATCCTCATCCACTCGTCTGTCACACCACGAAAGGCGGTACCTCCGCACACAGTACATGTCATATCTGGCATTTATATTATCTCCCTTAAAATGTCTTAATAATATATTTGAAATTTTTATAAAAAATAAATAACAATACGCCTATTTTAATCTTAAGTTTTAGAAAGATATTTAAAAAATGAGAAATCTGAAAAAAACCTGCAAAAATTACATCTCTAACTTCTTGGTAGCACCAGCACCTTTCACTTCTGGATTTACTTGCTCCATTTCTCCAATTAGTTGAAAGACTTTGTCATCACTTAGAGCTTCGCTAAATTTTACTAGGAATTCCTTGCTCCCTACAAACAAACCTTTTCTTTTTAAAGGCTTTCCGTCGTCCTTTAGGGGATTTATCTCAAGAAATAATAAAGCGGGTCTGGTTTTAGTTGCTGGAACTTTTACAACAAAAACTCCATCAACTGGAGTTTCCATCTTCTCCCAATCTTTAGCGTTCTTTAAGTGATCTTTTAATTGGGTTTTAATATCGGCCATTTAATCACTTTTTTTTTGTTTTTTTATATATGGTGTAACGTATAAGACATAGCATATATATTTTTCGATTAATAATTTTTTAGAAATAAGGAGTAGGTGGTTGTTGGATCGTTTTAAATAAATAAAGAGAATCCTGATTAAATATAAGGGGTCAATCCTAACTCTTTCACTTTTTCCTGTGAAGGTAATCCATCTTTTAAGTTCCACCCTCTTTCGTTGTAATAATCGTCAAGTAGTTGATTTGCGATAGTAGGAGTGATCAGAGTGGTACCAAAGAAGTCGTGAAGCTGGAGCTCATTATTGCCATATTTCAAGTTTTTAAACCATTCTTTTGGAAACTTGTCATGCTTGCGAGAAAAACCTTCTCTTGCGTTTAATATTTTAAGCAAGTTCCAACTACGTTCAGCAGCAATTCTCAAATCTTCTTGACTCCTATCAAATCCCGTTATCGCGTTGTAAAAGTTAGTCACGTTTTCCATGCTGTAAAATCGATTCATTTGGGCTCTTGCACAGAGTCCCATGGAGGTCAATAACGCATACCAATCTTCAGAATATCGGGTTAATCGGGGCACGTTGACCATCATTTCTTCTCTAAGAGGTTTAAAAATTCTCGTGATCGCAGGCTCGGGGATGCCCATCCGTCTAAAATGAGTTTCAAATCTTTTCATCGATCCCCCTGAGGTTGCATATGTTGGAGATCCCCCAGATGCCACGTGAGCGCCTTTCACATTGACAACTTGTTCAAACTCCATGGTTCCAAGGCGCATAAAGCGAGGATCGAAAATAACATCCAATCCTTTAACTTCGAGCATTTTATCTTCTATGTCATATCTCTTGCCTATCTCCTTCCAACCGCCAGCCAAGACTTCACCGAGTCCTTTACGATTTGCAATCATTTCAGTAACCATAGCTAATGTCTTGTAATCGCTCTTCCACTCAAGTCCCAGCTTTTCATTTGTAATAATTCCTTGTTCATGTAATCTAGTAATGAGCTCAAACAGAGCCGTGATTGTTAACGAATCCAAACCATACCTGTTAGTAAGGTCGTAAAGTTTAACAACTTCGTCGTATGTGTTCAAACCCTTGAGCGTGAACATCAAGAAAGGATTGATGGCTGAAGATGTGTATTGAATCAATCCGCAATGCTCGCCTTCTTTAATCTCTAATATGTCCTTATCTGCCATTGGACACGAAGGGCATGCAATTCTCCTCTTTTTTAGTTTTTTAAGGTAAATCCGATCGCTCACTTGTCTCGATTTCTTCTTTTGTCCTTGAGCTGTTAACATGAGCCCTATAGGCAAGCTTCTCAGCATCCCGACTTCGTGCCAAGACTGCCGATGTGGATACTTCCTGATTCTTTCAAATAATTTCTTGTATGCCTGGTTAAATTCTTTAGGATACGCAATAGATATACCCTTGGTTCCTTGAGCTATTAGGGCTTTCAGATTTTTGGCACCCATTATTGCAGCAAGCCCTCCACGACCAAATGTAGAAGTTTTGTCAATCAAGGTTAAAGCTCCCTTAACCATGTTTTCCCCCGCCTGGCCTATAGCAATTACTCCGCTTGAACCGTATTTTTTCCACAATAAATCAGTTGTTTCAACGATATCTTTACCCCATATGCCTTTTGCATCAATCAGTTCCACATGATCGTCTATTATTTGTATATAGATTGGTTTTTCTGCCTTTCCAGAAACAATGATGTGATCATATCCGGCGTTTTTCAAGTGGAATCCAAAACTCATGCTACCGCAAGAATTTGCAATTGCTCCCGTAGCGGGGAATTTAGAAATGCCTGCTGTTCGCGACGCTCCGGGAGTTATCGTGCCCACTAATGGTCCCGCTCCTATAATAATGAAGTTATCAGGCGATATTGGATCAATTTTTGGCTTGATAAGCTCTGCTCCGAGCTTGCAATTCATCCCAAATCCTCCAATGAATTGTTTTAAATCATCAAGATTTTCTTTTGTAATGGATATCTTATCTCCTGTTAAATCAATGTTAAGAATATTGCCCGTATAACCATTCCATTCCATTATGTTCTCTCCTCTATTTTTTCTAAAGCCCCATACAAACAATAGTCAGCACATTTTCCACATTTAGTACAATCTTCCAGGAAAGATATTTTAGGCTCTAATCCGTATGGATTATCTACCCTTATATAAGCTTTTGAAAGCGTAAATTTCCTCGTAAACTGATATGAACACCATAATTGACAGATTCTACAACCCACGCACTTTTCTTCGTGCGTGATGATTTTTCTACGAGTTTTTGTTGTCAATAGTTTTCAGCTCCTTTCATTTAGTTTTACTTTTTTTCCAATAATGGCATCGTAATATAACTTGCGCGGAAGAGCCTCAAAAACACCGTAAGGGCAATTTGATATGCATATATTGCATCCAATGCACTTATCTTCGTTCACTTGAACTACCTGCCCCTTATCTGGTCTCGTAATAGCTTTTGCATGACACATCTGAATGCAAATTTCGCAGTCCAAATCGCAAAGGTCGGATTTACTTACTCGAGAAACATTCATGGAAGGTATTAATCCCCAACGAATTTCCGGGACGCGCAAACCTCCGCAATAGTAATCGCAATTACAAATACTGTCCACTTTCGGGCGCAAACCCCACATCACGGTGTTAAAATGTCCATCATTTCGATGTTCTAGCACGATCTCGCGAGCCTCATCTTTATCGATAAATCGTCCGCTATCCTTGGTACCTAACTTTCGTTGAACCCTGGCATTGTGATTCACATAAATGCATCTAAAATCAACTCCTGCCCCGGCTCCTCTTTTGCACGAACAATATGTCAAGTAGAAATCCTCGCCCTTCTCTAACACTTGCAGGGCGTGGTCAAGTGAACTCGCAACTTGCCCTCCAATTATATTCTTGGCAAAAAAATTATAAAACATGTTTTTTAATCCTGTATACGGCTCTCGATTTTCTAAATCTTGATTCACATCGGCAGTGCTTTCGTCAATGAAATCGCGGAGAAGATATCCTAGAAAATTGAAAAACCATTCACGGAATCGTCCCGGCAAAATTTTTAGGAAGCGCCCCGATCGAATATCAAACGATTCGTCTTGCAAGTACCATACTTTTCTCGTATGCTCGTAGCAAAATTTGCACATGATTAAAATTACTCGAGAAAGTATTAAAGTTTATTTGAAAAATTTTATGGCTGAAAATAAATCTGAATTTTACTAGAGTAATACGGTCATTCTTTTAAAATTCCCCTGATCGATGCGAATTGAATGATTTATAGCATCATTTTTCACAACTAAGTTAAAATAAGTTTTTAGTCGGACTTCTGGGGGTCAATTTCCATTGAAACGCTTAAATATCACTGAGGTGATAATAATAATATAAAAAATTAAAATAAAAATTAGTTAATAGAAAGGTGATTATAATTAAATTAATTTCAGTCAACATACCCGAATCTTACTTGAAAGTGTTAGAGATCCTCGTCATGGATGGTAAATTTCCTAACCGAAGCGAAGCAATTAGAGTAGGGATAAGGGACTTGATCAAAACGGAGTTTTTGATAGAAGACACGATCAAGAACAGCATTGATAACGTGATAGAAGTAGAAAGCGAGAAAATACTAGAAGTCTCGCCGTGAATTAATCATTTATATTTCTTATATTTCTTTTTATATCTAAATTTTAGTTAACGAGCATTTTCATTAAGAAATCTTTTCAGTCTGACCTTTTAGTTTTGAGCAATTCGGCAACTCGCTTAGCTCTTTCAGCCCTGCGCGCTTCTATCCTTGCTTTTAATTTCTCTTCTTCGTCATCTGACAACGCTTCTTTTTCTAATCGGGTTTCTACAGGGGCAACTGCGCGCGATTTTCCTCCAAGTTTGCTCCTACACGTATCAATCTTGCTATTTATTTCTCTAATGAATTTCTCGCCGATCTTCGTTTCTTTTAGATTGAAATTTGCCTCGCTTAACTCTGAAATTGCCTTCATGTAACGGTTATTTGACAGTGAAGTTATTGCTTTGTCCAACGCTCTATATGCCGAGGTAAATTGCTCTAAATTCTCGTCTTCTCCTAAATCCCTAAGAGTGATGATAGGGACCTTGCTATCGCTTACGAAGCTTGAAATTTGAGAATTTATCTTTTCTATTTCTTCAGTTCTTCCCACTTTTTCCAATACTTTTATTAGTTTTTTTAAGAAGAAGATAGCTTCGTTGTATTTGAGCTCGTCAATGAGTAAACCCGCTCTATCTAGGTCTTTCATGATTTTTTTATCAATTTCTTCAAATTTTTCCTTTTTCTTGACTTCTTTCGGTCGTGCTTCCGCTTCTTTAAAAAGCCCTTCAAATTCCTTTCTTTCTTCCGCTTTTTGTTTTCTCAAAGATAGAAGCTTGTTATGAATGCCTTCTTCTCTCTTGACCTTTAACAGCAATTCGTTATTAATTTGAGACACCTCTCGTGTCCACTCGATTTTCTCGAAAAGCTCTCTTGCAGTTATATATGTTTTGGTGGCCTCTTCAAACTTTTTCTGGTCAAGTAACTTCGTTCCTTGCTCTAATAGGTTATAAGCTTCTTCTGAAAGGTCCCTTTCTTGTCTTTTGCGCTCTTGACTTTCTAAGAGCTCCTTTCTTTTTAGCTCCTTTTCTTGAGCGGTAGTTTCTTGAATTTTTGTCAGTTTCTCTTCGAGTTGACTTTCAATTTCTAGTTGTTGTGCTCTCTCTTCTTCTTCTTTTTTCCGCTTCTCAAGCAATTTCTCTTTTTTCTTGCTAATGACTACAACGGATTCTTTGACCATGTTAACGCCTTCTTGCCAATCAATTTCCTTGAAGATCCTTTCGCTTTCTGCGTAAAGGTGAATGGCTTCGTCAAAGTTTTCTTGAATTAATTCTCTCTTAGCGCGATCCATTAATAAAAATGCTTTATCTCTCATATCTTCAAACGATTTCTTTTGCTCTCTTTCTATTGCAAGAGCTTCTTGTTTCTTCTGTTTTTTTTTAGCTTCCTCAGCTTGCATTTCTTTTTCGAACGCTTTTTGCTCCAGTAATTCTTTCTCCTTTTCTTCAACTTTTTTAGTTTCTAAAGCTCTTAATTTTTGATCGCTTTCAGATTTCTCTTTATAAAATTGAATTGAATTTAATAACTTTCTAGCTTCTTCATTCCAACCAATGGTTTCAAATTTCTTTTTTGCTTCTCTATAAATTTCTATTATTTCTTCATATGGACTAGTAAAATTCAAGATTCCACTCATTATGTTTTGCTCGTAATCTTTAGCCAATTTTTCGGCGTCATCAATCATTTTAAAGGCGTCATCTCTTATTTTATCTTGCTCGAGTCGTTCTTCTTTAAACTTTAAAGCTTGTTTTTCTCTTTTTAATTCTTCCCGACTCGGTTTTACCTCTTCCATTATAACTGGTTTAATCTCAGTTTCTTCCAATTTCTTTAGTTCTAACGCCCTTAGTTTATCATCCTTTGCTTTCTTATCCTTATAAAATTTAATCGTTTCAATTAATCGATTTGCCTCATCAGTCCACCCAATTTTCTGAAAAATTTTCCTTGCTTCTTTGTAAGCCGAGATAGCGCTCTCGTATGGACTAATTTGGTTTAAAATGTCTGTTTTTAACGCTATTTCGTATTTTTTCACGAATTTCTCAGCATCGTCTATGAGAGTCATGGCAATATTGAGCATCTGGTCTTCTTCTTTCTTTTTTTCTTCGAGCTCGCGCATTTTTTGAGCTTTAAAATCTTCAGTCTCTTGCCTTGAAACCTGTGGTGCTATTATTTCTTTTGCTTTTTCTGCCTTTTGAGCTTCAATCGCTCGCAATTTCTTGTCTTTCTCTAATTTTTCATTGTATAATCGTATAGAATTCCTATAAGCAGTGGCTTCTTGCAACCGGCCATTATCAATTAATACTTTAATGATTTTATCGTACATTTCTATTATTTCAGGATACGGACATGTTATGAAATTTCCTTTCTTGATAGAATTCGTGTATTCCCTATCTATTTTTTGGATCCTGTCTAACAAGTAGTCGACTTGTTGGTTAATGTTTATTTCTTTAGCTTCGCTCTCTTGCTTCTCCACGACCTTTATTTCTGTTTCTTTGCTAACTGGGGGCTCTACTTCTTTAATTCTATGCATATTTTCAATGTCTTGTTGTCTCTTGGCTTTTTGAATTTCAACTTCTCGTAATTTCTTGTCCTTTTCCAATCTATCGCGGTATATTTTAATTTGGTTATTATAAGGTTCGACATGACTTGTCCAGCCTTTTTCGATGAGTTTTTGCCTGACCTCCGAGTAGATCTCAATAATATCCGGGTATGGACAATTTGGTAAATTAGTTTTTTCTCGAACAGCTATTTTAATCGCAGATTCGTATGCTCTGGCAATTTTTTCGGCATTATTAACCATTGAGGAGATTAATTCTTCAAATTTAGCGTCTTCTTCTTTTTGTTTTTCAAGTTGCTTCATTTTAGCAATTTCCTCTTCAAGAGGATCCTCCTCTTTGACTTTATACATGTCTTCGATGTCTTTCTGTTTCTGAATTTTTTGCGCTTCCACTTCCCGCAATACACTGTCTTTTTCTAATTTCTCGTGGTAAATCTTAATTTGGTTATTATATGGCTCTAAATGCTTTCTCCAGCCTTTTTCAATGAGTTTTTCTCTTATCTCTGTATATATATCAATGACCTCGGGATATGGACATTTCTCAATTGTGGTCCCTTCGCGAATCGCTATCCTCACGGCAGATTCGTACTCTCTGGCTATCTTTTCGGCTTTATCAACCATTAAGGAAATTAATTCTTCAAATTTGGTATCTTCTTCTTTTTGTTTTTCTAACTCCAGCCTTTTTTTCTCCAAGGCTTCGGCTTCGAGAACCTTTTGTGTTTCTATCGCGCCTTCCAACAACCCGGCTTCTTCCATGACGGGAGGAATTTTATCCCCTTCTATGAGCTTGATTTTTTCTCTAAGTACCATGAACTTTTCTTTCTCTTCCTTGAATTGTTCCATTGTTTCTATTACTTTACTTCTCTCGTAATCCCATTTCAATTCTTTAAATAACGCAGCTGCTTCTTCGTACGACTTTATTGCCATATCGTAGTCCTTGTTATTCGCTAATTCCGTTCCTTTACCCATTAAATCATACGCCTTTTCTGACATCTCCCGCTCGAGCTTTTTCTGGAGTTCGAAATCCCTTAATTTTAACTGTTGAGCTTCCTTTTCTCTTTGTAACCTTTCCTGCGTGGTTTCCTCGAGAGATTCTTCCATTTCTCCCTCTTTTCTCGCTTTCCGTAAGAAAATCGCTTTCTTGTTGTAACACTCTTCAATCAACTTGAATATTCTCTCGATTTCCGAGTCATTTTTCAATTCTTCGTTGATCTTTATAGCCTGGTCATATTTATCAATCGCCTCATCGAATTCTTCAATGATTATGAGTTGATTACCTTCTTCAATAAATTCTTTTGCGGTATTTTCTAAATTTAATTCCAATCCTTCCTGCTCTGGTTCTATTTTCTCCCTTTCTTCTTCTTTAATTTCAACTATTTTTTGTTCTTCAAGCATTTCACCAGCGAATTCTTCTTGTTCTTTGCTCTTTCTAAATTCCTGCTCTTTTAACAAGTAAATTTCCGAGATTTTTTGATTTATAGCTTCTATTTCCGTTTCTCTATTAATCTGAGCATAGAGACCAATTGCTTGGCGCAAGACCTCAACCGCATCTTCGAAATATCGTGAATTTATTAAAGAGATTGCGTGCTCCACGAGTTCATAGCCTTCAGATGCAATTTCCTCTTCGTCTTCCATCAGATCAGAAAAAAAAGCCTCTTTTGTCGGATCAAAACCATTCTCGTCAAAATCGTCTACAGATTCTTCGCCAAAATTCTCGTCAATTTCATTTCTTTCGTCATTATCTCCCATGAAATAACACCAATCAAGAAAGGATTTTGTTACTAATATTTCTAATTTAATCTCAATGTATTTTAAGTATATAAATTTAGCAATGCTTTAAAAATTCATTTGTACCTAAAAATAATCATGATAAAAACACAAAATAAATTCGCTTCAACGCTCAAGTCAAAATTCGAGATTTCTTATGCTGTTAAGATAGGCGTCGCAAGCTTCCTCTCCTTCATTAGTAAGAGTCCACCCATCAGAAACTTTTTTTACTAGGTTTAAATTTTCAATATTTGCCAAAATGCTTCTAATATCATCCTCCGTTTTATCCGCCCCAAAATCTTGTCGTAAACAGAACATTATTTGGTCTATTGGAACTCCATGACCAAGTTCGTCTTCCATGACGCCAATTGCCGCTGTAATGAGGTGCTCTTCTTGCATAGTTGCATCCATGTCGCTTGAGATTTCGTCAAGCAACCAAGGATTTTTCGACAACATCTCCTTAATCGCCCTGTCATCGCCAGATTCAAAAACCTTGTTAAATTCTTCTCGAATCTTCTTTTTTTTCCCCATAATCATTTACCTTGTTAATATGAGTTTTTAATGCTAAATTTTTTCATTCTCTACATCTATTTTAATAATTTCAAAGAAATATATATTTATTGTTTTGAGGAGAAAACATTCCCATTCTGAGCATGTACTTCATTATAATGAAGAATAGCAAGTTAATTTTAACACAACACAAATCATAGAGAAGCTTTTTTCGTGATTAAATATTCGCAATATTTGAGGTCAAGATTGTCAATACTGCATTGAGTTTCTTTTACATCCACTCGATACAACGCAAACTCTCCGAAACCCACGAGCAATCCTTGTACAAAATAACAGTAATATTTAGACTTGCTTTCTAATTCTAAAGAAATGTTGCTATGGTGCTGAATGATGATAACTTCGTCTGAAACCTGCTTGATAACAAAGCGTCCCAACCCAATTTGAGACATGATTGCCATGAATTGTTTTGTCAAATCGTTTAACGATTTTGGCTTTAACACTTCTTCCCATCGCGATACTAAGGTCCAGCCCGCTTTTTTACCAAGCCACACCAATAACGATTTTACTCCTTCTCCATAAATTGACGATAAGATGTCTATTATTTGCGGGGGGAACATAATTACACGGTCATTAAAGAATTCGTACCTTCCACGACTGTATTTCAGACTCTTCATTTTTATGTTTTTCATGGTTAATTAATATACTTGGTTTTTTA
>Ga0180437_10012005_pt1 | contig 10313 bp, 12 predicted proteins | sample SS_ome_4_FD_132410 | JGI IMG/M metagenome (GOLD analysis project Ga0180437, IMG submission 132410) | Hypersaline lake sediment archaeal communities from the Salton Sea, California, USA - SS_3_D_1 metaG | ecosystem: Environmental > Aquatic > Non-marine Saline and Alkaline > Hypersaline >... | reverse complement strand
CTCGGCGAGCTCATATTCTCCGTCGGGTCGGTCTTGATGATGCCCTCGGACTTCAGGAAGCCGAAGAAAGACCGTGCCGCCGCTACCTTGCGGGCGATGGTGGTGGCGGCGTAGTTCCTCTCTTTGAGGTCGAGCATGTAGCTCAGCATCGCCTGGCGGCCGAAAGTATCCCAAGAAGGGATGAGCCCCTGCTTGGCTATCTCTTTCTCAGCGAAGCTGGCCAGCTGCTGTAAATCGTTCCGGTAAGCATCCAGGGTATTGCCGGAAAACCCTTTCTCCACCGTCAGGTAATTCAGAAAGCTGTTGATTTCGTCTTTCACCGTGCCTCCTCTGCAATGAAGTCGCACTTATATTTTAACATAACGACTGATATTTTAACATAAAAAAATAATATGTCAAATAAATTGGGGCAAAAAGTCGTTTTTCTCAATTGACAATTAAATCAATGCAGGCTTAATATTTAAGTCCCGATAATAGGCAAGGGAGGTAAAAGAAATGAGTGCCAGAACTGAAACCAGTACTGTACCGCTTACCCTGCTTAATTCGCCACTGATGACGTTTTTTACGCTAATAGCCGCTATCGTTATTGGCTCCAGTCTTCTGGAATTCAATGAACTGCTTTTCCCACCCAAAATAAACAGCATAAGCTTCTGGGCACTGCTGCCTGTCTACGTCGTGGCTCTGGATGCCTGGTTCGGGGTCGTATCATGGGCCAGGAACATTCCCTATACAGATAAACCCATATTACGGACTATGGTTCTATTTCTAGTAGTGACTTGGATAATATTGCTTGCACTCATGTATTTTGCCAGTATGGCACATATTTCTCTATTAAGCTACCTTTGGGGCCTGGTTATCTTATTTGTCATGGTACAACTCATATGTGTCATAAGATCTAGACTAATAAAGAGCCCCGAGCCATATAGAATCTATGCCTCATGCGGCGTTCTATCGCTAGTAGTGGCTATCGCCTACAGCATCTGGTTATTCGTTTATTCCCCTGTGCCTGATGTAATGAATTGGGTATTTACGGCTATAGCATTTATTATCTTGGTCGGCATGCGAGTATGGATGAAGGTAGCCCATATCTGGCGCCCGGAGGAGAAGCGTGCCGGTAGGGGACAGTAAGCGTTTATTAAGTGGTTAAAGAACCGTACATCGTTCCTTTGCCGTTAAATCACCTTGCTTTGTCCACCATATCGGCTGTGTTAAAATATTAGAGGGAGCAGTGGACTTGGCAAGCGTACTGATTGAGGAACAACTTAACCAGCTGCCGGACGGCCCCGGCGTTTATCTGCTGCGCGATGCCGCCGGGACAATCCTTTACGCGGGCAAGGCGGCCAGCCTCCGTCACCGGGTCCGGTCTTATTTCGGTGCCGGGCAGAAGCTATCGCCCAAGCTGCTGAAGATGGTCTCGCGGGTGGCGGATATCGATTTCTACGTAACGTCTTCAGAACAGGAGGCGCTGATTCTGGAGCTCAACCTCATCAAGCGCCACCACCCCCGCTACAACGTCAGGCTGAAGGATGACAAGACCTTTCCCTACCTCAAAATTAATCTCAAGGAGGAATGGCCCAGAGTGCACATTACCCGGCGGCTAGAGCCGGACGGCTCGCGCTATTTTGGGCCGTTTGCCAGCGCCAAGTCCGTGCGCCAGACGCTGCGAGTGCTAAAGGGCATCTTTCCCTTCCGCTACTGTACCAAAGTGATTACCGGCACCGATTCGCGGGCGTGCCTGGAATACCATATGGGCCGGTGTCTCGGGCCATGCATCGGGGCCGTGAGCCGGGACGAGTACGCCGAGGTCATCAAAGAGGTCATCATGTTCCTTGAAGGCAAGCAGGACAAGGTTGTCAGGAACCTGCAGGACCGGATGAAACGGGCCGCCGAGGCGCTGGACTTTGAGAAGGCGGCGCTGTACCGCGACCAGGTGCAGGCAATGGATAAGGTGGTGGAAGGGCAGAGAATCGCCGCCGCGGTCCACGGCGAGCAGGACGTCATCGCTTTTTCCCAGGACGGAGACCAGGCGTACGTCCAGGTCTTCTTCATCCGCAACGACAAGCTGACCGGCCGCGAGAGCTTTGTCATGCAGGGTGCCCAGCAGGAAGAGCCCCGGCAGATTATGACCGGCTTCATCAAACAGTTTTACAGCTCCAGCCCGAACGTCCCGCCCAGATTGCTGCTGCAATATCCGGTGGAAGATATGGCGGTGTTAAAAGAATGGCTGCAGGGCAGGCGGGGCGGCCGGGTCGATGTTCAGGTACCGCGCCGTGGCCAGAGAAAACAGCTGGTGGACATTGTTGCCGAAAATGCCAGACAGGGGCTGGAACAGCTGAAAATCCGGCAGATTGCCACACCGAAGGAGCTAGAGGCCGCCATCGATGAAATAGAGAGAGAGCTAAAACTGCCCCGCCCGCCGCTGCGCATGGAGGCCTATGACATCTCCGATATCCAGGGGAGGGCGGCGGTGGGGAGCATGGTGGTCTTCGAAAAGGGTAAGTCAAAGCCGGCCCACTACCGCCGTTTCCGGATTAAAACGGTGCCCGGGGCCGATGATTACGCCATGCTCCGGGAAGTTTTAAGACGAAGGTTCAAGCACTTGGGGGTGGAAACGGCAACGCCGGATACTTGGGCTATCGTCCCTGATCTCGTCCTCATCGATGGTGGTAAGGGGCAGCTCAGTGCTGCGCAGTCAGCCATGAATGAACTGGGCGTGACATCGGTGCCGGTGGCCAGTCTGGCCAAGGAAAATGAGGAGATATATTTACCGCAGAAGGCAAAGCCCATCCTGCTCCCGCCCCGTTCCCCGGGACTGAAGCTGTTACAGCGACTCCGTGATGAGGCGCACCGGTTTGCCTTGGGGTATTATCACCGGGTGCACCACCGGGAATCATTTATCTCGGCATTTGATGGCATACCCGGCATCGGACCCAAACGCAAGCGTGCCCTGCTGAAGAAGTTCGGCTCGGTGCAGGCCATCAGGGAGGCATCGCTGGCAGAAATGGCAGCCACCAGCGGTATGACGGAGAAGCTGGCCAGAAAGGTAAAGGAGCTGCTTTAATATGCCGGCCAATTTGCCACCGCAGTATTTCGATGCGGAGAAAAATTTCCGGGCGGCAAAGACCCCGGCCGAGAAAATCGCGGCGCTGGAAGAGATGCTGGCGATTATGCCCAAGCACAAGGGCACCGACCACCTCCGTGCCGAGCTGAGAAGCAGAATTGCCAAGCTGACGCAGCAGGCGGGCAAGAAGAGCGGTGCCCAGCGCGTGTCGATGATGATTGAAAGGGAGGGGGCGGCCCAGGTGGCCGTCATCGGGCTGCCCAACGCCGGTAAATCACAGCTCGTGGCCAGCGTGACCAACGCCGCGCCGGCGGTGGCGGACTATCCCTTCACCACCTACACCGCCACTCCGGCCATGATGCCCTTTGAAAACATACAGATACAGCTGATTGATACCCCGCCCCTGGTGCCCCAGATGATTGAGTGGTGGCTGCCGCCCATGCTGCGGCGGGCCGATGCCCTGCTCATCGTGGTCGATTTGAATGCAGCGCCCCTGGAGCAGATGGCGTCGATAATCGAGCAGTTGCGGCAGATGAGAATCAGCCTGGAGACGGACGAAGCTGATGAGGAAATCCTGAGCCGGCAGAGAGTGCTGGTTGCCGGTAACAAGGCGGACATTCCCGGCGCTGAGGCCGGTTTTGCCGCCATTCAGTCTGGATATGGTGAGAAACTCCCTCTTGCTTATATCTCGGCCAGGGACGGTTTTGGCCTGGAGGAGATGAAGCGGAAGGTCTTCCAGGTGCTGGGCATTATCCGCGTTTACACCAAAGCGCCCGGGCAGAGGCCGGATATGAATGACCCCATCATTTTGCCGAAGGGAAGCACGCTGGCTGACGCTGCCGAAGCGGTGCACAAGGACTTCCGCGCCCGGCTCAAGTTCGCCCGGCTGTGGGGGTCGGGCAAGCACGACGGCATCATGGTGAAGCGCGACCACGTTCTGCAGGACGGGGATATCATCGAGCTGCACGTCTAGCGAAGAAAATAATTAAGAGGAGATAGATATGCCGACACGTCCCGGCTGGTATGACCGATACTGGCGCAGTCTGGATAAGGAAACCGAGTCCCGGATACGCACCACCTGTCCCCTCTGCGGCAGCTCGAAGACATATTACAACGACCAGTTCAAGACCTGGCGCTGTGGCAAATGCGAACATATATTTGTCATCAGGGGACTGGGGGACAGGGAACCATGGTGGAAGCGCCTGTTCAACTTCTGGAAAAGGTAAGTCCCTCTTCTGAAAGCTGCGGTTTTGTAACAATAATATAATATCTTCCTGCTTGACAGAGGGGGAACATTGGTGGAAAATAAGCTATAATGGAAGTTGAGAAGGTGGTAGTACAGAGGAATACCGAACCATTGGAATTGGTGAGTGGAAGAGGTGATGAGGTGCAGGCAGATAAGTCTTCCGAGCGTGAGAATAAGGAGAAGGAACGGCTTGCCATCCAGAGGGCTAAAGATAGGGCGCGCACGGCCCGATGGGACCTGAACATCGCTATCTTCCTTTTTGCCGTGCTTATCATCGTCATCATCCTTCTTTTTCAGGGAGTCCCCATTGAAATTGTAGCGCCGGTAGCCCTTTTCGGGCTGGGCATGGTCTGGCTCTGTGGCTGGAGACAGGGGAAACAGTTATTCGAGCGTTTCTGTGAGGAAGAGCTGTCCAGGCTGGAATATGAGCGCACACGGCAGGTTGAGGAAACGATAGAGGAAGCGGTGCGCAAAGCCATCCGCGAACGCCAGCGATAAGCCCGCCGGCAGCTGATATCGTCTTCTTTGGGAAAATCGTCTTCATCAATCGTATCCAGTATTTTTTGGAAGGAGCATCATGGAAGTACTGAACAATATCCCGATAGAACTGGACCTTGAAGCCGTTTTGAAACGGATGCGCCTCCGCAACCGGAGCGATAATATCGTGGGTAGCATTCGGGAAATGCTGGACATCGCCCGTCCCATCGCTAGGCCCAAGGCGGTCTATGATGTTGCCTACGTTGAGAACAAAAACGGGGACTCGCTGGAAATCGGCGGCGTCAAATTTACCAGTCGCGTGCTCAGGGTAAATCTGGACGGAGTGGAGCGCGTATTTCCCTACGTCGTTACCTGCGGACGGGAGCTTGAAGAGATTGACATCCCGTCCACGGATTTCATAAAGGGATACTACCTTGACCAGATAAAGGAGACGGCGGTAGTCCTGGCCCGGCAATACGTTGAGGACTACGTGAAGAAAAGGTATGCCCTCGGTCAGATTTCCCGAATGGCACCGGGTGCCGGGGCGGAAATTGACTGGCCGATAATGCAGCAAAAGGAGCTGTTCTCCCTCTTCGGGGGCAGGGAAAAGGTTGAGGATCTCATCGGCGTCAGGCTCACCGATAGCTTCCTGATGGTGCCCATCAAGTCGGTGTCCGGGATATTTTTCCCCACTGAGGTAAGCTTTGAAAGCTGTCAGCTATGTCCGCGGGAACAGTGCATCGGGCGGCGGGCGGCCTACGACCCGGAAATGGTAAAAAGATACCAGCCGGAAAAGGCCTAGCCAGACTACTTCTGCCCTTTTATTTCCAGACCGATGCGGAACGCCTTGCCCTGAAGCTGGCCCACCGTGTGGTACTGTCGCCGAGGTTCTCCCAAAAACGCCAGCGGCTTAACTTTATCCAGGTCCAGTTTTCCATCGGTTAGGCAGTCGCTGGAAGCGTGGACTTCATCAATCCTGCCGACATAGAGCGTATGGCTCCCCAGTTCCAGGGAATGTACCACGCGGCACTCCAGGTTTATCGGGCATTGCTCAATCATCGGTGCTGTGTCCAGCTTGCCATAGAATACGGTGAACTTGCAGGCCTGGACCTTGTTTTCCTTGGCGCCGGAAGCAACGCCGCAGTAGTCAGCTTCCTTTACCAGGTCAGCGGAAGGAATATTGATGGAGAAAGTCCTGTTCTGCTCAATGCCTTTGTGGGTATGGCGGCTGGTCCGTATGGCCACGGTGGCCATCGGTGGTTCGGCATTGGCAATGTTCCCCCAGGCCACAGTCATGAAATTTGGCTTGCCATCGACATTGGCGCCGACCAGGAGTGTGGGCATGGGGTAAATAGATGTTCCGGGACCCATTTGCACTTTGGCCATATATACCTCCTAAAATGATATTCGACAGGTCTCCGCAAAGAGCCACGATTTGAATTTGGTACCTTACTAGGTTAAAATAATATATAAGAAGGCGGCGCTAACGCCAGCCTTTCTTTTTGCATGGGAACCGCGAGCATCTCTATTATACCATACGTTTGGCCGGTGACAATTTCCGCGTGGCGAGCCCATTGCCGCTGGTCGGTGGCAGATTTGTAATAGTTTTGTAATTTTTCCGCCCCCGTTTGGGGGCCAATGTTAACAACTTCTTAACTTTCGTGCTTTATTATGGAATGAGTTAGGCATGGCCTTGGCGACAATAGAATCAGGTGACGATGAGACCAGGTAAATTTTCTGAAGAAGTTATAAGTCAGCTCAGCGGGACCGGCCTGCACCCGGAATGCATTGAGGTGGGGCAGCTTGATATCCATTATCTCACCGGTGGGGAGGGGGAACCATTGATTGTGATTCACGGCGGTGGTGGCAGCGGCCGTGCCTGGCTGAAAAATGCCGCTGAACTCTCCAAGTATTATCAGGTCTACCTGCCTGACCTCCCCGGTTTTGGCCGCAGCAAAGCGGCTGCCGAGGACTTCGAGCTATCTTCATACGTTGCCTTCGTGGAGGATTTCTCGCGCAGCCTGGGCCTGGGCCACTTCCACCTCATCGGCCATTCCCTTGGCGGTGGCATTGCCCTGAACTATGCGTTGCGATTCCCGCATAAAATCAAGCGTCTGGTACTGGTCAGCAGCCTCTGTCTGGGAAGAGAGATTGCTTTCTGGTCCAGAGTCCTGTCCCTGCCCGTTTTTTATCGAATCACAAAGGAAACCGTGGTCTCTATTTTCAAAGCGCTGGGGTGGCTTATCAGGAAATTGAACTGCCCGCTGGAAAAGATAACCCCACCCTCTCTCCTCAGGATGAGCATCGGGAAAAGCATAATGACGGTGAAGGGACAGACCAATGTCCTGGTGAACCGACTTTCCGAGTTGCTGATACCGACGTTGCTCGTCTGGGGCGCCAAGGATAATATTGTCCCGGTTCGCCAGGCTTACCTCGCCGCCGAGCAGATTCCCAACTGTCAGGTGCGCGTTTTTCAGAATTCCGGGCACAGTGTCTACCGGCAGAGAATTCGTGAATTTTCCGACCTGCTGGTGCGTTTCCTGGGCTAGAGGAATACCTTCATAGCAGCCGCCAGCCCGCTGTGGTCAACGTCAAGGGTAACGTAATCGGCTACTGCTTTTACCTCATCGGCGGCGTTTCCCATGGCGATGGCAAGCCCGGACGTTTTCAGGAGTGAGATATCATTGGTGCCATCGCCCACAGCAATGGTCTCGCGGAGAGGTATTTTAAGGTGGGTGGCCAGCTTTTCCAGTGCCTTCCCCTTGGAAACGCCGGGGGCGAGGATATTGAAGAAATCGACTTCCGGATAGGCGGGCGTTATCGCCCGCGAAAGATGCCAGCGGTGGTCAAGCTGGCGGCAGAAATCGGCAGCCCTGGCCTTTTCCTCAACGGTGGTTGGTACCACCCCGCCCTTGAGGATTCTCTCCCGCTGCCAGATTTCACGTAAGTCCACCATAGTCGGGTTTACGCCAAAGAAATCGCGGTGGGCGCCGGTGGACCACGTCTCCCGCTCCACAAAGTAGTGCGTCACGGTGAAAAGCTCAAGGTCGACCCGGCAAGAGTGCGCCACGTCAATCATCTGCCTTACCAGGTCTTTGTCGATGGGCTTCACGTAAATTTCCTCGCCGTTGCTCGGGTGGCTGACCAGTGCCCCGTCAAACGAGATGTGGTAGCTATCAAGCGAGAGCTCATGGATAATATTCATGGTGGCCTGGAGGCCGCGGCCGGTGGAAAGGACCACCTGCATGCCCGCCTGGCGCACCCGGAACATAGCTTCTCTGTCTTCGTCTGAAATCTTGCCGTTTCGATTTACCAGTGTGCCATCGATATCAACCACCAGAAGCCTATAAGAATTATCGGTCAATGCTGTCTCCTTCCGGTATTAATTGGCTTGCAGATAGGCACCGAGGGTCCTGGCATTGTTCAGGGCAAAACCCCCGATGTCATTATTGAAGTAAATATAGACCGTCTTCAGTGTATCGGCCAGTTGCGTTATATTCTTCGCCCAGTCGACGAGCTCTTCATTAGAGTAATTGCTGGAGTACAGCGCACCGCTGCCGTGGAACCTGATGTAGGCGAAATCGGCGGTGGCGGCCAGCGGACAGGTGAGCCCGGGCATGTCAAAGACGCAGAGGCCGACGTTGTGCTGGCGCAGTATTTGAAAGACTTCATCATCAAGCCACGACCCGTGCCGGAACTCGAAAGCATGGCGCCAGCCCGGCGGCAGTTGCCCGAGAAACGACTGCAGCACTTCGTCATCGCGGTGCAGGCCGGGCGGCAGCTGGTAGAGTAGGGGGCCGAGCTTTTCTCCCAGAATCTGCGCCCTTTCCAGGAAGTTATGCAGCGGCTCCTCAATGTCCCTGAGGCGCTTGATATGGGTGATGAACCGGCTCACCTTGACGGCGAAGGTGAAATCAGGAGGCGTCGACCGGTACCAGGTGCGAAAGGCGTCTTCCGAAGGCAGCCGGTAAAAGCTGGCGTTAAGCTCAACGGTGTGGAAATGGTGGGCATAAAATTCCAGCCAGCCTGATTTGGCCAGCTTAGGCGGGTAAAAAGTATCGCGCCAGTGGTCGTAGTGCCAGCCGGAGGTTCCGATAACATAGTTGGTTGCTATCATGTCCAACGCCCGATTTCATTCTAGCACCTCGGTGCATGGACTTCCACGTTGCTTTAATGGTATCTTATATGGGGACGCTGCCGGCCATTAGTTGCGCAGCCGGTTCCGCAAAATTTTCACCAACCGCAGGAGAAAGCATGAATTCCACTGTAGCTAAAACGCTGGTGCAATGTGATTTCGACAACACCATCGCCGAGTTTGACGTCAGCTTTATGCTCCTCGATGCCTTTGCCGATGGCGACTGGCGGCAGTTCTTAACGGAATACCGCGAGCACAAGATACCGGTGGGAATCTTCAGCCAGAGGACATTCGGCATGATAAAAGCGGATGAGGCGACCATGCTCGATTACCTGTTCAGCGGCGACCGGGTGCGCATCCGCCCCGGTTTTCATGAGCTGCTGGCGCACTGTTCGGCAAAGGGCTTTGAATTCGTCATCGTCAGCAACGGACTGAAGTTCTATATCGATGCTATCCTGGAACATATCGGCGTCGCCGGCATCGACGTCTTCGCCGCGCATACTGAATTCAACCCTGATGGGCTCAATATTATCTATTTCGGCCCCGATGGACAGCCGATGCTCGAGAACTTCAAGAGGGCCTACGTGGAACGGCATAAAAGCCGGGGCTACCGCGTGGCCTACATTGGCGACGGGTATTCCGATGTCAGCCCGGCCACCCTGGCCGACTATGTTTTTGCCCGCGATGACCTGCTCAGGCACTGCCACGAGAACAACCTCAAGTGCACGCCCTTCAACGACCTGAATGACGTGGTCAGAGGGCTGGAGAAAATAGCGTAACAGGCCTTTACGGCTAACCGTAAGTAATTCAGTCGGCCGGAATCAGATTTACCACCCCTTTTTGGCCTCTTCCAGTCTCGCCACAAAGTCCTGCCTGGGCGGGGAAAAGACATCGATAACACGGGCACCCTTGCCGGTAAAATACGCCCCGTGTTCCGTGTTCGATGGTAAAATGACCACATCTCCTTTCTCGATGTGGTACTGTTTGCCCTCGATGACAAAATCGATGGCACCTTCCAGGACGAGCAACATCTGTTCATGTTCGTGGCGGTGAGGGGAAAGCTGGGCGTTCGGCTCCGCAATGGCAAAACTGAGGGTAATCTTTTCCGCGGATACGATATGTGCCTTGATACCGGGCGCCAGGTCTATGGTGGGAACATCGGTGTAGCGAATAACGTACTTGCCGTATTCCTCCTGGGTGGCCGGAGGCTCTTTTCCTGCCATTTTTGTAATCCTCCCTAATATTTTTAGCTCATGCGTTGCAGCCGATTTAGGGCCTCATTTTTTTCACTCAGCCCTAATCTGGCTTTACTTATCGCCTTGGAGAGCAGTTCGATGCTCTGGTCGTAAGTTTTCCGGTCCACGGGGTAGGGGATACCGTCCTTGCCACCGTGG
>Ga0180437_10012003_pt1 | contig 10314 bp, 8 predicted proteins | sample SS_ome_4_FD_132410 | JGI IMG/M metagenome (GOLD analysis project Ga0180437, IMG submission 132410) | Hypersaline lake sediment archaeal communities from the Salton Sea, California, USA - SS_3_D_1 metaG | ecosystem: Environmental > Aquatic > Non-marine Saline and Alkaline > Hypersaline > Sediment... | reverse complement strand
GGAGAAGGAGATAGGCAAGCCGGTTATCTCAAGCCAGTCAGCAACCCTCTATGGAATCTTAAAGAAGGTTGGGATCCCTGATCCAGTGTACCATTATGGGGAGGCGTTGCGGAGGATGAGGTGCGGTGAATAAGATACCAATCATCCGGTACGGCGAGTGCGCTTTTTTCAAAAGTTGAAAGTATCGTACTTGGTTAAGGTAAACCTTATTTACAATTTAACATGAAAGGAGGAAATATTATGCCAAAAGTATTACTTATTTTAGTAACCTTTTTACAACGTAACATGAAAGGAGGAAATGTTATGAGGAGAACATCATTTATTTTAATACTATCATTGAGCCTTACCTTAAGTCTTTTTTCATCGATACAAGCTGCTCAAGATTCCCCGATAAAAATTGGTATAGTTGAAGATGTGACTGGCTACAATGCAGATGGGGGGAGAGCGGAAAGAGATGCTGGCATCCTGTGCATCGAAGAGTGGAATAAGAAAGGAGGAATTAACGGTCAGAAGATAGAGTATATTTTCCGGGATAATGGAGGTGATCCTACCAAATCAAGTACCATCGCTAAAGAGTTTGTAAACTTAGGCGTTACCGGCGTCCTTGGTGCGACGAGTACCACAGTGGGATTGGGTGAAAATAAGGTGTTTACTCCGGCACAGATTCCTTATGTGATGTGCTCTATGTCGAAAAAATTCTGGGATCTGAAGGGTCCAGATGGTAAGTGGTATGCTTTCTCAGCCGTTGGCTCGGAACCAGTCCTTGCTGGAGGTTGGATTGAGACGCTTATAAATCACGTGCCGGTTCACAAGAAGGTTGTTATTCTCCATGTCAATATCCTTTGGGGTAAGAGTTTGAATGATACTATGAAAAAACTCATAAAGACAAAGTATGCTGCTGCGGGAATAGAGGTGATTGGTTCAGTTGAGTGCGAACTTAGGCCGACAGATCTCTCAAAACAGGTAGCAGAAGTAAAGGCTCTAAACCCTGATGCCGTTATCTCGGTGCTGTTTCCCGATGCCTATGTGGCATGGTTCAGGGCTTGTCAACTCCTTGATTATCACCCCCCCATCACAGCATACTGGGGCCTTTCCGAAAGTGTTTACATCAGTGTTGATCCAAAATTGTTATACAATTTATATGGCTATGGTTCTTTCGATGGAGGCAAAAAAATAGCTGTTGATACGTTCGATAGGCTCAAAAAGAGGTTTGGCTATACTCCGGTGTCACATTGGGCTGCGGCCTGGGATGCGATGGACATATTACTTAAGGGGATAAAAAATGCGGGGACGAATGGCCCAGCCATCCGTGATTGGATAGCTACAAAATCGAAAGGCATGGACATACTTTCTGGAAATAAAAATGCAGTATGCCGTATCGAAGATGGCTCTCCTTACTATTACTCGATACTGTATCCAGAAAATTTTGCAGTAGTATATGTAGATAAGGATGGGAATAAGATTTGGAAAGATTAAACTGATAAGTAGCGAGTGATTAGTCATGGAGATATTTATAATTACGCTTGTAGGAGGCCTCTGCACAGGGGTGCTCTATGGCCTGGTTGGACTGGGCTTCATGGCGATATATAACGCCAGTAAGGTGATCAATTTCTCCCAAGGTGCTCTTGCCATGATGGGGGGATTTACTGGCTACCTTTTAGTGTTCAACGGGAAACTCCCTGCTGTTTTGGGTATAGTATTGGTTGCTGCTATCCCCATGGTTTGTGCGCTTGGTATTGGGCGTTTCCTGGCAGAACCTCTTGTAAGGCGCAATGTCCCTCCAACAACGATTATGCTCGCTACCCTTGGTGGCGCCCTTATACTGGAGGGCGTCATCGGGTTGTACACAAATTTTAGTTGGTTTAAGACCTCACTTGTGTTTGGGGCAAGACCTGTGGTTTGGGGCATGATCAGGATATCGCCTCAATATGCTGCTATACTTATTGCTACAGCAGTATTATGCATTAGTTATTGGTTTTTGTTGAATAAGACAAAAATGGGTCTGAAGATTAGAGCAGTCGGTACTGGTCCTTATATGGCGGCTTTGTTAGGCATTAAATTAACGAGAATGAGAATGCTTGCATGGTGCATAAGTGCCGGTATAACGGGGATTGCTGGGTTTTTGATAGCTCCGTTAATGCTTTCTTCAGCGTTAATGGGCCTCCCAGTAGTCGTTAATGGTTTCATAGCGGCTATTATTGGGGGATTTGGAAAGCCGATGGCTGCCATATTAGGGGGAATTGTTTTGGGCTTGATGATACAATTTTTCACCGGCTATATCTCTTCTGGTTTTGGAGAGGTTTTGGTGTTTATTGCCTTGATCTTGGTTTTGGCCTTTCGTCCCCAGGGTATTATAGGAGAGTTGGAATGAGTGAAAAAGGATTTAATTACAAAGACAGGGCAAGAGTAGTTGTGGTGGTATGTTTTATATTTTTGATAGCATTGCTTTTCCCCCTGTTCAGTAGCCCTCAAGTAATGAACTTGGCCATATTGGGACTAATTGGTGCAATTCTCACCCTGGGTTTGAACGTATTTTTTGGATATTGTGGGCAAATTAATTTCGGTGCCGCTGGTTTTTTTGCTTTAGGGGGGTATGGTGTAGCTTTGCTGGAGGAATACCTAAAGATACCCTTCATCATAAGCTTGCCACTTGCAGTCATCTTTTCTGGAATTGTTGTGTCGCTTGTCAGCCTATTTTTGGTTCGCTTGCGTGGCCACAGTCTTGCTCTAGGCACTTTAGCCTTTTCTCTTGCCGTCTACACGAGCGTCGCTAGGGGTTTTAAGAATGTTACCGGTGGGGAAGATGGTATTAATCTGAAACCTTTGTTGCTGTTTGATGGTTCACCAGTTGGGGAATGGTTCTTTTATTATCTGGCATTGGCAACAGTTGTGGCATGTTGCTGGTTAAGTTGGACCTTGCGTAAATCTCGAGTCGGGAGAGCAATGACCGAAATTGCTCAAAATGAATTAGCAGCGCTATCATTCGGTGTCAACATCAGCAAGTATCTCCGATTAGGGCTGATTCTAAACAGTCTAATGGCGGGAGTGGCTGGAGGCATATTTGTTAAATGGATAGGTTGGATCTCACCAGAATATTTTGGGCTTATGCCTAACATAATAATAGTGCTTGCTTTGGTAGTTGGGGGTGTAGGCAGTATTGCAGGAGCAGTCGTAGGGGGTATATTTATATATATATTGCCACAGCTTATGATTCGTTTCGCGGAAATTAGCGTACTCACTTACGGGGTTATTCTGTGCTTATCCTTGTTATTCCTGCCTCGGGGCATAGTGGGGGAAATTTTTAATTTATACTACACTCATAGAACGAAATTAAATGTTAGCCAATCTGAGGGCGAATGATGTCATTACTTCGCATAGATTCTGTGTATAAAAATTTTGGTGGATTGCAGGCACTCTTCGATGTTTCTATGAATTTGGAAGAGGGCAGTATAAGCGCTTTGATCGGCCCTAATGGATCAGGCAAAACCACTCTTTTCAATGTGATTACTAAAATCATTCCGCATGACTCTGGGGAGATCTTCTTTGCTGGAGAAAGGATTGACCAGTTGCCTGCTTATTTAATTCCGGCTAGGGGTATAGCTCGGACTTTTCAGATTGTCTCATTGTTTCGTGAGTCTCTTGTGTGGGAAAATGTGGCCAGTGGAGCCTTTAGTAAGACTAGGGCGGGAATTTTATCCATTCTTTTCCGCATTCCAAGGATGCGAGCTGAAGAAAGACGCATTAAAGAGCGGACAATGGAGATCATTCGATATCTCGGCATCGAACAACTGGCGGAAAGACCTGCGGGCATGCTTCCGTTTGGTCAGCAGCGCCTTGTGGAGTTAGGAAGAGCACTTATCAGTGAGCCCAACATGGTCCTCCTTGATGAGCCTTTTTCTGGCCTAAATCCTCATGAGAGTGAGATACTGCAAGAAAAGGTTCTGGAGATTCGTAATCAAGGGATTACGGTTTTATTCGTAGAGCACGAAATGAAGACGGTAATGAAACTTGCAGACAGAATAACTGTACTAAATTTTGGACAAAAGATCGCCGAAGGGAGTCCTGATGAGATTCGTAATAACCCACAGGTAATCGAGGTATATTTAGGGAAGGAGACTGAGATTGTTTGAAGTATTGTTGGAAGTGGCGAATATCTCTGCGGGATATGGAGCAGTTAGGGCTTTGGATGATGTTTCTCTGACAATAGGAAATGGTGAAATTGTCGGAGTTATAGGGGCAAACGGTGCTGGTAAGACGACTCTAGCCAGGTCTATTTCTGGTATACTGCCAATTAGCAATGGGAGAATTATTTTTGAGGGGAGGGAAATACACAATCTTTCTCCAGATCGGATTGTCAATATGGGGATAATACATATTCCAGAGGGACGGCATATATTTGCCCCTTTTTCAGTGCATGAAAATATGGTGCTCGGTTGTTATTATAGAAAGCATTTAGATAAAAGTGGAAGGAAAAAGCTTCTTCAAAAAGGATTCGAGATGTTTCCAGTTTTGTATGAGCGCAGAGCGCAGGTGGCAGGAAGTCTTAGTGGCGGAGAACAGCAAATGCTGGCTATAGCCCGGGCTCTGATGGGTGAGCCAAGGTTGTTGATGACAGACGAGCCGTCACTTGGTCTAAGCCCTATTGTATTTACTGATCTATGTAACAAATTTAAAGAGATAAATGAAGAAGGTGTGACTCTTCTGATGATAGAACAAAATGCTCGTGCAACCTTGAATCTATCTAAGAAACTTTATGTTTTTGAAAACGGACATGTGGTTGACCACGGAGAAAGCCAAGATTTTACTACTCAGAGATTAAAAGAACTTTACATTACATGATTAGAGTATTTATGCGTGACGCCTTAAATATTTGCGCATAAACGATGAAAAATTTCTTTTGCTTTATGCCGAGATAGATATTTGTCGAAGATTATTTATATCAATTCATTTAAGGATCGAGAAGTATTGATTGTGGGCGCCCAGTTTATGTGTCAGGTTCAATAAGCGTCCTGTTAGATCTAACCCCAAATTATAAGGAGGTAAAAATGAGAGCAAAATTTCTATCTTGTCTGGTAATTGTCGCGGTGGCGGCTGGCATGATTCTTGTCGGCTATATACCCCAAGTGAAAGCGGCAGAGAAAAAAGAGATTGTATTTGGAGGTAGTTTAGGCATTTCAGGAGCTTTCGGTGAGACAGGACGTCTTTTAAGGGATGCCCATGAGTTATGGTTTGAGGATACCAATAAGGCTGGAGGAATTTATGTAAAAGAGTATGGGCGCAAGCTGCCGGTGAGGTGGATTCTCTACGATGATGGCAGTCACCCAGGCACCGGAGCAAAGCTCTATGAGAAACTGATCACTCATGATAAGGCGGACTTCCTTACGGGTCCATACTCGAGCGGGATTGTATTCGCGGGCAGCACGGTCGCTCAAAAATATAAGAAAATAATGATTTCCCACACTGGATCCTCAGATGACATATTCACCAGAGGATTTAAATATATTTTTAATCATGTTGGCCTGGCCAGCCGGCATCTGTATGGAACCGTTGACCTTATAGATCATCTCAAGCCAAGGCCAAAAGACATAGCAATAGTTTTAGTAAAAAATCTTTACACGATGACAGTAGCAGAAGGAGCCAAAAAAAGGCTTGAAGATTTGGGATTTGAGATAGTCCTCTATGAGGAGTTTCCCAGTGATATTAAAGATGCATCCAGCATAATCCATAAGGCGAAAGCACTTAATCCCGATATCTTCATAGCCATGACTCGCCCTCCATCTGCTGCTCTGTTTACCAAACAGATGAAAGAACTCAATTTCAGGCCGAAAATGACATTCCTTAACGAGGGACCTGAAATGCCCTGGTATGCGCAGCAATTCGGGAAAGACGCCGAAGGCATGATATCTAAATATACTGCGTATGTTAACCCTGAGGATCCTATGATTATTGAGTTTACCAAAAGGATAAAGAAAAAGGACCCGACCTATAAAGAAAGAGCCGCCAACCCTGCATATCATTGTGGTCCCTATGACTCTTTGGAGATGATTCGGCAGGGAATTGAGGCAACTGGTACGTTGGACAATACTAAAATTGCAGAATACTTTCGCACACATGAGTTGGAGAACATGCTCATGGGTAAAGACCATAAGGCTAAATTTGAGGATTTTGGTAGATATAAGGGAATCAACGTAAACATTAAAACCACTGTTGTACAATGCCAAAATGGTGAGATAGTGGTAGTATGGCCCCAAGAATATGCCCAGGCAAAGCCCTGGTACCCTCTGGGTCCATGGCAGAAGTAACAGGGAGGGAATTGCTCAGCATGGGAGAGTTCTTTCTCTCACCCGTTTGATGAGAAGTGGAGCGTTATGGATTGTGGCCCTTCGTGCGTTGTTTCAGCCATCGTCTCTAAGGGTGCATTTGACTTGCTGCTATGGTTTCAAGGTTGATCGATGTGACGAAGGCTATAAGAAACCAGATGTTAGAAGGCTTTAATTAGCCATACACTCTTTGGGTTTATCTGTTTTTTTCATGAAGGAGACATATATCAAATGAAGGGGGGGTGATATTCGAAAGTGTACGAAGCAGTAAAGGTTTCTGACAAATCACTACCGATATACTTATAAACGCTAGTATCTAAGAAGGAGGTAAAAAATGAGAGGAAAATTTCTGTCTTGTCTACTAATTATTGCAGTGGCGGCTAGTATGATTCTTATCGGCTCTACACCCCAAGTACAGGCAGCAAAGAAAAAGGATATTATCTTCGGAGGTTCCCTGGGTCTTTCAGGAAAATTTGCCGAACTGGGCCGTCTTATGAAGGACGCCTTTGAATTGTGGGTTGAAGATACTAATAAAGCAGGCGGAATCTATGTTAAAGAGTATGGCCGCAAGATGCCGGTGAAGTATATATTATACGATGATCAGAGCGATCCAGCAACCGGGGCGAAGCTCTATGAGAAGTTGATTACCCATGATAAGGTGGATTTTCTCACAGCTCCGTTTTCAAGCGGGATTACCTTCTCGGGTAGCACCGTTGCAGAGAAATATAAGAAGATAATGATCTCTGTATGTGGATCATCCAACGACATCTACAACAGGGGATTTGATTATATTTTCTGCAACATAGGTTTCGCCAGTAATCATATGAATTCGAACATTGCCCTCATAGATAGCCTAAAACCAAAGCCAAAAGGAATAGCAATTGTAACTGACAAGACTCTTTACTGTTTGACAGTAGCAGAGGCAACGAGGGATAAGCTTAAAAATTTGGGCTTTGAGATTGTTCTCTATGAGGAGTTTCCGAGCGATATCAAAGATGCATCAAGCATAATCAATAAAATGAAGGCGCTTAATCCAGAAATTTTTCTAGGGTTTACCCGCCCCCCATCTTGCGCGCTATTTACAAAACAGACGAAGATCCTCAATTTTAGGCCTAAGATGGTATACTTTAATGAAGGCCCTGAGATGGGGTGGTATGTACCTGAGTTCGGAAAAGACGCAGAAGGCATGATAAGCAGGTTTGCTTCTTATGCCGCCCCTGATAACCCAAGGCTTGTTGAGTTTACTAAGGCGATAAAGAAAAAGGACCCCAAATGGGATCGATCAGTGCCTGATTCAATGTATCACTGTGGTCCCTATGACTCCGTTGAGATGCTTCGACAAGGAATTGAGGGAGCTGGCACGCTGGACAACACAAAAGTTGCCAAATACTTACGAACCCATGATTTGGAAAACATGTTTGTTGGACTACGTCAGGAGGCTGTGTTCAAGGATTTCGAAAAATATAAGAATATTAATGTAAACTTGGTTCCTGTCGCTACCCAAATCCAAAACGGTAAGATAATGGTAGTATGGCCCCAAGAATTTGCCCAGGCAGAGGTCTGGTACCCTCTGAGTCCATGGCAGAAGTAACAGAATTACTCAGCATGGGAGAGTTCTTTCTCGCACCTGTTTGATGAGAAGTGGAGCGTCATGAATTGCGACCCTTCGTGCGTTGTTTCAGCCATCGTCTCTAAGAGTGTATTTGTCTTGTTGCTACGGTTCCAAGGTTGATCGATGTGACGGAGCATATAAGAAACCAGATGTTAGAAGGTTTTAATTAGCCATACACTCTTTGGGTGTATCTGTCTTTTTCCATGAAGGAGACATATATCAAATGAAAGGGGGTGATATTCGAAAGTGTACGAAGTGGTAAAGGTTTTTGACAAATCACTGCCGATATAACTTATAAACGCTAGTATCTAAGAAGGAGGTAAAAAATGAGAGGAAAATTTCTGTCTTGTCTGCTAATTATGGCAGTGGCGGCTAGCATGATTCTTGTCGGCTTTATACCCCAAGTCCAGGCAGCAGAGAAAAAGGAGATTGTATTTGGAGGTAGTTTAGGCCTTTCAGGGACTTTCGCTGAAATATCGCGTCATATAAAGGATTCTTTCGAGTTATGGTTTGAGGATACCAATAAGGCTGGGGGGATTTATGTTAAAAAGTATGGCCGCAAGCTGCCGGTAAGGTGGATTGTCTACGATGATCAGAGTGACCCAGGAATCGGGTCAAAGCTTATGGAAAAGCTGATCACTGGCGATAAGGTCGACTTTGTGACCGCTCCATTCTCGAGCGGAATTACATTCCCACAGACCACGGTCGCTGAGAAACACAAGAAAATAATCATCTCCTACTGCGGGTCCTCAAACGAAATATTCACCAGGGGATTTGACTATACTTTCGATCATATTGGCTTAGCCGGCAGCCATTTTTCTCCAGCAATTGACCTCATAAATCATCTGGAGCCAAGACCGGAAGGTATAGCAATAGTGGCTTCTAAGGAACTTTACACGCTGACAGTAGCTGAAGCCTCGAAAAGACAACTTAAAGATTTGGGCTTCGACGTAGTCCTCTATGAGGAGATTCCAGTTGGCGTTAAAGATGCATCAAGCATAATCAACAAGATGAAAGCACTTGATGTTGACGTTTTTCTGGGGTGCGTCCTCAATCCAGCCACCGCTCTATTTACAAAGCAGATGAAGGCACTCAATTGCAGACCGAAAATGATAGACTTTGTCCAAGGGAGTGAGATGGGGTGGTACATTAAAGAGTTTGGAAAATATGCCGAAGGCATCATGGGTAAATTCCCTGCTTATGCTGACCCCAAAGACCCCATGATTATTGAGTTTACTAAAAGGATAAAGAAAAAGGACCCCACCTGGCCGCTAAAAACTTGTGACGCAGTATATCATTGTCAGCCGTATGACACCTGTGAGATGATCAGGCAAGGAGTCGAGGCAACTGGTTCGCTGGATAATATCAAAATTGCAGAATGGTTACGTACACATGAGATACCGGGTATGTTGCAGGGAATAGGCCATAAGGCTAAGTTCCAGGATTACGACAACTACAAGAACATTAACGTAAACATAACAGGCGTGGTGTGCCAAAACCAGCACGGTGAACCAGTGGTAGTATGGCCGCCAGAATATGCCGCTGCCAAATATTTGTACCCTCTGGGACCATGGCAGAAGTAACCCTAAGCAATCGCTCAACCTGGAAATACCTCTCTATGAAACTATGAGTGGAAATGCTGAGTTTTGGTCTGGCCCTCCATGGTCATTCGAGCGGGGGCCAGCCCAGGGATAGTCTCATCTTCATGCCATGGTGTCAGAGGTAAGAGAGAATGAGTGCGTGTAATCCTATAACATATAGGTAGGAGAGAAAGGTGTCTGAGTCAGCTATAATTACAATCATTATCAGTGGCATATTGTTAGGTGGTATATATGCGGTAATTGCACAGGGACTCAACTTGGTCTGGGGTGTGCTTCGGGTAATCAACTTTGCCCATGGGGAGTTTCTAATGATCGGATGCTACATAACATTCTGGTTAGTCACCCTCTACAAGACGAGTTTTTTTCTTGCACCTGTAGTATCTTTTTTACTTCTCGGTGCCCTTGGCTTTTGTATCTATATTGGCTTCATTAAGCCTATGTTAGGGAGTGAGGATTTGGAGTTTAACTCCTTGCTTCTCCTGTTCGGTTTTTCGCTGATCATGTCAACTGGTGCACGTGTTGCGTGGTCACCAACTTACCGAATTGTTCCTGCCACCTATGGCAGCCTCCAGACAGCTCGTCTGTCTTTGCCTTTAAACTATCTCCTAGCATTTGCAATTGCATTGCTCGTAACCGTATTGCTGTATCTTTTTCTCAAGAGAACCTATCTGGGAAAATCTGTACGCGCAGTAGTCCAAAATAAGGATAGCGCCACTATAATTGGGATTAACCCGAACCTTGTCTACGGGATCTCATTTGCTATTGGCTGCGGCGTGGCTGC